>Ga0208895_1000099_pt1 | contig 42129 bp, 42 predicted proteins | sample ETNtaG_10_FD_185765 | JGI IMG/M metagenome (GOLD analysis project Ga0208895, IMG submission 185765) | Marine microbial and viral communities from oxygen minimum zone, Eastern Pacific Ocean - ETNP201302SV82 (SPAdes) (version 2) | ecosystem: Environmental > Aquatic > Marine > Oceanic ... | reverse complement strand
CACCGGAATCTGGCTGGCATGGCGCCTGATCCCAGACGTCGGAGCATGGTTCTCGTTCGGCTCCCCAATTGCCACCACGATCGGCGTCAAGTTGATCCTGCTGGCGGTCACCCTGATACTCGCGGTTCACGCCAGGCTGAGGCTGATCCCCCACCTGGAGGAGGGCGCTCTCAAACCGTTGGCATTCCACATTGTCGCCATCACGGTCGTGGCGGTGCTAATGGTCGTGGCAGGGGTCGGTTTCCGAACCGGCGGGGTGTTCTAGGCGATCAGGCGAATGCGCTGGTCACAATGGTGGGCCGTGAGGGACTCGAACCCCCGACCCCCTGCGCGTCATGCAGGTGCTCTAGCCAACTGAGCTAACGGCCCCGGAGCGCAGCATCGTACCAGTGGCCCCCGAACGGCACACCGGTGAGAGCGTCAAGCCGGCGGATCAGAACCGAAGGCCCACGGTCCCCGATCGACCAGGGCGGCGAGCACCAGCAGCGCTCCGCCCGCTGCGACCACGGGAAGTCCGGACCCGACCGAGTACTCGTATCCGTCGAACGGGTCGAGGCTCAACACGTTGGCGATCTCGAGGCCGGCGGCGGCCAGGACGACCAGACCCGTGGTCAACAACACCAACTTGAGGGTCAGCCCGCGAAGGTCGGTCCACAGCGCACCGGTGGCACCGGCAGCAACGAGGCCAGCCACCAGGATCACGACGGCCTTGCCGGCCTGGTCCCATCCGATCAGGTGGGTCACGAAACCGCTCTCGTGGTCAGCCACGCGCCACGACAGGAAGGTTCCCATGATCGCTGCGATGACCCCTGCCGACGAGATCAGGGCAGCCGGCCAGTTGGGGGCCGGGCGCTCCCTGTGGCGCTGCGGGAGTGGCGGAGTCGGCGGAACAACAGGGGGGTCGTCGCCGGGGTGCACCGCCCTGATGCCCATCGGCGGCGTGTGGGGCAGCGGTGGTCCTCCACCGGGATCCGCCGGTCGATTGCCACCATCCTGATCAGCCATAGGGCCCCACGGTACCGATCGGCCAGACAACCCACCTCGTGGACCGTCCGGTACAACTGCTGCTACTGGAATGGAGCACCGGGCGGGATTTGAACCCGCGGCTTTACGGCTTTGCAGGCCGTTCCCTTGGTCCGCTCGGGCACCGATGCAGGTTCCCACCTCGGCGGGAACGAGACAAGCGTACAGTCGACCTGATCCGGCCCGTCCCGTCGTCAGCCGACCTGGGGCTTCTCCTCGGCCAACTTGATCGTGCAGGTTCCCTGGGCCAGGGCGACCATTCGGTCCTCGTTTTCGACCTCGATGGTGACCACGGCGGAGCGCTTCGTCATCGATCGAATCTCGGCGGTGGCCCGGCACCTGCCTCCACTCACCGGACGCAGGTAGTTGACCTTGAACTCGGTCGTCGCCGCCCATGACCCAGGTGCCATGACCGGGTACAGGACAAGACCCAGGCAGTGGTCGCACAGCGCTGCGAGACAACCGCCGTGGATATTGCCAACCATGGTCACGTGGTCGTCGGCCACCTCGAACTCGGCCACGAGGCGTCCGGCCTCAAACTCGCGCACCTCGATACCGAGGTAGCCGTCGATTCCGGTCTCGGACCGGTAGCCCACCAGACCCTCCATGAACGCACGGTTGGCGACCTCGAGGTCGGGCCTTGGCATGTGGGTTCCCCTCTCTCATCACGTCGACGACAATGTGATCCAGTAGGCCAACCACGCTATTCGCCACGGATGTGACGGCGATGGTCGGACGACCCCGACCCGGCCCTTCCCACCGTCGGGAGGCGATGTATCGTCGCGGAATGAGCGACGACAACTATGAACCCAGCCCCAAGGAGTTCATTGCCGGCCACGTTGAGCAGTACCTGAGCACCAACGGCGAGCAGGGCTTTGAGATGCAGGGCGCCGGCGTCATCGTCCTGACCACAACCGGCCGTCGGACCGGCAAGGTCAGACGCACGCCCCTGATAAGGGTTCCCCATGAAGAGGGTTATCTGGTTGTGGCGTCGCTGGGTGGCGCACCGGAGCATCCGGTCTGGTACCTGAACCTGCTGGCAGAGCCGGACATCACCATCCAGGATCGGGCCGAGGTGCACAAACTGCGGGCACGGACGGCCACACCCGGAGAAAAGGCGACGCTGTGGCCCCTCGCCGTTGAGCAGTGGCCCGACTACGCGAACTACCAGGCGTCGACCGACCGCGATATCCCGGTGGTCATCTGCGAGCCCCGCTGACCCTCTGAGCGCTCAGGCTCGCCGGCGCCTCGAATCGATTACGCCGGTATCGAAGCCGGCCAGGTGCAGGCCGCCATGGAACCGGGCGTGTTCGACCTTGAGGCAGCGGTCCATCACAACCTTGAGCCGGCCGGCCAGTGCCCGCTGGGCGGCATCGACGCTCCAGAGGCCGAACTGGGTCCAAAACACCGTGGCTCCCACCTCGACCGCCTCATCGGCAACACCGGCCACGTCCTCGAGCCTGCGGAAGACGTCGACGAGATCGGGCTTGACAGGCAGGTCGGCCAGGCTGGCGTAGCACGGCTTTCCCAGGATCTCGTCGAAGGCGGGGTTCACGAAGAACACGTCGTAGTCGGTCGATGAGCTGAGCAGGTAGGTGGCCACGAAGTTGGACGGGCGCTCCGGCTTTGCCGATACGCCGACCATGGCGACGGTGCGAACCGACCGGAGCACGGCAAGCCGCTCGGCAGCCGACGGCTCTGACCACCCGGGAACAGGCTCGTGGTCGACCGTCATGACCCTGCACCCAAGAGCGCCTGGTCCAGATCCCAGCAGATGTCGTCAACGTCCTCAAGGCCCACGGAGAGACGGACCATGTCCGGTGTGACACCGCCGGCGACCATGTCCTCGTCGGAGAGCTGCTGGTGCGTCGTGGTGGCCGGATGTATTACGAGGGTCCTGGCATCGCCCACGTTGGCAAGGTGGCTCACCATGGTCAGACCCTCTATGAACGCGGCACCGGCCTCCCTTCCTCCGGCTACGCCGAAGGTGAAGATGGCGCCCGGTCCGTCGGGCAAATAACGCTGAGCCAGGTCGTGGTAGGGCGACGACTCCAGGCCGGCGTAGGCGACCCACGACACACCAGGGTGGCCCTCGAGGAACCGGGCGACCTTGTGCGCGTTGGCGACGTGCTCATCCATCCGCTGCGGCAGCGTCTCGAGGCCCTGCAGCAGCATGAAGGCGTTGAACGGCGACAGCGACGCACCGACGTCGCGGAGTTGCTCGGCCCGCAGCATCGTGCAGAAGGCATACTCGCCGAAGTTCTCCCAGAACCGCAGGTCGTTATAGCCAGCCGACGGCTCGGTCATCCGGGGGAAGCGGCCTGACCCCCAGTCGAAGCCTCCCGAGTCGACGACGACCCCTCCGATGGAGGTGCCATGGCCGCCTATGAACTTGGTGGCCGAGTGCACCACGATGTCGGCGCCGTGCTCCATGGGTCGACACAGGTAGGGCGTGGCAAAGGTGGAGTCGACGACGAGGGGCAGGTCGTGGGCAGATGCCACGTCGGCCAGCGCCGCCAGGTCGGCGACGGCTCCTGACGGGTTGCCGATGACCTCGGTGTAGAGGAAGCGGGTGCGGCCGTCGATACGCGCTGCAAACGCCGCCGGGTCATCGCCGTCCACGAAGCGGGCCTCGACCCCGAACCGCCCGAGGGTGGTGTCAAACATTGCGTGGGTTCCGCCGTAGAGGGCCGACGAGGACACCAGGTTGTCGCCCGTTCCCGCCAGAGATGCCGCTGTCAGGAACTCTGCGGCCTGGCCGCTGGCCGTTGCCACTGCCCCAATGCCCCCTTCGAGGCTGGCCATGCGCTCTTCGAATGCGGCAGTGGTGGGGTTGGAGATTCGTGAGTAGATGGTGCCGTACTTCTGGAGGGCGAAGAGGTCGGCGGCGTCGGCTGTGTCCTCGAAGACGAAGCTGGTGGACTGGTAGATGGGGACGGCGCGTGCGCCGGTGGTCGGGTCGGGTCCTCCTCCGGCATGGAGCGCACGGGTCCGGAACCCCCATTTGCGGTCGTTCACGACCAGATTCTACGGAACAGCGAAGCGGTAATATTGCACTATTGATCTTACCGCCCCTAGAATCGGTCGGATGAAGCGGAAACTGCTGGCCCCACCCCTGCCCAGCCTGCTCGACACGAACAGCGAGGCGTTCGTACAGAACCGCTCCGACATGCTCGAACAGCTCACCGTGATCGACGACCTCCTCGACGAGGCAGACGGCGGAGGCGGCCCAGCCGCAATGGACCGGATGCGGTCCCGAGGCAAGATGCCGATCCGCGAGCGCATCGCACACGTCCTCGACCCCGACAGCCCGTTCCTCGAGATCAGCCCACTGGCCGGATACGACTCCGACTACGCCGTCGGCGGCGGATTCGTGATGGGCATCGGCGTGATCGCCGGAACCGAATGCATGATCCTGGGCAACGACCCGACCGTGCTGGGCGGAGCCATCACCCCCTACATGGGCAAGAAGTGGATGCGAGCCATCGAGATCGCCAGGGACAACCGCATCCCCTACGTCAGCTTCGTGGAGTCGGCCGGTGCCGACCTACGGATCCCCACCGGCGGCAGCGAATCGAGGCGAAGGGCCCAGACAGAGCACTTCGCCGAGACCGGCGGCTTCTTCTACGAGATGATCGAACTCTCCAAGCTGGGCATACCCACCGTTTGCATCGTGTTCGGATCATCCACCGCAGGCGGCGCCTACCAGCCCGGAATGTCTGACTACAACATCTTCATCAAGGAACGCTCCAAGGTGTTCCTGGCAGGGCCGCCACTCGTGAAGATGGCAACCGGCGAGGAGTCAGACGACGAGACCCTCGGCGGTGGCCAGATGCACGCAGAGAGCTCAGGCCTCGCCGACTACCTGGCCGAGGACGAGATGGACGCCATCCGGATCTGCAGGGAGGTCGTCTCCCACCTGGACTGGAACAAGGAGGGCCCCGGCCCCACCCTCGTGGCCGATGAACCCGTCCACAACGCCGAGGACCTGCTCGGGCTGGTCAGCCGCGACCTGCGCCAACCCGTCGACGTCAGGGAGGTCATCGCCCGGGTAGCCGACGGCTCAAGGTTCGAGGAGTTCAAACCCCGCTACGGCCAGACAATAGTGTGCGGCTGGTCATCGATCCACGGCTACCCCATCGGAATCCTCGGCAACAACGGTGTCATCCACCCTGAGGCCGCCGAGAAGGCAGCCCACTTCATCCAACTCTGCAACCGCCAGGACACCCCCCTGCTCTTCCTGCAGAACATCACCGGCTACATGGTCGGCCGCGAGGCCGAGGCCGATGGGATCATCAAGAAGGGCTCCCAGATGATCAACGCCGTAACCAACTCGACGGTTCCCCACCTGACCGTGATCATCGGCTCCTCCTACGGTGCGGGCACCTACGGCATGTCGGGCCGCGGCTACCGCAACCGCTTCACCTTCCTGTGGCCCACGGCCAAGATCGCCGTGATGGGTCCCAAGCAGATTGCCGGCGTCATGTCCCAGGTCCGCAGGGCAAGGGCCGTCCGCAAGGGTGAGGACTTCGACGAGGCCGCCGACGCCGAGATCGTGAGAATGGTCGAGGAGATTCAGGAGGCCGGCTCCCTGGCGCTCGTGGCCACCGGAGCCGTCAGCGACGACGGCATCATCGACCCCCGCGACACCAGGACCGTGCTGGCCCTGTGCCTCTCAACCGTACGCAGCAAGGCGATAGAGGGCGCCCGCGGATACGGGGTGTTCCGGCTGTGACCATCACCTCGCTGCTCGTAGCCAATCGTGGCGAGATCGCCCGCAGGGTGTTCCGCACCGCCCGATCGATGGGCATCCGCTGCATCGCCGTGTACGTGGACTCCGACGCGGAGGCGCCGTTTGTGGCCGACGCAGACGAATCAGTCCACCTGACAGGCGGATACCTCGATGGCACCGAGATCATCGAAGCGGCACTCGCAGCAGGTGCCGATGCGATCCACCCGGGCTACGGGTTCCTTGCCGAAAACGCCGGGTTCGCCACTGCTGTCGAGAAGGCCGGCCTCGTCTGGGTCGGCCCGTCACCGCACGTGATCGAGACAATGGGCGACAAGCTGACCGCCAAGCAGGCCGCCACCGCCGCAGGGGTGCCGATCCTGCCCTCAAGCGACGACCCGACACTCGCCGCCGAGGTCGGGTTCCCGCTTCTGGTGAAGGCCGCTGCCGGAGGCGGCGGCAAGGGCATGCACCTGGTGGAGGATCCAGACAACCTCGCCGAAGCCGTCGCCTCGGCACAACGCGAGGCCGCTGGCGCCTTTGGCGACGACAGGGTCTTTCTGGAGCGATGGCTACCCAGGTCGCGACACGTGGAGATACAGATCCTCGGCGATTCACACGGCAACCTCGTCCACCTGGGAGAACGCGAGTGTTCGATTCAGCGCCGCCACCAGAAGATCATCGAGGAGTCGCCATCGCCGGCAGTCGACGACACCCTCCGTACAGCGATGGGCAAGGCTGCGCTGAGCCTGGCAGGTGGCATCGGGTACAGCTCTGCGGGCACCGTCGAGTTCCTCCTCGACGACGACACCGGTGGGTTCTTCTTCCTCGAGGTAAACACAAGACTTCAAGTCGAGCACCCCGTTACCGAGGAGATCACGGGTATCGACCTGGTCCGGGAACAGATCAGGATCGCCGCCGGAGAAGCCCTCGGCTACCGCCAGGACGATGTCACCACGACCGGACACGCTGTTGAGGCACGCCTCTACGCGGAAAACCCGTCGGCGGGCTTCCTCCCCGCCACCGGAACCCTCGCCGCCTTCGAGGCCGCAGCCACACCGGAGGTCAGGTGGGATTCTGGCGTCGAGGTCGGATCACACGTGGGTGTCGAGTTTGACCCGATGCTGGCCAAGGTCGTCGCTCACGGGCCCACCCGCACAGAGGCCGTAGGACGCCTGGCACTGGCCCTCGAAAGACTCCACATGGCCGGGCTCACGACAAACCGGGACTTCCTGGCAGCGACGCTGCGCCATCCCGCCTTTCTCTCAGGCGATACGACCACCGACTTCATCGAGCGGCACTCCCCGGCCACCGACCTGGAACCCGATGAGGACGAGTTGACGCGGGCCGCCATCACGGCAGCCATGTGGCTCCAGGGTCGGAACCGCGCCGATGCCATGGTGCTGGAGGGAATCCCCAGCGGTTGGCGCAACGCCAGGCTCCCGGACCAGCAGATAGCCCTTGACTACGGGGACACCAGGATCGATGTCGCCTACAACTCACGACGCGACGGCAGTTTCAGGGTCAACGGGACAATCAAGGTGCGGGTCCACGACTGGTCTCGGGACGGTATCGACCTTGAGGTCGACGGGCGCCGTGCCAACAGCCGCGTCACCGGCACACACGACACGGTGTTCGTGCAGGTCTCCCGCGGCACGGTCGGCTTCGGTATCGTCCCCCGGTTCGTTCTACCCGGCAGCGAGGAGCCTTCCGGTGGCCTGACAGCACCCATGCCCGGCGTCGTGCTCGACATCAGGGTGGCCGCCGGCGACACCGTCACAACTGGTCAGACCCTCGTCGTGTTGGAGGCCATGAAGATGGAGCACCACATGAACGCACCCTTTGACGGTGAGGTGGCAGAGGTACTGGTCGTGGCGGGACAACAGGTCGACAGCGGGGTCGTGTTGCTGGTTGTGGATCCCCTCGAAGAGGACCTCGACGACGCGCCATGACCGATCCCGTTCGCATCGCCAACTGCTCAGGTTTCTACGGCGACCGCCTGTCGGCCGCCTCCGAGATGGTCGACGGTGGCGACATCGACTTCCTCACCGGCGACTGGCTTGCCGAGTTGACCATGTTGATCCTTGCCAGGACCCAGGCAAAGCGGCCCGGCGGCGGATACGCCCGCACCTTCGTGACCCAGATGGAACAGGTCATGGGGTCATGCCTCGATAAGGGGATACGGGTTGTCTCAAACGCCGGAGGCCTCGACCCCGACAGTTGCGCCGAGGCGGTGGCAGAGGTTGCCGACAAATTCGGGCTCTCACCGACCATTGCATGGGTCGCAGGCGACAACCTGCTGCCACGCCTTGACGACCTGACTGCAGCAGGGGTGGACCTGGCCCACATGGAGACCGGCGAGCCGATCGGCGACACCTCCCGGTTCATCAGCGCCAACGCCTACCTGGGTTGCTGGGGCATCGTCGAGGCCCTAGAGGGTGGCGCAGACATCGTCATCACCGGGCGTACCACCGATGCCGCCATCGTGTGCGGGCCGGCCGCATGGCACCACGGCTGGTCCCGAGACGACTGGGACCCATTGGCGGGAGCCGTCGTAGCCGGGCACGTAATCGAGTGCGGTACGCAGGCCACGGGTGGCAACTACTCGTTCTTCACCGAGGTGGCGGGCATGGAGCGCACCGGGTTCCCATGGGCCGATGTGGCGTCCGACGGGTCGTCGGTGATCGGCAAGCACGATGGAACCGGTGGCGAGGTCTCGGTGGGAACCGTCACCTCCCAACTGCTCTACGAGATCGGACCTCCCGCCTACCTTGGCCCCGACGTGACCGCCCGGTTCGACACGATCAACATCGAACAGGCCGGTGTCGACAGGGTGTCCCTCAGCGGTATCGCCGGCGAGCCCCCTCCATCGACCCTGAAGGTCTCGATGAACGAACTGGGGGGTTACCGCAACGACGTGTCGGTGGCCCTGACGGGACTCGACATCGAGGCAAAGGCACGCCTCGTCGAGGATGCCTTCTGGCTGGCCTGTCCGACCGACCGTGACGACTTCGCCGAGGTCACCACAAGGCTGGTGCGCACCGACAAGGAAGACCCTGCATCCAACGAGGAGGCGGTGGCCCTCTGGCGGCTAACCGTGAAGGACCCCGACGAGCACAAGGTGGGTCGGGTCATCTCCAGTTCGGTGAACGAATTGGCCCTGGCGACCATCCCGGGAATGTTCGGCATCGGCGGTGGCGGCGCAAGGCCCTTCGGGGTGTTCCGGCCGGCACTCGTACCTGCTGACCTGGTTCCCCAGCATGTCGCGTTCCTAGAAGGTGACCGAACCATCGTGGAGTCGGTGGCGCCGACCGGCGTGGTCGAGGTCGTGCCTGCTACAGGCCCCGATGCCCAGCGACCCGACGGCGATACCACCGCAGTTCCGATCGGCCATGTTGTAGGTGCGCGGTCCGGTGACAAGGGAGGAAACGCCAACATCGGCGTGTTCGCCCGCACTCCTGCGGCGTGGGCCTGGCTGGACTGGTTCCTCACCACCGACCGCCTGCGCACCCTCCTCCCCGAGGCCGCCGATCTGGAGATCGACCGCTACCGCCTACCCAACCTGATGTCGCTCAACTTCTTGATCCGCGGCATCCTGCAGGAGGGGGTGGCAGCCTCGACCCGTCAGGACGGCCAGGCCAAGGGCCTCGGCGAGTGGCTGCGCGCACGGGTCGTCGACATACCTGTCGAGTTGCTGGGCTGATCGTGGACTTCGACTTCCCGCCCGACGATGACCCCCGCCGCCTCAAGGTGCGGGCCTGGCTCGACGACCACCCCGAACCGTCGGCTCAGGACCTCGTCGATGCCGGCTACGTGGTCCCGCACTGGCCCGAACCGTGGGGCCTCGCCGCCGAACCGATGCACCAGCTGGTCATCGACGACGAGTTGCGCAGGGCCGGCGTTTCGATGCCGTCAAACGCCATAGGAATTGGCTGGGCTGGCCCCACGATCCTGGCCGCCGGAACCGACGAGCAGCGCGCCCGCTACCTGCCCAAACTGCTCACCGCCGAAGAGACCTGGTGCCAGTTGTTCAGCGAACCAGATGCCGGGTCAGACCTTGCGTCCCTGGCAACCAGGGCTGTCAGGGACGGCGACGAGTACGTGGTCAACGGCTCCAAGATCTGGTCAAGTGGAGCCCACTACTCCGAACTCGGGATCCTCATAGCCAGAACCGACCCCAACTCACCCAAGCACAAGGGCATCTCCTACTTCATCTGCCCAATGGACCTGCCGGGAATCTCCATGACCCCGATCGTCGACATGACCACGGCGCACTCCTTCAACCAGGTCTTCTTCGACGATGTACGCATTCCAGCGGACCTGCTCGTCGGCGCCGAGGGGGACGGTTGGCGCCTGGCCAAGATGACCCTCTCCAACGAGAGGGTGTCGCTCTCGTCGGCCGGATCCCTGTGGGGGCTGGGCCCGTCAGCTGAGACGCTGCTCGACCTGGTCAGGCTGACCGGTGGAACCGACGATCCCGTTGAGCGACAGCGCCTCAGCGCCCTCTGGTGCGAGGCCGAGGTGCTGCGCCTCAACCGCCTGCGGACCCTCAGCTCCAGGTTGGCAGGCCGCACCCCTGGCGCCGAGGCGTCAATCCAGAAGGCCATGGCCGACGAGCACGGCCAGCACGTTCTCGAGACCGCAAAGGCGCTCGCCGGTGCCGAAGGGATGCTCGAGGGTTCTGGTCCAGCAGGCCAGCTGACGGCCGCTGCCGGATCGGGCCCGACCGAGAACAACCTGGGCGCCGACCAGTTCCCCGAGGTCGATCCGATCTGGCACTTCGGGTACATGTTCTCGCCCGCCCTGACCCTCGGCGGCGGCACCTTCGCCATTCAGCGCAATATCGTTGCCGAGATGGTGCTCGGCCTCCCGAGGGACATCAACGTTGAACAGGGAATGACCTGGTCCGAGGCCCGCCGCCCTTGAGTACCGACACCATCACCGCCAGGGCATCGACACTCGCCGGGCGCATCCGGGATGTGCCGACACCGACCCCGGTTCTGGACCGGGAACTGGAGCGCTCACTGACCGATCGTCAGCGCCATGTGCTCGACCAGCTGGGCCGCCTGTTCGACAGCGGCTTCGCCGACCTGACCATGGCCGACATGGCCTCGAGCCTGAACTGCTCACTGCGCACCCTCTACGAGCTGGCCCCGAGCAGGGAACAGCTGGTGTTGACGGTCATCGACCGAAATCTCTGGAGGGTCGGCCGCAGCGCAATGGGAGCCATCGACGACGTGGCACCTCTGGACGCCATCCGTACCTATCTCGAGGCCGCCAACGTCGCCGTTGCCGGTACAACCGCTCCTTTCGCGCGTGACATGGAGGCCGTTCCGGCCGCCCAGAAGCTGAGCGACGACCACTCCGACTATCTGGTAGCGGTGACACGCTGCCTCCTTGACATGGCCGTGGAGTGTGGTGACATCCCCGACGTGGATACAGCGGCTGTGGCGCGGGTCATGGCCAGCCTCGGTCGCGACTTCGCCCTTGCCCAGGTGTTTGCCACGCTGCGATCCTCGCCAAAGGAGGCCGCCGACGCTGTCCTCGGGGTCATCATGCGTGGCCTCACGACCAGCGACGATGATGGCCGGGTGATCGGCGACGAGGTCGACGACGACCGAAACGGAGCGCACAGGTGAAGGTCCACGAGATTGCAGCCGACCTGGCCGATGAACAAGACGCCCTTGACCGCATCGTGGCCCCTATCAACGAGACCGCATGGTCGACCGACACGCCAAGCCCCCGTTGGAACATCACCGACCAGATCGCACACCTCGCCTACTTCGACATGGCCGCAACCACGGCAATCACCGACCCTGACCGCTTCCGCAGCATGGTCGACGACCTCATGGGTGCGGCAGCCGGCGGAATCCTGGCTGTCGACGAGTTCACACTCGGTCCCTACCGGACACTCGGCCCCAAGGGTCTGCTGGTCGAGTGGCGCGAGGGACGCGTCCGCCAGGCCGAGGCCGCAGCCACCCTGTCCGACGACACCAGAGTCACCTGGTACGGGCCGTCGATGGGCGCCCGCTCGTTCCTGACGGCCCGCCTCATGGAGGTCTGGGCCCACGGCCAGGACATCGTCGACGCTCTGGGAACCACCCGACCGCCAACCGATCGCCTGCGTCACATTGCCCAGTTGGGTGTCATAACCCGTGCATGGACCTACATCAACCGGAAACTGGACCCTCCCGCGACCGATGTCGACGTGATCCTCAGCGCACCATCGGGAGCGGAGTGGACCTGGGGCCCCGGCAACTCCACCGACACGGTGACCGGAAGTGCCCTCGACTTCTGTCTGGTCGTGACCCAGCGCCGCCATGTTGATGACACCGACCTGGCCGTCGTAGGCGAAGCCACACGCGATTGGCTGACCATGGCCCAGGCCTTTGCCGGACCTCCGACCGATGGACCCGGGGAGGGATCCGCCTGATGGCCCTCGTAGAGACCTCCCTCGAGGAAGGGGTCATGACCGTGACCCTTGCCGACGTGGACAACCGCAACGCCCTGAGTGCCCGGCTCACGGTCGAACTTGTAGACGCCCTCGATGCAGCCGATGCCGACCCCAGGGTGCGGGTGGTGGTCCTCACCAACAAGGGGCGGGTGTTCTGCGCCGGCGCCGACCTCTCCGAACGCTCATCAGGCGACGCTCCATCACGGGTGGTCAGCCCCCTTGAACTGTTCGGACGCTTCAGGAACTCACCCAAGCCCTATGTGGGCCGCATCGCCGGCCACTGTGTGGCAGGTGGCATGGGGCTGGCTGCAGCCATGGACATATCGGTCGCCACCGACGAGGCCAAGTTCGGCTTCACCGAGGTCCGGATCGGCGTGGCTCCCGCCATGATCTCGGTGATCTGCCTGCCCAAGATGCGTCCGGCCGACGCCAACGAGGCCTTCCTGCGGGGCAGCCGCTTTCCCGCTGCCAGAGCCGCCGAGCTGGGCCTGATCAACCGTGCCGTCCCCGCCGCCGACCTCGATTCAGCCGTCGACGAGGTGGTCTCGGACCTGTTGATGGGTGGGCCGCAGGCCCTGGCCGCAACCAAGCAGTTGACAAGCCGGGTGCCCCATATGACCGCCGACGAGGCGTTCGAGTGGACCGCCCGCCTCTCGGCTGACCTCTTCGCCGGCGACGAGGCCGCCGAGGGCATGGCAGCCTTCCTGGAGAAGCGTTCGCCACCGTGGCTGCCGTGACCCAGGGGCCTCCTCGGCGCTGCTGACCCATACGGCTACCCCAATAGGCTGACCCCACCATGAGCGTCAACCAGATGGCCACCTTCCTCTCCCTGCTGGCACTGGTGGCAGTGGCCATTTCCCTCGCCACCGGCATCTCGCTCGCAACGGCCACAGGAAGGTCAAGGCTCGCAACCCTGGGCGGTGCACCTCTACGCCTGGCTGCGGCCGTGGCAACCACATCGGTTGCCGGGAGCCTCTACTTCTCAGAGGTGGCCGGCTTCAGACCCTGTGAGCTGTGCTGGTACCAGCGCATAGCCATGTACCCGCTGGCCCTGATCCTCCTGGTTGCAGTGGCCCGGCCCGGCAGCGACGTCGCCCGCTTCGCACTGCCGCTGTCCATCGGTGGAGCCGCCGTGTCCATCTACCACTACCAGCTGCAACTGTTCCCCGATCAGGGGTCGTCGTGCGAACCCGGTGCATCATGTGCGTTCAGGTGGGTTCACAAGTTCGGATTCATCTCGATTCCGCTTATGGCCCTGGCCGGGTTCACCGCCGTGACAGCACTTGTGGTTGCCCATGCCAGACAGACGACAGCCAATCTCCAGGAGACAACACAATGAATGCCTCTACAACAGAATCAGGCAAGGGATCGCGAACAGGTCTTCTTGTCGGGCTGGCCCTGGCTGCGGCTGTAGCCGCCGCACTCGTGGCGTCGATGGCTTCAGGCGATAGACCCGTGGCCCGCCAGGTCGCAGAGGTCGGGTTTGCCGAGACAACCGGTGGGGTCCTGCCACCGATGCCACGCTCTGGCGCCGATCCGGCAGTGGGCATTACTGCCCCGACTATCAGGGCCATGACCTTCGACGACACCCAGATCGATGTTGTACCCGGCGGCGGTCGCGGCCTCGTGGTCGGATTCTTCACCCACTGGTGTTCGCACTGCCAGGCTGAACTACCCCGCCTGACCGAGTGGCTGAGCCAGAACGATCCACCCGAGGGCGTCGAGATCGTGGCGGTCTCGACTTCGGTGGATTCAGGTGCCCCCAACTACCCGCCCTCTGCCTGGTTCGAGAACGTCGGCTGGCCCGAACTGCTGCTTCGGGACTCCCCCACGAATGCCATCGGCGCCGACTTCGGCCTGACCGGATTCCCCTACTTCGTCGTCATCGGTCCGCAGGGACGGGTACGCCTGCGGGTGTCCGGCGAACTGAGCGTCGATGACTGGGAGTACCTGCTCGGGTTGGCGGCGGCACCGTGAGCCACGGCGGCAAGCTCGCTGCCAGGGCCCTCAGGGAGGCCGGGGTAGGGGCGATCTTCACCCTCTCGGGCGGACACGTGATGCCCATCTACGACGGTGCCCTCGACGAGGGAATCCCCGTCATCGACGTGCGCCACGAGCAGGCGGCAGTGCATGCCGCCGATGCCTACAGTCGCCTCAACCCGGGCCGCATCGGATGTGCGGTGCTCACCGCCGGACCCGGTGTCACCGACGGGGTTACCGGAATAGCCAATGCGTGGCGGGCCAACAGCCCCCTGCTTGTAATCGGCGGCCAGGGGCCGTTCTCCAACCTGCGCCGTGGGTCGCTTCAGGAGATGGACCACGTGTCCATGATCAGGCCCATCAGCAAGTGGGCCGATGCCTGCTATCAGACCGACCGCATTCCCGAGTACGTGGAAATGGCGGTGCGTGCAGCAGTGTCTGGCATGCCGGGGCCGGCGTTCCTGGAGATACCCATGGACGTGCTGATGGGTCCCGCCTCACTCGACGAGGCACGGTTCCCCACCGTGCGCACCACCCCACCGATGGTGTTTCCCGACCCCGCCGACGTGGCGGCCGCGGTCGAGGTCCTCGCCGGAGCCGAGCGACCGATTCTGCTGGGCGGCACCGGGGTCAAGTGGTCGAGGGGTGGTCCTGCCCTCACCCGGTTCGCCGAGGCCACCCGCATGCCCGTTTATCTGAACGGAATGGGTCGGGGGATGTTGCGTGCCGACAATCCCCAGTTCTTCAACCGGACTCGGCGCGAGGCCATGCAGGGCTGTGACGTGTTCGTGCTGGCCGGGGCCCCGCTCGACTTCCGCCTGCGATTCGGCGCCTCTGTGCCCGCTGATGCCACGATCATCCAGTTGGACATGGAGGCAGGTCTCATCGGCCAGAACAGGTCGGCCGACGTGGCCGTGGTCGGCAACCTGGGTGCGTCCCTCGACCAGATGACGGCCCTTGCCGGCACCACCGGCGCCGGGCTGGACTTCAGCGCCTGGAGTGGCGAACTGCGTGAGCGCGAGGACGAGCTGGCAGCAGCGCTCGAGGAGCAGGTCACCTCAGACGAGATCCCGGTAGACCCGCTGCGATTTGCAGCCGAGATCCGTGACTTCATCGACGAGGACACCATCCTCATTGGCGACGGTGGCGACATCGTGGCCCAGTCCTCAAAGGTGATCCCGGTGCTGCGCGAGAACGCATGGATGGACCCGGGCCCGCTCGGAACCCTCGGAGTCGGCATGCCCTTTGCCCTGGCCGCCCAACACAGCTTCCCGGACCGCAGGGTGTTGATCATCTACGGCGACGGTGCCTTCGGACTGAACGGCTTCGAGTACGACACGGCGGTCCGGTTCGACCTGCCGATCGTGGGCATCATGGGCAATGACGCCGCATGGGGCCAGATGCTGCGACCCCAGGTGGGCCTCTACGGTGCCGACCGCAAGGTGGCCGTGGACCTGGCCGAGACCCGCTACGACAGGGTGGTCGAGGCCCTTGGCGGCCATGGCGAGTACTGCGAGAGGCCCGACGAGATACGACCGGCGCTGGAGAGGGCCTTCGCCTCGGGAAAGCCGGCGCTTGTAAACGTGAAGATCCGTAAGGACGAGGGCACCCCCAAGGGAAGCACCTACGTCTGAGCCGCTCAGTGGCCGCCTGGCTCAGCCGGGCTCCGAGCCGGATGCGGCCGGGCGGTCGGTGGCACTCCACTGCGACCAGGACCCCACGTAGAGGCGGCCGCGGCCGAGCCCCGCGTGTTCCATCGCCAACAGGTCGTGGCAGGCGCTGACTCCTGAGCCGCAGTAGACGACAACGTCGGCGGCGTCGGCGACCCCGAGGGCGCCGTAGTGGGATGCCAGGTCGTCGGTGGACCGGAAACGACCGCCTGACATGTTCTGGGGAAACGGCGCATTCAGGGCACCTGGCACATGCCCGGCCCGGCTGTCCATGGGTTCGGAGTCGCCCCTGTAGCGCTCGGCGGAACGGGCATCAAGCAGCACCTCTGCCCCACCCAGGTCGTCGGCTTCGGCAAAGGACGCTCCGGGCCAGGGCCGCACGGGGCATTCGACGGGACCCGGTGCAGCGGTCTCGGTCTCTAGGGCCCCGGTCCAGGCGTTCAGCCCACCGTCCAGCAGGGCTGCTGACTGACCGAGCACGCGGAGCATCCAGACCATTCGGCCGGCGCTGAGACCACCCGAGTCGTCGTAGGCGATGACGGTGTCGTCGGAGCCGATCCCGAGCCGACCCAGGGAATCTGCGAACACCTCAGGCGGCGGGAGAGGATGCCTGCCATCACCGGGCCCCGGGATGGTCGCAAGGTCATTATCGAGGTCGACGAACACGGCTCCGGGGATGTGGCCTCGCAGGTAGGCCTCGTGGCCGGAACTGCCGTCGAGATACCAGCGCACGTCGCAGACAACCGCGTTGCCGATCAGCCCCTCGAGCTGGCCAGCGGTGACGATGGGAGCGATCGACATGGGTCAGCTGGCCGGAACCGGTGTCTGGCGCGAAAGGGCGGTGGCGGCGAGAAGGCAGGTCCAGACCATGCCGGCGACCAGCAGGTGGGTGGCGACCACGCCACTCCAGCTCATCTCGGTGAACACGTGCACGGCTCCGAGTGCCACGTTCACGGCGTAGAGGCCCGTGGCTGCATGCAGCAGGCGCCGCTCGATGGGCGGGCGGCCGTTTCGACCAGCAGCCCTCGTCAGGTAGACGAGGTACACGAGGCCAAGGCCTGCGACCAGACGGTGCGTGAAGTGGACTGCCGTGTAGCTGTTGGAGAGGTCTGGGACCAGTTCGTTGCCGACAAGGGGCCAGCCGGAGAAGAACATGTTGTGTACGTATGCGCCCAGCAGGAGGAGCACATAGGAGCCACCTGCGGCGACGGCCAGGTGTGTGCTCCACGAGGCGTTGGCCTCAGCGGGTTCCCTGTCAGGCGAGGTTGCGACTGCCACCAGGGTGAGCAGGCCCACCACGACCATGGAGATGGCCAGGTGAAGCACGACCAGGTCGGCGTCGAGGTCGGCCTTTACGACCATGCGGCCGATCCAGGCCTGCACGCCGACAACCACCACTGCGGCAACCGCGGTACGAACCAGCGCCGCACGCCGGCGGTGGTTGCGCCAGACACTGATCGCCGTGGCGAGCACCAGGAGACCGACGATCGCTGCGACCCACCGGTGGGTCCACTCGACGACCATGTGGTACTCGGCACGAGGCAGCAGGCCGCCGAGCAGGCCGTCTTCGCAGAGCGGCCACCGGTCGGCACAGCCATAGCCGCTGCCGCTGCCACGGGTGAATCCACCGACACCTACGAGGAACAGCGTGGCACCCAGGGCGATACGGCTGAGACGGGCTGTCGAGGACATCACCGAGAGGTTACGGCCACGGCCACTGCGACAGGTGCCCCCAACGGAAGACCCGAACCAACATCTCCCTATGGTGTTCCTATGGACCTTCGAACCTGGATCACCAACGATCTGACCTCACTGCGCAACCGCCTCGACAACGGGGTGTTCTCCCTGATTCCAGCGGACCGGATGGCCGAGCAGGTCGACGGCGGCGGCGTGGCCCCCGTCTACGTGGCCTGGCACACCGCCAGACACCAGGACCTGGCGGTGAACGGTGTCCTTCGCGGCGTGGACGAGGTGCTTGATACCTGGGGTCACAGGGTCGGCGTAGACGGCGACACCTGGCGGGGGCTCGCCGAGGGCGAGGACCTGGACCTGGTTCAACAAATGGACCCCGCCGCTGTGGGCCAGTATCTGCTGGCAGTTCTGGACTCCACCCTGGAGTGGATGTCAACAGGCGATCTGGCAGTTCTGGACACTGTCCCGGACAGCACCGCCGCCCTGGAACGGATCGGGACGCCGGAGGACCGCTTCGACTGGCTGTACTCGATGTGGAACGAAAAGCCGGCCCACTTCTTTCTGGCATGGGAGGCGCTCGGGCACGGCTTCAACCACCTGGGTGAACTGATAACACTGCGCAACCGTCTGGGTTTCAGCCGGTTCTGACCAGCCCTACACCTCAGCTAGAGCCCGGTCCACGGCTGAGACCAGTTGGCCGATCTCGTCCTCACCCATCGGCGTGGAGAGGATGCCGGTTCCACTTGACGCCAGCAGGATGCCGTTGCCCAGGAGCAGGTCAATGAAGTTTCCGAGACGCTCCGCCACCTCTGGAGTTGGGTAGGCGTCGCGGTAGTTGGTCGGAGCTGGACTGGTCATGTGGATCTGGAACAGGGACCCGGCCCCGCTGACGCTTGCCTCAACGCCACGTCGCCTGATTGCCTCGGTCATCTCGTCAATTGCCAGGCGGTTGAGGTTGTTAAGCCTCGTTACCGCCTCCTCGTCGAAGAGCTCCATCGCAGTGCGGCCTGCGGTCATGGTGATCGGGTTGGCTGAAAAGGTGCCCGAATGCGGAACGCGGTAGTCGTCGGATCGGGGGTTCATGACCTGCATAACCTCACGACGCCCGGCTATCGCACCCACCGGGAAACCACCACCGATCATCTTGGCCATTGCCGTGAGGTCGGGCCGGAGGTTGTAGCCCTGCTGGGCGCCCCCGTAGCAACCCCTGAAGGTGATCACCTCGTCGGCTACCAGCAGCGCTCCGTTGGTCGTCGTCCATGACCGGAGTGCGTCGACGAAGTCCTGCGTCGCCGGGCAGAGGCCAACCCTGTGTGGCATCAGGTCGATGAGCACGCACGCGATGTCGTCGCTGTGACGGTCCAGGATCTGCAGCGCCCTCTCCACGTCGTTGAATGGCAGGACCACGACATCATCGAGCACGCCACGGGGGGTGCCGTGTGCGACCGGCACGCTCTCGGGTGCGTCGACGCCACCCCAGTTGGCGGGGGCTGCGGTCTGGCTGACCTCGGCGAAGTCGTAGGAGCCGTGATAGGCGCCCTCCACCTTGGCGATCTTGGGCCGCCCCGTGAACGCTCGGGACACCTTGAGGGTGGCCATGACCGCCTCGGTTCCGGAGTTGACGAACCTGAGCTGGTCAAAGCCTGCATTTCTGGAACAGAGGTGTTCGGCGTAGCGGATCTCGGCCTCTGTGGCCATCGTGAATGCGGTGCCGCGTGTCATCTGATCTGTCACCGCTGCGACGATTGCCGGGTGGGCGTGGCCGTGGATGAGAGAGGCCATGTTGTTGGCAAAGTCGATCCGCTCCACGCCATCAACGTCTGTAATGCGGCAACCAGTGGCATGAGCGGCGTACAGCGGGTGGGGTGAGCGAAGCACCGTATTGCGGCTGACACCGCCGGGCATGACCTCCTGAGCCCGCTCGTAGAGGGCCTCGGACCTGGTTGTCCCAACGTTGTCTGTCATCGCTGCACCTCAGTCGATCTGGCGTCTCGTATCGGGCCGTCAGTTCGGGCGGCTACCTCGTCGAAGGTAATCCCCTCGGTCAGGTCTATGGCCTCGAAGCCGTCGGGGCCGACCTCAACTACTGCAAGGTCGGTGTAGATCCGGTCCACCACCCCGACCCCGGTGAGGGGATAGGTGCAGGACTCCACAAGCTTGGGCGTCCCGTCGCGTGTGCAGTGGCTGGTCATCACGTACACGGCCTTCACACCCGACACCAGGTCCATGGCTCCCCCGACGGCTGGTACCGAGTCGCCGCCGGTTGACCAGTTGGCGAGGTCGCCGTTGGCTGCGACCTCGAGTGCTCCCAGCACGCACAGGTCCAGATGGCCGCCTCGGATCATGGCGAAGCTGTCGGCGTGGTGGAAGTACGACGCTCCGGGCAGGGCTGTGACCTGACGCTTACCGGCGTTGATGAGCTCAGGGTCGCCGTCGCCGGCGACGGGAGAAGGGCCCATTCCCAACAGGCCGTTCTCGGTGTGGAGGATGACCTCGATCTCCTCGGGGATGAACTGGGCGATCATCTCCGGCATTCCGATACCGAGGTTCACATAGGAGCCGTCGGTGATGTCCTGCGCTGCGCGTGCCGCCATCTGCTCGCGGCTGAGACCGATCGGGGCCGACGTCACGGGTAGGTGACCCCGCGTTCGACAAGGTCGGATTCGTGTGCGGGTGAGGCGACGTGGACGACACGGTCGACAAAGATTCCCGGGGTGACCACGGCCTCGGGGTCGATCTCTCCCGGCGACACGACCTCGGCGGCCTGCACGACCGTCGTGGCTGCTGCCATTGCCATCAGGGGCGAGAAGTTTCGGGCGGTCATGTTGTAGACGAGGTTGCCGTGCCGATCTGCCCGGCGGGCCTTGATGAGGGCGAGGTCTGCGGTCAGGGCATGCTCGAGTACGTGGTTGCGGCCATCAAACTCTCGATGCTCGCGTCCTTCAGCCAGTTCGGTGCCTACCGCAGTGGGGGTGTAGAAGCCCGGTATCCCAGCACCACCGGCACGGATCCGCTCGGCCAGGGTTCCCTGGGGAACCAGTTCGAGTTCTGTTCGCCCCGACCTATACAGCTCGGGGAAGACGGTGGAGTTGGCGCTGCGGGGGTACGAGCAGATCATCCTGGCGACGCGGCCGGCCCGGATCAAGGCGGCAAGCCCGACCTCGCCGCTGCCGGTGTTGTTGTTCACGACCGTGAGGCCGCTGGCGCCGTGGTCGATGAGGGCATGGATCAACTCGATGGGACTGCCGGCCTCGCCAAAGCCTCCGATCATCACCGTGGCACCGTCGGCCACACCATCCACCGCCGCTTCGGGATCGGCGACCCTCTTGTCGATCACACCAGTCGCCTACGCGGGTACTGCCGTTGTCTCTTCGAGTCTGAGTGCCTTCACCCGGGTGTAGTCGAAGAGACCGGCCTCGTCGAAGAGAACCCTGTCCTCGTAGTCATCGAACCAGATCGCATCGGGGTTGCGGGCGACTATGCAGACCTTGCCCCTGTCGGGTGCGGCTGCGGCATTGCGGAGGATCTTGAAGATCACGACACCGTTCTCTGAGCCGGCGAGGCCGGGGATGGGTTCATCGGTGACGGCCGCGACCTCGGTCTTTCCCTTGTAGTGGGTGATGGACAGCCGGGCGTGGGCCTCGACCCCCGACAGACCCCTCTGGGAGTCGTTGAGGGTCTGCCATGCGGTCTCGATCGGCACGTTGAATGCCTTGTGGGCAATGATGTCGCGTCCACAGAAGAAGTAGTGGTTCTCGATCCCCACCCTCTTGAGGGTCCGCTGCATGATGCGCAGGGCATCGGGGTCGTCGTTGACCCCCTTGATGATCGGCGACTGGTTCTCGACGCTGATCCAGCCACGTGACACGACGGCCTCGACGGCACGCTGCGTGCCCGGATTCCACTCGTAGAAGCCGCTGGCATCCTCGACGTAGGAGCCGCTCTCGTCTCTGTTCAGGAACTCATCGGGGTGGTTGAAGTGGGTCATCAGTCGAAAGCCCACATCGGGGTAGGCCTCGTGGAACAGGTCCAGCATCGAGATGAAGGCGTCGTCGAAGCGGTCCGGGTGAAATGCCAGTTCCTTGGTGCCGAGGCGGATGGACTCCACCCCCGCCTCGGCCAGGGCGGTCATCCAGCCGGCAATCTTGCTGTTGGGCAGGACCATCGGGTCGCCGCCGGAAAGCAGGATCTCGCGGAGCTTCTCGCGACCGCTGTCTGGATGAGCGCCACCGTTTGCGGCCACGGCATCGTTGTGTGACCTCACGTAGTCGGTGACCTCACCGATCTGGGCGAGGCCCTTCTTGTCGACCGTGCCGTCCTGGCGCTTGACCTCCTTACGGCCTATCAGCTCCTCGCGGTAGCAGAACCGGCAATGCGCAGAACATGTTGAGATGACATACATGAGGCCCATCTCGTACTTGTGGAGCAGGCCCTCGACTGGGCTGTAGTCCATCTGGAACCCCGGGTCCTCGGCGCCCTCCAGGTTGAGGGTCTCATCTGTTGAGGCCTTCACAAGCTTCTGGAGTGCGGGGCTGTTGCGGGCCATCTCGAAGTAGTGGCGGGTCATCTTGACCGGCATGCGCGCCTCAACGTCGCGTTCGGTGCCCCGCACCTGGACCAGTGCCTCAAGTTCGGTGGACGAGTAGAAGCCGCGGGTGTCCTCGGGGGCCGTCCCGTTGATGAACGGGGCAAGGCCGTTCAGAATCTGGCGGTCGTACTTAGGGTTCTCCACGTGGTCCAGCACGCGAAGCTCCCGATCGGTGGGCTGGTACTTGTCTCTGGCCATGGGTTCTGCCCCTCCACCACTCCGGGAGCCGGATGCGGGGACCTCCCCGCCCGACACAATGAGCCTACTTACGACAGACGTTCCCACACGATCTCACCCACAGTTCAGACGTGCTTGCCCAGGATGTCCCTGCCCAGACCAGCGTTGTGGGGCGAATGGGCGGGTCTCCCACCAGCCCGGTTCAGGCCATCGTGAGCCCACCGCTGACCGAGAGGGTCTGGCCCGTGATGAAGCCGGCGTCGCCGGACGCCAGGAACACCACTGCCGGGGCAATGTCGTCGGGAGTGGCCAACCGCCTCATGGGGATGGCCCTGGTCAGAGCACTCACAAACCCCTCCCCGTCGTCGAGTTCGCCGGCCATGCCGTGGATGAGGGGAGTATCGGTCGGACCGGGGCAGACGACGTTGACCGTGACCTCGTTCTTCGCCACCTCCCGGGCGAGGCTCTTTGAGAACGCCACAACAGCTCCCTTGGCACCTGCGTAGACAGTCTCGAGCGACGACCCGACCCGGGCGGCGTCGGATGCCACGTTCACGATCCGACCCCACCGGCGATCAAGCATCCCGGGTACGACGCAACTGGACGTATTCAGGACGCCCCGATAGTTGACGTCGATGACCCTGTCCCAGAAGTCGGGTGTCGTGTCCACGAAGGGAATGAACCGATCCCACCCTGCAACGTTGACGAGAACGTCTACCGGGCCCTGTTCTGAGGTGATCCGGTCGACGCCACCTCGGACCGCATCAAGGTCTGCAACGTCCATGGCGAAGCCCATGTGCCCCGATCCGGGAAGGGAGCCGGCCACCTCTACGGCCGATTCCGCCTCCAGGTCGGCGACAGCCACCTTGAGGCCCCGACTGGCGAGCCGAAGGCAGACGGCGGCACCTATTGCGCCGGCTCCGCCGGTTACCAGGGCGACCCCACCATCGGGGGTCATCGCCACGGCGAGAAGTCGGGGTCTCGCTTCTCGTTGAAGGCGGCCACGCCCTCGGCCGCCTCCGGGGATGTGACGAACTGGTCGAGGTGGGCCCAGGCCATGGAGCTCAACCCGATGATGGAGGCGCTGTCGGCGTTGAAACTCTGCTTGAGCACGCGGAGTGAGGTAGGGCTGAGAGCCAACGCGTCATCAGCCCAGGATCGGACAGTCGACCGGAGCTCACCAGGTTCGACCACCTCGTTGACGAGCCCCCAGTCCATAGCCTTTTTCGCGTCGTACTGCCGGCAGAACATCCAGACCTCCCTTGCCCGCTTCTCTCCGATGAGGCGTGCCAGGTAGGCGGTGCCGAAGCCGGCGTCGAACGAACCGACCCGCGGTCCGCTCTGGCCGAACACGGCATTGCTCGATGCGATGGTGATGTCACAGAGCACGTGGAGGACGTGGCCGCCGCCGATGGCGTACCCGTTTACGGCCGCTATGACCGGCTTGGGAATGTCGCGGATGAGACGGTGAAGTTGCTCAACCTCGAACAGGCCGGTCTCCGACGGTCCGTAGTCGCCTGTCTCGGCCCGCTGCTTCTGGTCGCCGCCTGCACAAAATGCCCTGTCCCCGGCCCCGGTGAGCGCCACGACACCCACCTCGGAATCCACCCACGCGGCCTTGAAGGCGGCGATGAGCTCGTCGATGGTACGGGCCCGGAAGGAGTTGAACCTGTCAGGCCGGTCGATGACGATCCATGCCAAGCCGTCTTCGACCTCGTATCTGACGTCTGTGAACTCGCTGACCTCCAAGGGACCCTCCATCTGTCGCCACCCACCGGTGCCAACGAGACACCGGGTGTTCTACTGACCGCAGCACCCACCGTGCCACAGACTGATACTGACCGCCTCATCAGAACAGGGCCGGCTTCCATGGAGACGGCCTGTAACCCTCCCCCAGAGTTCCAACCCGACATGCACTCTTCAAGTTATGGCCGTTGGGCGTAGGCAGAGGCATCTCCGACAGGCCCGACATGCCTACTTACGGCAGATCTTCCCACACGTGGTGGGCCGTCGGTCCGACCGGTTGATTAGCCTGCTGCGGTGAGAACTGTTCGTGACGACCGGCCGGCAAGACGTTCAGCCGCCGGTTTCTATGGCTGGCGGATGGTCGGACTGGCCAGCCTTGTAGGTGTGCTCACGGGACCGGGTCAGTCGATCGGGGTCTCTGTCTTTCGCCAGCACCTCTCTGACGGTCTCCACCTCTCTGACTCGGCCATCGCCACCGCATACCTGGTGGGCACCCTGTTGTCCTCCACGTTTCAGCCGAGGATCGGCCGCTGGGTCGACGAGGTCGGTGTGCGACGGGCATCAACTGTGTTCGGGGCCGCCTTCGCCCTGACCCTCGCACACATGTCGCTGGTTCGTGGTGCCGTCTGGCTCGCTGTCGGGTTCTTCGGCATTCGGCTGCTCGGGCAGGGTGCCCTGAGCATGACCTCGACAGTTTCTGTCATGCACTGGTTCGAACGGCGTAGAGGGTTTGCCCTCGGCCTGAAGATGACCCTCACGATGGGAGGCATCTCCGTCGTACCGGTGCTGTTGGCACTCGCGATCGATGCATGGGGCTGGCGCATCGCATGGCTGGCCGCTGCAGGGGTTATCGCCGTGACGGCCGTTCCGGTCAGCTGGTTCGGATACGTCAACCGCCCCGCCGATCTGGGACAGCGGCCGGACGGTGGACCCACGGTCGCCGATGACCAGCCCGAACCACAGCTCCCCTCCATCACCAGGGCGGAGGCTCTCCGGTCGCCGGCATTCTGGATCCTCTCGGCAGTTACCGCCACCAATGCACTGTTCGGCACCGGCCTCTTGTTCCACCAGACCAACCTGCTTGGCGAGGTCGGCTATTCAAATGCCCAGGCTGCTGCAATGTTCCTTCCGCAGGCAGCCGGCGCCGTGGCTGGTGGCCTCACGTTCGGTTGGCTGGCCGATAGAAGGGTCCGTCGGAGCCTCCCGGCAATCGTGGCGCTGGTGTTGGCAGCCACAATGCTTCTGGGCGGTACGGCCACGACCTTCCCCACCATCCTCTTGTACTCGGCAACACTGGGGATTGCCATGGGAAGCGGAGGCGCCGTGCAGGGTTCGCTGCTACCGGCGCTCTTCGGCGTGGGTCACATTGGCTCCATCTCCGGAACCCTCGGCCTTATCGGGGTGTTGGCCTCCGCGCTGGGAGCGTTGACCTTCTCGATCGGTAGCACCGTGTTTGGCAGTTACCGGAGCGCCAGCCTGTGGTTTGCCGTGCTTCCACTGCTGATAGCTCTGTTGGCGGCCGTGTTCAGACGATATTTCCCTGCGAATGATCGCTACTGAGGAACCCGCACAATTAGAGGTCTCTAGTCAGGAGGAAAACAAAAGAACCCCCTGCTGAGCAGGGGGTTCATATGGAGCGGACGACGAGATTCGAACCCGCGACCCTCACCTTGGCAAGGTACGCCGACCTGTTCCACTGACCTGCGCAAACACACGGAAACCGCCTCTGGCCTGCTGTTCTGATTGATCACTGGTTCGCGCTAGTTCGCGTTGTTTCGCGACGTCTCGCGGCCTGTACGCGGCCTGCCAGAACAGCCTAGTCCTCGAAGATCGATGGAAGAGACCGCAGGCGCTCTAAGCGGGTGGCTGGCTGGTTCAGGTCCCCGGAGGGCTGTAGGTCATGGCTCCGCTGACCGTTGCGGTGGCGGCATCGATCTCCTCCGGGGTCAACAGGACGGTCATGCTCCCTGCGACCATTCCCGATGCCGAGACAGCGAGGCTCACTGCGGCGGCAGCGGCATTCGAGGGAAAGTCGGCGATTATCACGGCGTCGCTCTCGCCGAAGGCGAAGTAGAAGGACTCAAGGGTTCCACCTACTGACTCCATCGCAGCGTTTGCGGCGGCCACTCGAGCCGATCCCCCATCGGACAGGAGGCCCTGGACCCCCTCGGTGGTGTAGCTGGCGTTGAACATGTACTTGGGCATCATGGTCTCCTTGGTTGTCTGCTCTTGTTCAGGAAAAGAGATCTTGGGTGATGTGCTGGGACACCATCCTTGCCGGTGGGTCGGACACGAACTCCCCGCCGAGAGCCCGCCAGTCGTCGTCGCTGGGCAGAGCCTCCAGAAAGGCACCGAGTGCCACTGCATCCGGGAAGGAACACACGTAGGTCATGGTGTGACCCGGTCCAGCCACGTTGTTGAGCAGCAGAACCTTCTCTGCCCCCAGGCGCTGGTGGATCTGGGTGGACCGGCGGCAGACCTTGATGAAGTCTCCCTCCCGCCCCTGGGCGACCTCCCATGTGGTCTGTGTCAGATGCTTCATGTTGTCCTCTCATTCTGTTGCAACCGCTCGGTGGGACAGTAGCGAGGGCGGGGAAGCACCTCAAGAGAACCTGAGGCTTGTAGGCCTCACCCCTTGACAGGGGCCTGGGGGGGCGGTTGTGAACTGTTTCGTTGCGCAGGCCGCCTACTCGCCAACAACGTCAATCCACTAAAGCGAAAACCTCAATAGCACAGTCACCGAGGTCACCGTCAGCCATACAGGGCTGATTCAGCGGGTAGTTAGGGAGATGAAGGTGTCCTAGTCTGAGACCACAGCACCACCATATGAGGATCACCCTTCGTGTCCCAGACCTTCCATCAGGTCGATGCCTTCACCAATGAGCCGTTTCGGGGGAATCCGGCAGCCGTGTTCGTACTCGACGAACCGGCGGACCCGGTCTGGATGCAGTCAGTGGCTCTGGAAATGAATCTGTCGGAAACGGCCTTTTGTCACTCGTCGCCCCGGACCGGCGAGGAATGGGACCTTCGCTGGTTTACGCCGACGGCCGAAGTGGACCTATGCGGCCACGCCACACTTGCCACTGCGCACGTGCTGGTCGAGGAGCACGGCGCGGACGGCGAGATCGGATTCCAAACCAGGTCCGGCCGGTTGACAGCGATATCCGTGGATGGGGGAATACGTCTCGACTTTCCAGTGGACGTCGTCAACGTCCTCCCGGTGTCCGAGAAGATGGCCGATGCCCTTGGCCTACCAATAGTCGACGCCGGAATAGGCCTCACCGACCTCGTTCTGGAGGTCGGCACGGCAGCCGACGTCCGCGGCTGTGCCCCTGACCTACAACTGCTGGCCCGCCTAGCGGACCGTGGGGTGGTGGTCACCGCCCAGTGTGATGACCGGGACGACATCGACATCGTTTCACGGGTGTTCGCCCCGAACGTCGGGATCCCCGAAGATCCGGTGACTGGGTCGGCCCACACCACGCTGGCCGCCTGGTGGGCGCCCCGCCTCGGTCCGGTGCTGCGTGCCGAACAGGCGTCATCGCGTGGGGGTGAACTGGACGTCAGCCTGGTCGGCGAACGCGTACACCTCACCGGCTGTGCCGTGACGGTGGCCCGTGGGATGCTTCTGATATGAGGGAACGGACCTGAAATTGCGATGATCCTCCCGCTTCGGCGGGCCCGGCACCCACGTCGCGGTCCCCACTCACCCGCTCAGGTGGGCCCGGACAGCCGGTGGTGGCGCCATGGGCACATGGTCACCAACCGAGACGCCCACGTAGTACACGGTCGCCGTCAGGACGACGCTGTCCTCCACCCGGACGTCGAAGGCCATGTCGAACGACGTGGTCCCCCACCGCACGACCTCGGCCGTCACCACCAACTCATCGTGCACCCCGGCCGGTCCGTGCCAGGTGAGGTCGGCCCGGCGCAGCATCAGTTCCCAGCCAGTGGCCTCGAAGTCCGCATCTAGCGTCCGGAGCCACGAATCCGCGACGTCGTCCAGGTACGCCAGGTAGTGGGCGTTGAATACAACGCCCTGCTGGTCGACCTCGCCATAGCGAACGCGGATGGTCTGCGTGTAGGCCACTCTCCAACTTTCTGTAGTCCTCTTGGTATAGCCCAACCTTAGGCCCCCACTTCGGTGGGGATTTCGTCGTTGGGGCCGGATCGCTGCTGAAGTTTCCATACTTCCCTCCATGGGTGCTGATGCTGATTTCCTGCATCAGCCGAGGAGGAGGATTTTGAGGAGATAGTCACACTCACCGGGGGGCGTACCACCAAAGCCAGAATGAGCGTTCCGGCTTTAGTAGCGCTCTCTAAGTGGCGTACTGCTAATGCGAAGGCCCTTTCTGTAGATGGGAAGAGGCTGGGCGGACGCACTGATGCTCAACGACGGGAGCGAGTGAGACCTGCAGAGACTCCGTTGATGCGATCCATATGTCGAGGCGGTTCAAACAGTTGTCCGTCCTCGATTGGATAGGCCGCCTATACGGCAATGTCCGAGGGACGACCTGAACCTGGCAAATTCTGGGCAGGCGTGAAGGACTGTTGGACGAAGGTCCTCGTACTCGCTCTTGCCTAGAGAACGCCTCGGGGATCTTAGTTCTCGGTGTCCCGGGTATTGATCTCGTAGACGCCAACCGGGGAGTCAGCACAAGCCGTGTCGCCATCGGAGTCAACAACTACACCTTCGACGACTTTGACCTTGGTGTCGCAGTGGACGCACTTCTTGGAGCGCTTCCAGGCAAGGAACAACAACAAGCCGAGAGCTCCGCCAGCTGCGAGGATCCACGGCAGGTTGCTGCCATGGTCCTTCTCGGTGTCGTTACAGGGAACTCCTTCAAAGGCACAGGAAGCCACGGGGTTCTGGTCGGTAACCGGGTTAGACGGGACTGTGCCCGGGTTGGTCACCTGGGCGGCTCTCTCGACATTCTCGGGGATCACCTCTCCCCCAATTCCCGCGTCGTAGAGGCTCTGTTGATACTCAGCCAGAGCGTCTGGCGACACCGTGGCGGCAGAAGGTACTGGCAATTGATTCGAGCCGAAGCCACATCCTGTTACTCCCAGGGCTAGCACCACTAGCACCGTCCGCACCTTCACGCCCCGACCTTAGGGGGTGACCCTGTGGCCACGCTCTCCATCAACAGCCAGGTTCAGGTCGTCCCTCTAGTCCGTTGCCAGAAGACGTCCGCGAATCGCCAACGCTGGTCAGCTGATCGTAATTGATACAGGCTCGGAAGGTAGCCCGAGGTATTCAGAACAACGTGCGCTGACACGGAACCATCTTGTTCCTGAGCCTCAAATCGTCGTTTCCTCAGAGCCAAAGAAGACACGTGAACCCCCTGCTTAGCAGGGGGTTCATATGGAGCGGACGACGAGATTCGAACCCGCGACCCTCACCTTGGCAAGGTATGCCGACCTGTTTCGCTGACCTGCGAAAACACCCTAAAACATGCTTTGACCTGCAAGTTAGACTAATCACTAGTTAGCGTCATTTCGCGATGCCTTTCGATGTCGCGCGGCCTGTACGCGGCCTGAGGGGGGATGGGGGCGGGAGCCCTAGGGCGAGAGACCAATAACTTCCACCCCCCGACTGAACGAGGGGCAGCCCCCCTCCGACAGGGGGGAACATGGCAACGAATGGAACCACCACCCGGGCAGCGATTTACACCCGGAAGTCATCGCTGGATGAACGGGACGGCGACATCGATCGTGTGGATACGGCCACCCAGACGGTCTCTCCCTTCGAGAACCAAAACCGGAACGCCGTGCTCCTTCAAACGCGTTGCTGCCGACAGTCCAGCGATGCCGCCGCCAACGATGAGTACGGGGGCGTGGGCCTCACTCATGATGCGTCCCTACTCGAGCTCGACCTGGACCATGACCAGCGTTGGAGCGGCCTTGACGAGGCTCGCTTCGATCGGCACCTTGTTCTGGTCGAGCTTGATGCCGGCGAACTTAGCGTCGCGGGGTAGAGCGCACAGGTAGCGGCTCACATGTTCGCGAAGTTCGTCAGTGTCGCCATCCCAGAGGCGAGCCGTTCCGTTCACCGTCGTCCTTGCGATCTCGATGGAGACTGGCACGTCGCCTTCGCGGAAGTTCTTCCACCAGTTCGTGCTGTGGTCTGACAGGAACCACACGGTTTGGTCGTCCCTGACGTAGCTGAGTGGTGTGACAAACTCGCGGCCGCTCACGCGGCCGCGAAAGCGCAGCAAAGCGATGGTTTTGCTCGCCATGCGGTGAAGTGGCGAGCGAAGAACGGTCTTCATGACGGGGTTGAGAACTCGGTAGAGGCCGTGCTCGACGGTGGTGGCAACGCTCATTTCATGTTCTCCGATGGTCTGCATGTCTGGTGCTGGTCGTTACCCACGGCTGTCGTCTCAACCGATGATGCGCTTGGCGAGTGCAAAGCCAGGGGTAAGAAGGCGCCCCAGAGCGATCATCTTGGGGATAACACACACGGGGTAGAAGTTATTGGTGGTGCGCCCCCTAGGTGTAGATACGCGAAACGGTGTCCTGTTTCGGCGGTCTGGTTCAAACCTTATGCACTCCCTGGGATAATCCCCCAGCGGATCCGTGCCCAGTAGCGCTCGTGGAAGAAATAGAGCACCAACTTGGTGATGACCTCGAACCCGCCGATCGAAATTGCTGTGGCCAGATTGCCGGTGAAGACGAGCCCGAGCACCATGGTGTCCGCGCTTGCCAACACTCGCCATGTCGCCGTCTTGGTGGCCGAGCGCCGCCGACCGTCCCGGTAGTGACCCTCCTCGTCCAAGGCGCGATCCCATCGCAACCGCGACCAAAGCCGCTCATGTAGGTAGTAGAGCGTCATCTTGGTTGCCACTTCTGTCAAGGCGATTGTGGCCGCGGTTCTTATCTTGTCCGTGCCACTTGTCTCCTCAAGGCCGAACAGTGGACCGAGAAAACTCAGGATGACGAAGGACAGAAGCAGGGTGTCGAGTGTTCCCACTACCCGCCAAGAGATCGCCTTGACGATCGAGCGCGCCGGTTGGATTTCCGGCGGGTTCGGGGGATCTAGGCGCGGGTCCTCAGGACCGAAGATTGGACTTTCTGGGTGTTCTCTCATTTCGATTTGAGTCTGGCATGTCTTCCCTGAGGGTTCTTGACTGGGGTGAGCCCCCACCCCGAGGGGGGTGGGCCACCCTGCTGGTCGCCCAGGAGACCACCAGGTGCCGCATTGGTAACTTGTGCTGATTGCTGGCCTGACGGGCGACCTCGTGCCTGACAGCGGCGACTCTTGCTTCTTCGGCGCCAGTCGATTCCCCGGCGTCGACTGTGTACGCACGGTGGGACTACGGTCCGCCGGTATGACCCCGACCACAGGAAAGCACCCGATCGACAAGCGGTTCGCCACCGTCAACGGAAAGCGGATGGCCTACGTGGAGGTCGGTGAGGGCGACCCGATCGTGTTCCTGCACGGCAACCCCACGTCGTCGTACCTCTGGCGCAACGTCATCCCGCACGTGTCCGACCTCGGGCGCTGTATCGCTCCCGACCTGATCGGCCAGGGTGATTCGGAGAAGTTGGACGACTCCGGCCCCGGCTCGTACCGGTTCGTGGAACACCGCACCTACCTGTGGGAACTGTTGGAACAGATCGGCGTGACGGGGCGCGTGACCCTGGTTGTGCACGACTGGGGCTCGGCTCTCGGGTTCGACTGGGCTGCCAACCACCCCGAGGCGGTGGCCGGGGTCTGCTACATGGAGGCCATCGTCCGACCCATAGCCACGTGGGACGAGTGGCCCGAGGCCGCACGGGGCATCTTCGAGGCCTTCCGGTCGCCGGCGGGCGAGGACATGGTGCTGGAGAGGAACCTGTTCGTGGAGGCGGTCCTACCCGGAGCGATGATCTGCGACCTGGCACCCGAAGACCACGACGAGTACCGGCGACCGTTCGCCGAACCGGGCGAAGGGCGGCGCCCCACCCTCACCTGGCCCCGTGAGATCCCCGTAGCGGGCGAACCGGCCGACGTGGTGTCAATCGCCTCGGCATACGCGGACTTCATGGCGTCGGCCCCGTTCCCGAAGTTGTTCGTGAACGCAGAACCCGGCGCCATCCTGACCGGCGCCCAGCGCCGGTTCTGCCGTACCTGGCCCAACCAGACGGAGGTCACGGTCGCCGGAAACCACTTCATCCAGGAGGACTCCGCCGATGAGATAGGAGCGGCGCTTGCCGACTGGCACGCTCACCTGTAGGCAGGAAGCAGCCACGAGACATGGCCTGGCTTGTTCAAGCCGACAATCCTCGGACCAGTACACCGACTCGCAGAGCGTTACAACAACCCACGCCCTGAGCGGAGTGGGGGCGACATCGGAGCCCCCAGGTGTAGACAAGTACCAACCGCCCGTGTGTGTTGTCCCGGAGATTTTCGCTCTGAACGGAAGCACACAGCAAGCTTCGGGGAGCTAACACCCGACCTTGTCAGAGGAGGTTGCTCCTCGTTCAGTCGGCGGCAGTTGGTACTTGGTCTCTGACGCCCTCGGTGTAGATACGCGCAGGCGAGGCCGAGAACACGAATCTGATCAGCAAGTTGGACTGTCGGTGTCGGCGAAATCAACCGTGAGAACGTACGTCCCAGGAAAGAATTGCAAGGCCATCACGTATAGGTCGTACCGGCCAGTTTCCTTAGCCTCAAAGATGATTTCCGCTCCATCGCCGTAGAGACCAATACCTGCATCATCGTTGGAGGCAACAAGAAAGTCGTTTTGGTAGAGGCTCATCATGGGATCAGACATCGAAACCATCTGAATTCGGACCGTGTCCCCTTTCTGGAGATCAACCCGATAACTATCCACATCCCGGATGTGGTTGAGCGCACCGGTTACAGATTCGCCTATAGCCAATACTCCGCCGGGAGGTTCTACGTCTTCCAGGGTTGTGAGGGGACTGGAAGCCTCGACAGAAACTTCTGCCGAGGTGTAGGAAAAATGACCGACTGCAACGACGTAGACGCCAGGTCTCAGCGAAACCTCTAGGGACTCCCTTGTCTCATCGTCAAACGCGTCAGCGAAGAACAGGGCAGGTTCTTCTTCAGCCAGTGCGTAGAGGTCGTCCCAGATGTAGTCGACTTCGTCCTGGGACCAGTGCCAAGACGGGATGAGTCCGTCCCAAGTGCTGATGTCCAACCACACGTCCTCACCCTCCGGAGAATTGGCGGTCACCGACAACAACGGTTGTTCCTCTGTGACCGTCACGAGGTAACCGGCACTATCAGAGCCCACCACTCGGGCACCTTGTCTAAGTGCACCAGCCCCCTCAGGCGTAGACAGGCTCCCCGATCCTTCATCCAGACCTGCGAGAACAGCCGATACATCTTCGGCAGTGAGGACCAGGCCGAAGTTCGCCGCTGTGAACCCACCAAGACCAGAGATCCCAATCAACTGCCCGGTGGCATCCACCAACGCCCCACCACTTTGGCCACCGGCAATCGTCGCGTCGGTCTGAAGGAAGGTGAGGCCGAGACAGGACGCAATCCGTCGGCGGCTCAGGGTCCCAGAGGTCATCGTCGGTTCCGGTCGGCTCTCAACCTCTCCCGGGTAACCGATCAGATAGACGGTGTCGCCAATCTCAACTGTGGCGCTGGAGCCAAAGTCAACTGTAGGAATCTCCCCAGCTAGTTCGTCAAACGGCATCGGCCCGAGCAATGCCAGGTCGCTCGACCAATCTCTGGCATGAACCGGAACCTCTGCGACCTCTCCAAGAGAGGTGAAAAGTCGTACGGTCGGAAAGTGGCCGACGATGTGGGCGTTAGTGACCACGTAGCCGCTCGAAAGCAGAACTCCACTTCCGGTGCCATCTGGCACTTCAATGAAAACCACCGAAGGGGAAACGGCGGCGAACACCTCGGCGGGTGTTGGCGCTGCCAAAGTCGAAGGCACAGCCGTCGTCGTGGTCGGTGCCACAGTGGTCGTCGGTGCCAGCGCCACAGTGCTCATCTCCGCTTCAAGCGCTTCAACCTTTTCCCGCAACACCTGCAACTCCGCAGAATCGCTGCCACCTGAACAACCCGATGCGAGCAGAGCCATCACGGCCCCCGCTGCAAGTGACGATCTCATGGCCTGAGTCTGCCACCTTCCCCCTGAGGGGGTGGGCGGCCACTGAAACCCCTAGGTGTAGATACGTGCGGGCAGTAGGGCCGACTTGACACTTGCGGCGAACCATTCCCAGCGCTCGATGAGAAATTGGTAGACGATCTCAATCGTGCCCATTTCGAAGCACTCGCGGCCTCACCGCAGCCTGAGCCACAAATCATCGTTTCCTTGGATCCAGAGAAAACACCAGAACCCCCTGCTCAGCAGGGGGTTCACGTGGAGCGGACGACGAGATTCGAACCCGCGACCCTCACCTTGGCAAGGTGATGCTCTACCAGCTGAGCTACGTCCGCGTCGGGGCGTAACTGTAGCGGGCCCACCGCTCCATGCGACCCGTCCGGGGTCACATGAGGCTTACCTCAGCCCTCGTCGCTGCTGCTCAGATCAGTGCGCAGCGTGAGGACGCCGTCTTCGATGCTGGCGTCGGCGTCGGCGATGATGGCAAAGTCCATGAAGTCGGCCTGGGCCTGGTCGATGAACCTCTGCCGCTCCTCGCCGCCGATCGGTGGCATGTTCCGCGATCGGACCGCCTCGGCCCTCTCCTTGAACCGGGCCAGCATTGCGTCGAGATCCAGTTCGGGGTTACTCACCGACTCACCCGGTCTCGACGGCCACGCCGGTGTCGGCCGTGACATCGACACCCAGGTGGAGCGAGAGCAGCTCCTCCAACTCCGGGTCGCTGGGCACTACCTCTTCAGCGGTTGGTTCCTCGCCGGTCGGCTCGGAGACAGCTGTGGCGCCAGCCCTTCGGCCCGGGCGGGTGTGCCACCAGAAGGCGGCAGTGACCGCCAGCAGGGCAACGGCGATGAGTCGGATCGAGAACACGACCTGGTCAATGCGCTCACCGGCCGTGAGGCCGTTTTCGTCAACGGCGGGAGGGATGGTCTCGACGGTGGTGACCTGGGCCAACACAGGATCGGCTACGAGAAACACCACGGCCGCTGCCGAGCCGACAGCAAGCAGCATCGCCACGATCCTCTGTACCGGTGTGTGCACCAGATTCCCCATCTTCAACAACCAGTTCCGGCAGGCAATCGTAGTGGACAGCCGAGCACCCCTGCTGCCTGACCCACCTCAGCCGGCAGCCGCAAGGGCAGCCTCAAAGTCGGCCACCACGTCGTCGGTGTCCTCGAGGCCACACGAGACCCTGATCGTTCCCGGCCCAATCCCGGTTGCGGCCTGCTCCTCCTCGGTCAGACCCACATGGGTCGTGCTGGCCGGGTGGGTCACCAGGGTCTCGGGGCCACCCAGCGTGGAAGCCAGGATCGCCACCGAGGTGGACTCCACCAACCTCTCCCCCGCCTCGCTGCCACCGACCAGATCAAACGTCAACAGGCCGCCCATCGAGCTCATCTGCCGCCTCGCCAGGTCGTGCTGGGGATGCGACTCAAGGCCCGGATAGGCGACCCGGCTGACAGATCCGTGACCTTCCAGGAACTCGGCGAGACGCTGGGCCGTGGCTGTCTGCCTGGCCAGGCGGACGCCGAGGGTTCGTAGGCCGCGGTGGGCGTTGAGGGCGTCGGTCGGCGAGGCGTTGGCACCGTGGAGCACCGCAAAGCTCCAGAGCCATGCAATCAGATCCTCGGAACCCGACACGACACCGATGCTGGCGTCGTTGTGGCCGGCAATGGCCTTGGTGGCCGAGTGGACGACCAGGTCAACTCCGTGGGCGATCGGCTGCTGTCCGAGCGGTGTCGCAAACGTGGAATCCACGACGGTCATGGGGCCGACCAGCGCACCCAGTTCATCCAGGTCAACGAGGTCCAGGTACGGGTTAGCAGGGGTCTCGGCCACCACGAGCATCGTCTTGCCGGGGCAGATGGCCTCGGCGAACGCACCCGGCTGTGTTCCGTCCACGAATGTCACGTCGATGCCGAACCGTGGACACACGGTCTGGAGCAGCAGTTGCGTGCCTGCGTAGATCTGGCGCTGGGCGACGATGTGGTCGCCGGTCGAACACAGCCCCAGAACAACAGCGCTCATAGCCCCCATTCCCGAGGCGAACGCACGGGATGCCTCGGCACCCTCGAGTTCGGAGATGGTCGTCTCGAAGGCGTTGATGGTGGGGTTCCCGTAGCGAGAGTAGAAGCGCTCGGGAGCCACCCCGGTGGCGAGGCTGTGGCCCTGGACAACAGAGTCGTAGGCAAACGCCGTCGTAGCCCACAGGATCGGAGCGAGAGCCCCCTGGTTGGACTCACGGCCGGCCATGATCGCCATCGTCTCAGGAGCCCGGTCCCTGTCTGAAATGTCCTGTTCAGCCATGTCACTCCACCTCCCGGAGAAAGTCGGCCAGATGCACACCCACCTCGTGGGTGGCAAGGAGAAATCCGTCGTGCCCGTCTGGGCTGACGATCACATGATGATCGCAGCGGCCACCGGCGGCCACAACCACGTCCCTCAGGCTCACCTGCTGGTGAACCGGGTACAACATGTCCGAGTCGATACTCAACGTCATCACCGGCACCGACAGGAAGCGGCTCACAGCCGACTCGAGGCTTCCCCGGTCCCTTCCGATGTCGTGGAGATCCATCGACCTGTTCAGCACCATGTAGCTGTTGGCATCAAACCTACGGGCCAGCTTGGCGCCGTGATAGTCGAGGTAGGACTCAACCTGGAAGCGGTCCCACAGGTCATACAGGGACCGCGGATCGACGAGTTCACGCGAGAACCGATCGGTGAACACCTCATCGCTGCGATAGGTGACCTGGGCCACCGAACGCGCCACAGCGAGACCGGCGGCAGGGCCGTCGCCGGGTTCGGCGTCGTAGTAGTCGCCGCCACGAAACCGCGGATCAAGGGCTAGTGCGGTCCTGCCCACCGCACTCCATGCGATCTGTTGGGCACTGGCCGCCAACGTGGTCGCCAGAGGTGCCAGCGAGCGCACGCGTCGGGGAAACATCACACCCCACTCGAGGACCTGCATGCCTCCCATGGAGCCCCCGACCACACTCAGCCAGCGGTCGATTCCCAGGTGGTCCGCCACGCCGGCCTGACAGCGCACCATGTCCCTTGCCGTGATCGTGGGGAAGCTGGATCCATAGGGCAGACCAGTGGACGGATTCATCGATGCCGGACCCGTCGAACCCTGACACCCACCCAGCACATTGACGCACACGATGAAGTGCCTGTCGGGGTCGAGTGCACAACCCGGGCCGATGACGCCATTCCACCAGCCGGGCGTCGCATGCCCGTGCCCACTTCGGCCATAGGCGTGGGAGTCACCGGTAAGTGCATGACAAACCAGTACGGCGTTGTCGGCATCGGGAGCCAACTCGCCCCAGGTCTCATAGGCCATGGTGACCTCTTCGAGCACACCACCACCCTCGAGCACGAAGGGCCTGCCGTGGGCTACATCCACGAAGCTGCGACCACCAACCGGGTCACCTGGCTGCCACGCTCCCGAAGCGGGCAGGTCGTCGGCGTAGGCGCGCGGGTGCCGGGGCAGGTCGCCTGAGCCAGGCCCTCTCCCACTCGCCTCGTCGCGCGTCATTGTGTCCTCCAGGGGGAACAACACTGCGGGCTCTGCGCCGGCGGAACGACGCTGACGCCGTCACCGGACACTTAGTTGTCCCTCACGGAACCACATCCCCGCCCCGAGGAGCAGGTGAGCACCTTGGGTGTCCGTCCCAGGTTGCCGGACCCGGCAGGCCGGGCCACTCATGATGTCTTTCGAGGGAGTCTAGGGGACCTCGGGTGCTCTCAGGTCAAACTCTTTCCGGGTGGCGGTCCCACCACCACTCCAGAATCGCGGTGTTGGCCACCCCGTAGGCCTCACACATCACCGACCCGAAGGCCAGCCATGCCTCTGGGCCGCCTGATCCAGGCGACTCCCAGAGACGGCGGGCCAGGGCCGCTCCCTCGGACCAGGCTCCGCTGTCGGCGGGAAGCGGCATCTCGCCCACCTGGCCGGCCGACAACTTGATCCGGTCAGATGCCCTCGCCGCCCCCAGGGTCTGGCCGGCGGCCAGCGCCGACACCGGTGGTGCCGACAACGCCGCCGCGAGTCTCCACAGGTCATCCTCGTCAGGTTCGACGATCACGAGCGGTGTCACGGGAACCATGTCTCCGTCAAGGTCGACCACCACCTCCATCACCCTCGTCTGGGTGGCGACCAGCAGCTTGGGACACAGCCGTGCCTCGATCCAGGCGCCAACCACCGGGTCCTCGGCCGAGACCAGATCGGTGTCGACGACCGGAGCGATCCACACCCGCCGGGCGAACCGGGCCTCTCGTTGCGACCAGTGGCAGCGGAGCGGGTCGACGAGGCCGGTGGTGACGAGACGGGCCGCCTTGTCGGATTCGCCCCGGTGTTCTCTGACGGCCGGCACGAGACCGTAGTAGTGCTGCCTGAACCCGGCTGTCGTGGCGGCGACGTCACAGACCCGCCTGACACCTCTATCGGGCCCAGCGAGATCAACGCGGGGAATCCCCACCAGGCCGACAACCAGACCGCCCCACCGGAGGCCGGCTCCGGGGGCCTCGACCTCACCGGCCGGAACAACCTCGCGATCAACAAGCAGGCGAACCGACCGGTTGCCAGAGCCACGCTCGACAATCGGTGCACACACCTCGGCCCTACCGGAGAACACCCCCGACCGGTCGAACCAGAGCGCATCAAGGAACCCCCGATCGAGCAGGTGGGAGCGGACCGGTGCTGCATCCCGGGCTGCCAGAACCGACTGTGGCTGGATCAGCACCATCCTGGCCCCCTCAGCCAACAGGTCGAGCCCCAGCGCCAGGAACAGCCACGCCGTGTCGGTGTAGGCGCCGACCAGACCGGCGAACCTCTCCTTGAGAACCTCACGCTCCACTGGATCCCGGGCGGTTCCCTCCCTCAACTGTCCCAGAAACGGTGGGTTGCCGACGACTGCGTCAAAGCCACCCACCGGGCTGCCATTCCACACCGCGACACCATCACTGAGAGAGTCGCCGACCACCACGCCGGTGACCTCATCGCTGGAGATCCCAGCCCACGAGGCGAGGCTCCAACGACACACGGCCACCGCAACCGGATCGATGTCGGCCCCAAACAGCCTCTCGACCACGATCTCCTCCCGCGAGCCGACGCCCAGGTCAAGGAGTCGGCGGGCGGCTGCAAGGAGGAACGCCCCACCCCCACATGCAGGATCCACAACGGTTCCACCCGTAACCACCTGGGCAACCAGCCCAGCGGCCACCTCGGACGGCGTGTAGAACGCACCAAGGCTGCGCCGGTCATCAGACCCGAGGAGGCCCTCGTAGATGCGGCCCAACCCGTCGTCACCAACCAGATCGATCGGCTGGTCCAGGGTCACCGGTCCGATGACAGCGCCGTCAACAATGAAGGCTGGCCCACCTGACCCCGCAACTACAGAGGCCAGAACAACCTCGGCTGGAACCCCGGCGCTGAGGGCGGCCCGTACCCCCGATGTGGTCGAGCCGCTCACCGTTCCGGTCAGGCGGCTTCTTCGGTCGGATCCCAGGCGTGCAGGTCGGCAAGGCGGTCGTCGTTGGAGAAGACCTCGACAATCGGGAACTTCATGCCGAGACGGCGCAGCAGCTTGCGGACCTCGAGTTCCTCGTTCCAGACAACCAGGCTGACCACCACGCCGGACTCACCGGCACGTGCGGTCCGCCCTGAGCGGTGGAGGTAGGTCTTTGCATCGGACGGAGGGTCATAGTGGATGACGACGTCGACGTCGTCGACGTGGATGCCACGGGCTGCAACGTCGGTTGCCACCAGCGCCTTCACCTTCCCGTTCGCGAAGTCACCTAGTGCCTTCTCACGTTGGCTCTGGCGGAGGTCTCCATGGATGGCAGCGGCGTTCACACCCTCTTCGACGAGCCTGCGGGTGAGCTTGTCGGCACCCCACTTGGTCCGTGAGAACACGATGGTCCGGTTGGAGCCGTCGATTATCGCCGCCGCCACCTTCACGCGGTCCATCTCGTGGACTGCCAGGAAGCGGTGCTCCATCTCCTCGACCGTGGCCTCGCCGGCGGCGATCTCGTGCATGACGGGATCGTTCTGGTAGCGGCTAATGAGCCCACCGACCATTCCGTCAAGCGTCGCCGAGAACAACAGGGTCTGGTGATCGGCCTCGGCGCGGCGCAGAATCCACTCGACCTGGGGCATGAAGCCCATGTCGGCCATCCGGTCTGCCTCGTCGATCACGACCCGCTCGACATCGGCGACCGAGAGCTCGCCCCGCTCAATCAGGTCGATCATGCGACCCGGGGTGGCCACAACCAGCTCAACACCCTTTTCGAGGGCCGCAATCTGCTTTTCGATCGGCGCTCCCCCGTAGACCGCAAGGACCGAGATGTTCCTGACCTTGGCCAGTGGCTCGAGCTCACGGCTGACCTGCACTGCCAGCTCACGGGTGGGTACCAGGGCCAGACCAGTTGGACGTCCGGGTTGGGCATTGGGCAGCAACTGCACAAGCGGAAGACCAAAGGCCAGGGTCTTGCCCGACCCCGTCTTGGCACGCCCGCACACGTCGCGTCCGGCCAGGCCATCTGGGATGGTGAGGGCCTGTATCTCGAACGGGGCTGAGATGCCCCGCTCAGTCAGGGCATCGACCAGGTCCTGGTCCACGCCCAGATCGGCGAACTGGGTCGTCGTCATCTGTCATTCGTTTCTCGGCGGCCGGGCCGCCGGGTTCGTCACCCGCGGTCTCGTGCGGGTATCGCCACCACCTTTCACGGGTGACGATTCCGGTCCGGGGTCGACACACAAGCGATCGACTTGGCCCGGACGGGCAGACCCAAGCCTACCTCCATGGGCGGCGTGTCGTCAGAGACCCCGCTTCTCAGCCAACAACGACCCTCCCGTTCGCAACCCTGACACCCTCGGCACCCAACCTCTCAGCCTGTTCGATCTCGAGCCCGGGAACGAGGCGACCCGTCGATGTGACGACCCTCCACCAGGGCCACCCGTCGCTGTCACGCAGGAAGCGACCGACAGCCCGATGGGCCCCGGGATGCCCAGCCTCGAGTGCAACCTCGCCATAGGTCACCACCTCGCCAGGCGAGAGGCGTCGAAGCACCTCGGCCACCGCAGACTCGAACGGTGTTCCGTCTGGAGCCACCGGTGTCAGCGTGCCGCGTCAGGTGAGACAAGCCGGACCAGGTCGATCGGCTCGGCAAAGCCGTTGATCTGGTGAGGACCGAGGTCCTCGTGACCGGTGTTCACCAACAGGTCAGACACCATCGACGCCGGTGCCAGCACCTCGTTCGGCTGGGCGGTGTCACACAGCCTGGAGGCAAGGTTCACAGCATCGCCGATGTGGTCCTCGCCCTCGATGAGCAGAACCCAGCCGCGGGCGATGCCGGCCCGGAGCGGAAGGACGGACCCGGCTGCGTCGATGCAGGCCTCGATCTCGACAACGGTCTCCACGAGAGGCTCAGGCTCAACCCCGACGAGCATCGCACCGTCACCGAGAAACTTCGCCACCCGCACCCCACGGTCACCTGCCGCACGGCGGACCACAGCCCGAAAGCCGATGATCACATCCACCGACGATCTATCACCCTCGGAATCCATGAACGCTGTGAAACCCGACAGGTCGATGAACGCAAAGGTGCGGTCCACCCGCTTGCCTACGCTGTTGGCCCCCTGGCCCATGTTTGCCATGTCGTGCAGGTTAGTGAAGGTCTGAGGTGGGCTCGACAGACGCGCTGTCCGTCCGGCCGACCACGACGACAGCACCACCGACGGCAATCGCAATGAGGCTCACCCAGATGTTCACCCGGAGCCCCCACACCAGGAACGCCGCATCCACACGGATCGTCTCCACCCAGAGTCGGCCCACGCCATAGCCGAACACCCACAGGCCGATCAGGTATCCCGGACGCAGGACACCGCGCCGGTCAACCCGTATCAGGAACCATGCCAGGGCCAGATTCCAGATTCCCTCGTAGAGGAACGTGGGATGGAAGGTCGTGGATGCCAGGTATTCGGTCGGTCGGTTTGCCTC
>Ga0208895_1000097_pt1 | contig 42151 bp, 36 predicted proteins | sample ETNtaG_10_FD_185765 | JGI IMG/M metagenome (GOLD analysis project Ga0208895, IMG submission 185765) | Marine microbial and viral communities from oxygen minimum zone, Eastern Pacific Ocean - ETNP201302SV82 (SPAdes) (version 2) | ecosystem: Environmental > Aquatic > Marine > Oceanic ... | reverse complement strand
CGTTCGGCAAAAGCTGACACTCTGTGATGGTGGGCCAATATTTCTGATGGACAAACAAATGTAAAATCTAAAGGGTAAAAGAACAACACAATCTTTTTACCTTTAAATTTGGATAGTTGAAAATCCTCTACAATCTCTCCATCCGCTAGCACAGCAGTGGCTGTAAAGTCTGGTGCTTGTTGTGTTACTAATACGCCCATAGTTTGCTCCTATTTGGATATCTAATACCTGCAAATTATACAATTTTTTGCATCAACCTGAAAGCCAATAAACCTTAGTAATTGTAAACCTTTAACCCTTTACCACCTGTATTACTATTCTTTAAGAAAAACCTGTATAAAATATCGCTATGCTTAAAATTTATAACACCTTAACTAATAAGAAAGAGGTATTTAAACCAATTAACCCTAATAATGTCGGCGTTTATGTTTGCGGCATGACAGTTTACGACTATTGCCATATGGGGCATGCGAGAGTTTTGGTTATGTTTGATGTTATAACGAGGCATATGAGGCGTAATTTTCCTGAAGTCAAGTATGTAAGAAATATCACTGACATTGATGACAAGATAATTAATCGTTCCATTGAAAATCAAGAAGACATCTATTCATTAACAAACCGTTTTATTGATGCAATGCACAAGGACGAGAGAGCGCTAAACATCCTCAAGCCCGATGTTGAACCCCGTGCCACTGATTCAATTGACCAAATGTATTATATGATTGAGTCGCTGACAGAAAAAGGTTTAGCCTACCAAGGGGAAAACGGTGATGTCTATTATTCGATTAGGAATTTTAAGAATTATGGAAAACTTTCAGGGAAAAACCTTGACGAACTTGAAGCTGGAATCCGTGTTGATGTAGAAAGTGACAAGCGAGATCCGCTTGATTTTGTATTATGGAAAATGGCAAAACCAGATGAACCCAAATGGTCATCGCCATGGGGAGAAGGCAGGCCGGGTTGGCATATAGAGTGTTCTGCAATGTCAACCCATCATCTTGGCAATCATTTTGATATTCACGGTGGCGGTATGGATTTGACTTTCCCTCATCATGAAAATGAAATAGCGCAATCCGAAGGTGCTAACAATTGTTCATTTGTGAATACATGGATGCATGTCGGTTTTGTTAATATAAATGACGAAAAAATGAGTAAATCATTGAAAAATTTCTTCACAATCAGAGATGTAATGAAGCGATATGACGGCGAAACCTTACGCTACTTTCTTATAAGTAGTCATTATCGATCGCCATTAAATTTTAGTGATGAAAATCTCAATAGCGCTAAATCTGCATTGAAGCGTTTATATACAGCAACAAGGGATTTATCTGCTAGTGAAGTTGCAATGAATGATATCTCCAAACGCTTTGATTATGAAAAACGTTTTAATACAGCACTCGATGATGACTTTAACACACCTATTGCTCTAAGCATATTGTTTGAGATTGCTAAACACATCAATACTGAACGCGATAAAGATCCAGAACAAGCTAGCGCATTGTCACAATTATTGAGAAAGTTGGGCGACTATCTCGGAATTTTGCAGTACAGTACCGAAGATTATTTCAAGCAAGGGATATCAATTTCAGATGCAGAAATTGAACAGAAGATAAACAAAAGGAATGAAGCAAGAGCTGCAAAAGATTTCTCAATATCGGACCAGATAAGGGACGAGCTTTTAACCTTAGATGTTGTTTTGGAAGATAATGAAAATGGCACAACCTGGCGCAGAAAATAGTTCAAGAAACTTTATTGACTGGACCCAAATAGATGACATTCTGCTTGATTTGGATGGAACACTATTAGATTTGAATTTCGATCTTCATTTTTGGTTAGAATACCTGCCAATTATTTATTCAGAAAAACACAAGGTCAGAATTGAAGATGCGAAGGATATCTTGCTAAAAATGCTCAATGCAGAAATAGGGACACTAAACTGGTACTGTCTTGACTTCTGGGAAAATAAATTAGATCTAGATATTGTTCAACTTAAGCGTAATGTCTCTCATCTCATTCGGGCGCACCCCAATGTGGATAAATTTCTTACACAAGTAAAGTTGAAAAACAAAAAAATCTATCTTGTGACAAATGCTCATCGTAAAACTATAACACTAAAAATGCAAGCTACAAAAATTGAACATTACTTTGACGGCATTATTTCTTCCCATGACTTTGGTGTTGCGAAGCAAGAACAACACTTTTGGCATGAATTAACACGAAATATTGGCCTAAAAAAAGAACGTACAATCTTTTTTGATGATTCACAGGATGTTTTACATGCCGCTCGCAAATTTAATATTGGGCAAATTATTGCAATAAGTAAACCAAGCTCTAAATTAGATGCCAAAGAAGTGTCAGGGTTTATAAATATAGAAAACTTTTCTCAAGTAATGCCTATTGATAGTAACTAATTTGCTATTTTGTATCTTTAAAATGATTAAACTATACTTTAGTAAAATTGGCAGTTAATTTATGTCCAACTGATATACTTACTTTCTATTAGGGATAACAGGTTTTGTTGTCTAAATCATTAATCTGTGTTCTTAATTATTAACTTCAAAAAATAAGATACTTATGAAAAACGCTTTTTATGCTCAGTCTGGCGGTGTCACCGCAGTTATCAATGCTTCCGCTTGTGGTGTCATCGAAACAGCACGCAAATATCCAGGTCAAATTGGCAAAGTTTATGCTGGTGAAAATGGCATTATTGGTGCGCTTACAGAAAACTTAATTGACACTTCATTAGAGTCAGAAGACGATATCACGGCACTTAATCACACCCCCTCTGGCGGTTTCGGTTCTTGTCGTTACAAAATGAAATCGCTGGAAGAAAATAAAGCTGAATATGAACGCTTGATAGAAGTATTTAAAGCTCACAATATCGGTTATTTCTTCTACAATGGTGGTGGAGATTCGGCAGATACCTGTTTAAAGGTTTCTCAGCTCTCTGAAAGCATGGATTACCCGATACAAGCCATTCAAATTCCTAAAACTGTTGATAATGACCTGCCTGTAACTGATAACTGCCCTGGTTTTGGCTCAGTAGCGAAATATATTGCAGTTTCAACCCTAGAAGCGAGCTTTGATGTGTCGTCGATGGCTGCCACATCAACAAAGGTTTTTGTGCTTGAAGTCATGGGTAGACATGCTGGCTGGATTGCTGCAGCTGGAGGACTGGTTGATGATTCAATACCTGTTGTAATTCTTTTTCCTGAAGTTGATTTTAATGAAAAAGCATTCCTTGAGAAAGTCGACAACAATGTTAAAGATTTTGGATATTGTACTATTGTCGTCTCTGAAGGAACAAAATGGCCAGATGGTAGATTCTTAGCAGAACAAGGAACTCGGGATGACTTTGGACACGCACAATTAGGTGGCGCTGCTCCTATCGTAGCAAATCTAATTAAAGAGTCTCTTGGCTACAAATTTCATTGGGCAGTGGCTGATTATTTACAGCGTGCTGCACGCCATTTAGCGTCAAGTTCTGATGTTAAACAAGCTTATGCACTTGGTCAGGCAGCAGTTGAAATGGCTTTAGCTGGCAAAAATTCAGTAATGCCAGCAATTATTCGTATCTCCAATAAACCTTATAAATGGGAGATAGGTTTTGGAGAATTAAAGGATATTGCTAATGTCGAAAAAATGATGCCTGAAGACTATATTTCAAAAGATGGTTTTCATATAACGAAAAAATGTCGTGATTATCTATTGCCTCTTATTGAAGGTGAAAACTATCCACCCTATAATGGTGGTCTTCCTGATTATGTGGTTTTAAAAAAATCCAAAGCTGAAAAAAAATTGCCGCCATTTAAAATATAAGAAATAGAAAATACTTATTATGAACATTATTTTATTAGGACCTCCGGGAGCTGGCAAAGGCACGCAGGCTAGCCATATTTGTGAAAAGTTCAGTATTCCTCAAATTTCAACTGGAGATATGTTGCGTTCAGCAGTAAAAAAAGAATCTCCTTTGGGTATTGAGGCAAAAAAAGTAATGGATTCAGGCGAACTTGTCTCTGATGAAATTATTATTGGTTTGGTAAAGGAGCGAATCAATGCTTCAGACTGTGTAAATGGCTTCATTCTAGATGGTTTTCCTCGCACTATAGTTCAAGCTGATGCGCTAAAAACAGAAGACGTAAGGATAGACTGCGTGATTGAAATTCAGGTACCTGACGAAGATATCGTCGCCAGAATATCAGGACGTAGAATCCATCTAGCTTCTGGTAGGACCTATCATATTTCATTTAATCCACCAGCTGTTCCTGGAAAAGATGATCAGACTGGTGAAGATTTAATTCATCGGGCAGATGACTATGAAGATATTGTCCGTGAACGTTTGGGAATTTATCATGAGCAAACGCAGCCATTAGTTGATTACTATAGTGACGACAATGAAGAATATATCTCCTCATCAAAATTCATCGCAATCAGTGGCGTTGGATCACTTAATGATGTTAGTGATAGGATTGTGAACGCTTTGAGGAGTTAGTCTAACTATCTGGTCAAACGTATCTAGTAACGTACGGAAAAAAATTCACGCAGCCCTTTAGATTTTAACCATTCAACTTCTACGTCTTCTACTTTTGCATAGTTAGGGCCAATATAGAGCCAATCAATAAATAATGAGAGTTGCTCTTCTGTCCCTTCTGCTACAACGTTTACGCTACCTTGCGGAGTATTTTTAACCCAACCATTAACACCTAATTCAATAGCTTTTTTCTTGGTAGCATCTCGAAAACAAACGCCCTGTACTCTACCACTAACAAGTGCCTTGATAAAGTAAGCCACAATAAACTAGAGAGTTATTTTAAACTTAACACGTTTGACACCATCCTCTGAACCTTTAACAAGTACTTTGTCATTATCAATATCATACTCAAGGGTTTCGCCGCTAAATGAATCAAACCCTTGAACAAGATGCGCATCCCCTAATAAGAAAACTATTCCTTTGACTACATCATAGGTTATTTCAACTGCTGTGGCTTCAATAAAGCGTGCTTGATCAGGTTGACTTTGAATATATTTTGCTGGTTTTTGCTGGCTGCCTTTGGCGACCATACTTTCAACTTCTTCATCGCTAGATTGGACTTCAATAAGCTCTGCTGACAAAACTAGTGACCCCTGAGTTACTACAGCATCACCCATAAACTGATTAAAACCTGTACTTTCATCAACAACAACGGACATCGCTTCAATCTCAATTGGTTTATCCCTATCCTCTGGCATTGCAAAAGCCAAAGAAGACAAAAGTGACAACAATATAAATATTTTATTCATAACGACCTACGACTCCGCCCATAAGTTCAATTTTTTGTGATACAGCATTATAATACATGCCTTGCGACTTTATATTAAGGGTTTCTGACTGATAATTGGTTGGCTTGTTTGATCTATATACCTCACCATCATGAGATTGATCCACAACGAGGTCATGGCTCAGTATTTTGGTGCCTGATTTTTGTAGAATCTCAACTTTGCCAAGTAGCCTTGTTAAATTTGCTTTCATATCTAGATCCATACCTTGTTCTGAATGAATTGTATTATCCTTAGATAGATAGGTTGATTTTTCTTTCGTCTGGTAGCGCTTTTCACCGTCAGCCAGATTAATATTCAAATCTTTAGTATTAATTATCGGTCCAGATTCTTGTTCAATACGGATATCACCTTCAAGCAGCATAGTCTCGGCGGCATTATTTATCCACATTCCTTGTGCAAAAATTTTTGCATTCTCACCAGAATAAATTACGTCTTTATCGCTGCTAATTTGTTTTGTTTTGGAATCCACAACCAATGACTCTGTTTCTATTTCATGATAGACACCCCTGGAAAGAATGTTTACTTCACCACTAAATAAAATCTCGCCTGAATCAAGTATATTGGCTCGATTTGATTTCAATATATGGTTCTCCTGGCCTGTTTCATCGTATTGTGTAACTTTAAGGTTTAATAAAAGGACCGGGGAATCTTTAAAGTTATAATAAGTTTCAGCTTTAATATAATGCAACAACAGATCCTCATTTGAATACTCTTTAAGGGAAAAGCCATCTATCTTTTCAAGATATGAAGTTATGTCTTCGTCCTTAATAATCTCGAGCTGTTTGTTATCTTTTTGAAAGGGATAAATGGCAACAATGTTATCTCTAAATAACCACAACGCTATAACCAAGACTATAATAAAAGTTATGACTGATTGGGTTATCCTAGACTGAAAAATGGCCATTACTCTGGATCAAAGAATACAGGGGTTATACGGAATCACGCCGAATAAAAAATTAGATATAGAATTCATTGAAAATATCATTACCGCACATCAAGTCAAAATTCTCCAATACCGACATAAAACTCAAGACTACCAACTAAAACTAGATGAAGCGCAACAGTTACGTGAACTATGCTTAACACATAATACTTTATTTATTGTTAACGATGATATCAACCTTTGTGAAAAAGTTGGTGCGCATGGAGTTCATCTTGGACAACGTGATAAATCAGCTACCGAAGCTAGATATAAACTAGGTAAACAGGCAATAATCGGCGTCTCATGCTACAACGAAATAGGCTTGGCCCTTGAAGCAGAAAGATCAGGGGCTAGCTATGTCGCCTTTGGCGCCTTATTTCCTTCAACAACTAAGCCAAATGCCAAACATTGCAAATTGTCAGTAATCAAGAGTGCGAAAAAACGAATAAATATACCAATCGTGGGAATCGGTGGTGTTACCTTTGAAAATCAAAGTTTAGCGTTTAATGCCGGTTGCAATGCAGTAGCAATGCTGGACGGCTTATTTACCTAGTTAAAGGCAAGTGCAATTTATTATTAATGATAACTTAGTAAAGTTTTTTTGTTGGCCTCTTGCCATATTCTTTTTCACTCAAATAGTTTGAAATATAGCCTTGCCTCGTCCATAAAAGTTGATAATATAAATTTTGGATTTCTGCGACGGTTGATTCCTTCACTGCCTTTAATGACAAAAGATTGTCCTTCCAATTTGTTAGTCTTGGGTAACGATCTTTTTCAATAATGGGCTTATAAATTTGCTCTAAATAGTTCAACCTTTGAAATATAGGCGCATAACTTGCGTCCACCAAAGAAAACTGTTTACCGTTGAAGAATGGTTCAGCCCATAGATACTCTTCAACTCGATCAAAATCATCGAGCAACTCCTCTAATGTGCTCTCAAAGTCGATTTTTCCCTCTTTAATGGTTAACTGAAAAGTGTACAAGCTAATATTGTTAGAGAATTCAACCCAGCTCCTATTTATTGCCTTCAACAGTAAATCTTTTGGTTGGAGTGTTGGCGGGTACGCTTCATCAATGTATTCATTGATTACAACTGATTCAAAAATCACCGTGTCATCAACAATCATTATGGGTACTTTTTTTAGTGGTGATATAGACAAAAACCAATCAGGCGGATTACCTAAATCGATATACTCTATATCATAATCAACATCTTTATATTGTAGTGTGATTGCTACTCTTTGTACAAAAGGGCAGGCCTTATAACTGACAAATTTCAGTGCCATACTTTTTCCTTAATAAAGACTTCAAAAACTGGCATGATAAGTTTTTTAAACCTAAATTAGCTGATTAAATCTAGAATTATTTTGATATTCATAGCCTCCACGGATACCATTCTTCGTCAAAACTAATTGCCATAGTTGATTGCGCCTTGCACGAAAACTGCCAGCACACATTAACAAATAATACTGCCACATACGTTGGAATCTTTCGTCATATGAGTCTTTCAGTTTGCTTAGATTATTTTGAAAGTTTTCATGCCAAGCCATCAATGTTTTATCGTAGTCTTGCCCAAAACTATGCCAATCTTCTATGACAAAAAGATCCTCAATTGCTGCACTAATCTGATTTGCAGATGGTGTCATACCATTTGGAAATATGTATTTATTTATCCATGAATCGGTTGCTTGAACTGAACTATTCCTGCCAATCGTATGCAGCAAAAACAATCCATCGTCCTTTAAGCATCGATGAGCTACTTTCATGTAGGTTTTATAATTCTTATAGCCCACATGTTCAAACATCCCAATTGAAATAATACGATCGTATTGAGTATTTAGTTCTCGATAATCCTTCAGTTCAAAGCTAACGTCTAAACCTTTGCAAGATTCCTTGGCATATTGTTCCTGCTCTTTTGAGATAGTTATGCCGTAAACATTTACCTCGTAGTTTTCAGCTGTATACTTAGCGAAGCCACCCCAACCACAACCAATTTCTAGAACTTTCATTCCAGGCTTTAAATGCATTTTTCGGCAAATCAAATCCATTTTGTCGACTTGTGCCTGATCTAAATCTTTGGCATGCCTCCAATAAGCACAAGAATAGTTCATTCTCTTGTCAAGCATCAAAGAAAAAAGATTGTTACCCATATCGTAATGCTTTTCACCAACTATATAAGCCCTGCCCTTACTCTGGGTGTTAAACAAATATGCACTCAGAAAAGTCAATAGCACTGAAGGATTAGTGGCTTTGACTTTTTTATCCAGATGGGCACTAAGCAACCTGACAGCCAACTGGTCTAATGCATCACAATCCCACCAACCATCCATATAACTCTCGCCAAAAGCCAAAGTGCCGCCACTGAGAACACGCGCATAAAAGTCATCATTATGAACTTGAATGTCGTATGGCCTTTGTCCATTAATTCTGATGTCAGCAGATTCCAGTAATTCCGTAACTGTAGTTTTAAATTTGGACATGCGTTATTATAAAAAATAATAATAAAACAAGCATAATCTTACCATAGAAGTTTTGACCTTAAAAGAGATGGAGATCAATCCATATTAACAATCAGCAGAATAGGTCCTGAAAATCACTAAAACACTCAATAACATAAACAAAACAAAAAAAATCAAAGACCAGCCTGCCATGCTCAGTCCTAAAAATTGCCAAGATATTTCAGCACAATTCCCGTCTCCCATAAATAAAGCATTTAATACATCCGCAAATGGAAAAACTTCCAAAATATACTCTAAAGGGGGGCCGCAAAGCGGCACCTGATCTTCCGGAAGACCTTGCAACCATACCTGACGACCTGCAACCCAGGAACCAAAAGCAGATGCAACAAGGATGACCCCAGAATAAATCTTATAAATATACGGTTTAGGATTGTGAAAATATGCAATAAATGTAGTTAAACCGACAACACAATAAAGAAATTGTTGGGTAATGCATAATGGGCATGCCTCTAGACCAAGAATTTTTATACTATAAGCTGCATATCCAATAATGACGCCTACTGCCAAAAAAATTAACAAGTGGATCTGGCGAACTGAAAGTTGTCGGAATAAGACGCTCAAAAGAAAAACTAAGTTGATTCTAGAAGATTGACAGCAATCTTACCATAAGCTTAACAAGGGAGTAGAAAATGTCACGCATCTAGCTCAATCAGTTGTCATAAAAAAATCAAGCTCCTTTTCCATATCTCGCTAATTCTTCCTCGTCATCAGCTCTTGGTTTGGCAAAAAAATCCCTAATCATGGGGATAAAAAACTCTAATGGCTTTGAATCATAGTCGGAATCAAAACAGTTTTGATCATAGTTATGGCAGAAATGAATTGTGTCCTCGTACCAAGGACTATCGATAAACCTTTCACGTGCATTTCTATCTCCCCCGCAATGATGCGCATAGTAATACATTTGAAAAACTCCATGATGTTTGACAATCCAGTAAATCTTTACAGATACAAAAGGTCTCAAAAGGGCAGCGGCCATTTCTGAGTGTGAATAAGGTGCAAGACTATCTCCAATATCATGAAAAAGGACTGCCATAATCATCTCCGTATCTTCGCCCGCACGAAGAGCCCTAGTAGCACCTTGAAGAGAATGGTCAAGGCGATTGATTTGATAACCTGAGATTGAGTTTTGAAGACCTTTAAGCGCCTCAATTAATCGATTAGGTAAGTCTGACTTAAACTTATCCTCGAGCTTATCTAGAAAGGCGTAGTCCTCTGCGGTACCATTTTCCATTTTTCTGAAGTTGACCTTATCCATAAATCGACTCCTAAAAGTAAGAAAGCTTAGAGACGTTTTACACTATCCACAAGTAAAGCCGCAACATAGTGAGAGAATGAGTGCCTAACAAGCATTGTTAATTCATTCTTTTCCTCTTGATAGACTATCACTGGTGCTTTGCCAAAGGTTGTAGAGACAACCTTCCCTATTGTTAATTTTGCATTCAAGTCATAGCTCATCCAGCGCGAAAGTAACTCGTTTGTCTTGCCTCCTTTAAATATCAAAGTGCCATACGCTGCACTATTGTCAACTAGCGACATAACATCAGGCAAGCTGTTTTTCCTCTTCCACAATAGGTCCCTTTGGAATTGAGAGTGAACAATCCAGAATTCGTCTGGACTTATCCATAAACAACTTAAATTATCATTACCCCTGGTGATTGAAAGTGGTTTCGGCAATTCAAGGCCAAATTCGTTTAACGTAATTCTGTTGCTTTCTTTTTCGTCTTTAGATGTACGCAATATAGCTATCGCCTTGTCATTTAGCTCATAGCATGACAGGTCTTTTTGGTTAATCAGGTAGCCATCGTCATCCGTTAAAGATTCAAATGTCGATGCAAAAATTAGCTGAAAGCTTGTTTTCAAATTATTCATTGCCATCCACCTTTTCACCATTGGGATCATAGAAAACACTACTCGAAACATCGCACGGGATTTCTTTCAATCCTTGTCTTTTTTGGACAATTTTCACAATCACGGTATCGCCTAATTTATTCAGGCCATTCTGCAATTGTGCCAACGCAATGGATCTCCTTAATATTGGACTAAAATAACTTGAAGTGACATAACCGATTGAACTCCTCTTGTCGTCAACGATATGCGAGCCTTCCGGTATTACAACCGCAGCATCCTTAGTCAAAAGCCCAACCAACTGGAGTCTATCATCTTTGACCAATGCTTCAATCGTAAAAGACCGGCGACCGACATAGGAAAAGGGTTTATCCTTGGCCAATATCCAGCTCATATTTACATCCATCGGTGTCATCGATCCGTCTGTATCTTGACCTACAATAATAAAACCTTTCTCGGCTCTCAGAACATGCATAGATTCCGTACCATAAGGCGTAATATTCCACCTTTTCCCAAGCGCCTGCACTTGATCCCAGATATAGCGACCATAATTAGCCTCTACATTAATCTCGTAGGCTAACTCTCCCGAGAAACTGATGCGCATGATACGCGCATCAACGCCACAAACGGTTCCTTGACGCCACTGCATGAATTTGAATTTTTCGCGATCAAACTCAACGTCTTGGCAAAGTACCTTCATTAGTTGACGAGCACTAGGGCCGACAATTGCAACCGTCGAGAATTGGTCGGTGATGCTATTAAGATGGACATCTAAATCACTCCATTCGGTCTGAAGCCACATCTCCAAGGCAGAGTAGACACTTGCAGCTCCGCCAGTTGTAGTTGTCATGATAAAGTGGTTGTCATTAATACAAGAAGAAACACCATCATCTGCAATCATGCCTTTTTCGTCACACATCAATCCATAGCGGCAACTCCCAGGCGCAAGCTTCATCCATGCATTGGTATATACTCTTGATAAAAACTCTCTAGCGTCAGGCCCCTGAACATCAATCTTGCCAAGAGTGGAAGCGTCCATCATACCGAGCGATGTTCTTGCAGCAAGACATTCTCTGTGTACTGCCTGATGGATATCTTCGCCAGATTTTGGATAGTACCAAGGGCGGTACCACTGGCCAACTACTTCAAACTCGGCCCCATTTGCAACATGTGAGTCGTGAATAGTTGTAAAGCGTTGAGGATCAAAATAAGCGCCATTTTCTCGACCGGCTAGAGCACCAAAATCAACGCCACTATATGCAGGACGGAAAGTTGTAGTTCCGACTTCAGACATAGGCTTACCTAGGAGTTTTGCTGCAACCGCAATACCATTGATATTACCGGTTTTGCCTTGGTCAGTACCAAAACCCATTGCCGTATAGCGCTTGATATGTTCAATTGAGCGGTAGCCCTCTCTAATAGATATAGCAACATCCGTTGTTGTTACATCATTTTGCAGATCAAGAAAAACTTTAGGACGATTAATGATCGATGTAGGTGTAAAGAACGGACTTACACGATAAGGGTTATTATGGTTTTCGCTTAATTTTTCAATCTTAGGATTTTTATTAATACCTAAAGATTGTAATGTTAGTTTTGCTTTATTTCTACCATCAACAATCGCATCCTGCCAATCGCTAGTACCGTCTACTGCACCACAAACTTGCCTATTGCTAGGCAGGTCTCCAATTAGGAATGACTGAGAATCTTCATTGAAATATGTTTTTGATCCGCTATGGCAATTGAGGTGAACCACAGGGTTAAAGCCACCAGAACTTGCCAATAAATCGCAGTTCAGAGACTCTATTTCGTTACCAACCTCCCAATCTGAGTTTTTATATATTGCAGGGGCAATGTCGACACTCTTTACCCTGTTAGAGCCGTGCGCTTTAACAACCGCGTAACCTTGAAAAATCTTAATACCGCTGTTTTTTAGCTCTTCTGCAAAAGGATTATTGGCGCCATCAGGTCTCACATCAATAACCATGCAACTTATATCATTTGTAATTAGGTCTTTGGCTGTTTGATAGATAGTGTCATTATTACCGTAGATAATTGGATTATTTCCGGAAATAACGCCAAACTCATTCAGATAGCGCCTTACCGATTGACTGAGCATAATATTGCTCAAATCGTTAGCCTCGAAGAGCATTGGTCGTTCGTGAGCGCCGGTTGCCAAAATAACTTCTTTTACCCTAACCTTATGATTGATTTTTCTTGGCGTCTGGATTTTTCTATCTGCAAGAGATTGAGCAGTTGTGATTGTTTCAAGAACCTCTACAAAGTTTTGATCATGCCAAGCATAAGCAGTTGAGTTACAAAGCACTGTAAAGCGATCTGAATGCTCTTTTCTAAAAACATTTAAATCTGCAACGCTACTTTTAAGCCACTCTTTGGCTGAATTGTCAGAGCACAACTCGCTAATAATCTCACCACCAAGCCTTGGACGTTCATCAACCAAAATCACTCTTTCATTTTCTGAATTATTTAATACCTCCATGGCGGCAGAAATTCCTGCAACACCGGCTCCGATAATTAACACTTCAGCGTGATGATGAATATGCTCGTAGACATCAACATCCTCTTCAGTTGGAGATTCGGAAAATCCCGAGAGTGCCCGAATACTGTTTTCTACTTTAGCCCAGACTTTTTGCTTGATAAAAGTTTTATAGTAAAATCCAGCTGGCATAAAGCGATGCAGTGGCTTAATGAATGCACGTAAATCAAGGCCATTCGGGCTTGTTGCGCTTTTTGCACATAAACCGTCATACAACAGAATCTCTGTTGCCTTGAGGTTGGGAGTGTAGCGTCCCCCGAACTCTAAAGAGATTAGTGCGTTTGGTTCCTCAACTCCAGCAGCCATGAGACCGCGTTTACGACCGTATTTAAAACTTCTAGTCAATAAAGTAACGTCGTTAGCCAGCAATGCAGAGGCTAAAGTGTCTCCTTCAAAACCTTTATATATCTTATTATTGAATATAAAAGTGATTAGCTTTGAGCGGTCTATTTGGTTGTCTGGATGCTGTTCAACTCTCATGATTCTTGCTCGCTGATTTCAGTTCCGAAAGGCTCCACCTGTAATATTTCATGGCTTATGGTTGAACGCTTAACTATGAAATACTTACGACAACCGTTGGCATGAACCCACTGCTCCCAATGATCGCCCTTGTGGTTTGTCCTATAGAAAACATAGTCAGCCCAATCTTTATCACTAATAGCTTCGGGGTTTTTTGGACGTGCAATGAACGCCTCACCAGCAGCCGAAAATTCATTCTGCTCTCTTTCCTCGTTACAATATGGACAATATAATAAAAACATAATCTTGTATAGTTAGTAAATTAGTGCGCAACCCCTGCAGCGCCATGTTCGTCAATTAGGGCTCCTGTGGTAAATCGGTCAATATGAAAAGGCACAGCCAGTGGATGCTGTTTGTCTTGTGCAATAGTATGTGCAAATACGTTGCCAGAGCCTGGTGTTGCCTTAAAACCTCCTGTACCCCAGCCACAGTTGAAATACAAACCTTCAACCTTAGTCGGGCTGATAATTGGGCACGCGTCCGGACAAACATCAACGATACCGCCCCATTGTCGATTCATGCGGACCCGAGAGAAAATTGGAAACAATTCCAAAATTGCTGCAGCGGCATGCTCAATAATTTGCGAATTGCCGCGTTGTGCATATGAATTATAACTATCAATCCCCGCCCCAATTACTAGGTCACCCTTGTCGCTCTGGCTGATATAGCCATGAACCGCATTTGACATCACAACGGTGTGCAGTACTGGTTTCATTGCTTCAGACACAAACGCCTGCAGAGGATGACTCTCAATCGGCAATCTGAGTCCGGCCATTTTTGCCAGTACTGATGAATGCCCTGCACTAACGCAACCTACACGGTCAGCTAAAATATCGCCACGGGTTGTTTTTACACCTTTGACTCGACCCTCTTCAACTTCAATGTCAATGACTTCACAGTCTTGAATAATGTCTACCCCGAGCATACTAGCTGCTCTTGCAAAACCCCATGCAACGCCATCATGCCTGGCAACACCTCCACGAGGCTGGTAAGAGGCTCCCATAACAGGGTACCTGGCATTCTTCGTGATATTAATAATTGGAATTTGCTGTTTTATTTCGTTTACATCAACTACCTGGGCATCAACACCATTCAACACATTGGCATTAACTCGACGCTCTATATCTCTCATATCTTGCAATGAGTGGCCTAGATTGTATACTCCGCGCTGGCTAAACATTACATTGAAATTTAAATCTTCACTGATACCTTCCCATAGTTTCATTGCATGCTCGTAAAGGCTTGACGCCTCATCTCTTAGATAGTTAGAGCGAATGATTGTGGTGTTCCTACCTGTATTACCGCCACCTATGTATCCTTTTTCGACAACCGCGACATTCTTAATGCCACACTCTTTTGCCAAGTAATATGCAGTTGCCAAGCCGTGGCCACCACCTCCAACAATAATTATGTCGTATTTTGACTTAGGCTCAACCAACGGGATGGCCTGATCCCAGTCCTGACCACTGAGCCCTGCCTTTAATAACGAATACCATGAATATTTTTTTTGCATAATACAGCTCTCTTTGTAATCCTATAATTCTAACACTAGGTCACTTTCTGGGTGGGAACAACAAATCAAAATATAACCTTCTGCTTCATGTGATTTTAGCAAACCACCTTGTGCATCCATATCTACCTTACCTTCAATCATTTTAGTTCTACACGTGCCACACATACCCATAGAACATGCAAATGGAGTAACAATTCCTTCCTTCTGTATAGCTACTAGGATGTTGGTATTGCTACCGCACTTGATAGTTTTCCCTGTCTCTTTCAAGGTGATATTGTACTCAACTACTTCAATACTTTCGCCTTCGTCATGAGCTACAAACTTGCTGGGCTCTGCCATATTTTGCTGCGCTGTTGAGCTTTCAATGTCGAAGCTTTCTTGGTGGTAATGAGCCATGTCAAAACCAATTTCATTCAAAATACTCTGAGCATTGTCCATGTAAGCTTTTGGGCCACAGCAGTACACTTCCCTTTCGATAATGTCTGGGACTAGATCATTCAACATTGTTAAACTCAACAAACCCCTCTCAGCAGACCAATCATTGTCCGCATTATCGCAAATAAAATGACGATTGAAGTTACTCTGATGTTGTTCATAAAATTCAAGTTCGTCCTTTGCTATAAGATCGCGCGGTGTTTGTGCATTATGTAAAAAAACTATATCCAAGTCAATTGACAAGTCAACCAGATAGCGAGACATAGAAAGCATTGGTGTAATCCCGCTACCACCAGACATGAAAAGCACTTTGTCTCTTGGTTGGTCAAATGCAATACCAAATGAGCCTCCGATATTTAGAGCATCAATACAATCACCAACCTTAAGATGTTCGTGCATCCAGTTGGTCACAGTACCATTCTCTAATAGTTTATTTGTAATCGTTATAGTATGAGGGCGCGTCGGGCTCGATGCAATCGTATAAGTGCGCATAACACTCGTATCATTAATATTTAAGAACAGAGTTGTGTGCTGACCCGGCAAAAACTTAAACCATGCATCTACCTTAGACCTAAATGTGAAGCTTTTTACGTTATGTGTTTCATCCTTGATCGCAATACATTCTAGTGGCGCAAGGTCGCCCTCCCACTTTGGGATATCATCTATATCAATTTTTGGAAATACCATTGAATTCATTCTATTCACTTAAATAAAACTTAACTTTAATGATTCATATGAACTAATTATTATCTGCCACTAAACATACATTGCGGATAAATCTTGCTATCAAGTCAATCTCTTTACTCGCCAAAATTCTTTACAGCATAAAAAAAAGTGAATTTTATCAATGAAACATGTTCAAAGCAACAACTTTGTTTTGAGCCTGAAAACATTCAGGCCACATAGTTTTTAAGGCATCGGGATAATGTGCCGTTTTCTTGTAGAGAGCCCCTGAATAACAATAGCTGAAAAGATAAACACACCGCCGATTATTGTATTAATATCCGGCACTTCATTGATGCCTATAATAGGTAACCAGGCCCAAATAATCCCAGCTATTACTTCAAACAATGTAAGTAAGACAAGCTCACCACTAGGCAAATACTTTGCCCCGAAGCCAAACAGGATTAATCCTGCACTGACAACTAAACCATGCATTAAACTCAACCCAACATTAATTTGTGGCATTTTAAAACTTTCACCCGTTAATAAGATCAAAATTAACGCTAGTATTAAACTAATAAAACCAGCAAGCGCTGGAGTTAGCAATTTCGGGATTTCGGGATTGTGGCGAAGGGTAATGGTATAAATTGCAAAACCAAGCGCCACAAAGAAGCCGTAAGTCATTCCAATTAAAGTACCTGATTTATCTGCACCCCAAGCCATAATAATAACCCCAACAGCAACAATTATCATACTCGCTAAGGTGGTCCGACTTAACCCCTCGCCTAAAATTAGATACCCTAAAAATGAAGAAAAAACCGGCGATACCGCAAGCATTAGCAAAGTTACAGCAACACTTGTTGTAGTTAAAGCATAGATGTAGCCAAACATTGTAAGAGCTAACACAAGACCACCAAACAAACTCCAAGCATCAATACGTTTCAATGCATTGAGAAAGTTTCCGCCCTCTCTAATATAAATATAGGCAATAACAACAACAAAAATAGTTATTCCACGATAAAACAGAAAGGGAAGCCTATAGTATTCTGCATCTTCAAAGAAACGGATCATTGGAGCGCCTAAACTCCAAACAAAACCGCTAGTAACAACCAGAACAAAACCTAAAAAATAGTTATTCTTCACTTATTAGCTCCTTTGACAATATCTAATAAGATGACACTAATTCGCGAATTTTGTTCCTAAATATAATAAAAGTCAATCATTTTTTATTTTATCTATCTGGCCATAACAAAACTTGGAGGTTGAATTTAAAATATACTATATCAATTCAAACTTAGCTTCGCAGTAAATGATTTTAAAATCTCGACAGGATAAAAAACTTTGGCAATTTTGGATTGATCGTGGCGGAACTTTTACAGACGTCATAGGACGCAACCCTAACGGCGAAATTGTTACACACAAGCTACTCTCAGAAAATTCAAAACATTACCCTGATGCAGCTATTCAAGGTATTCGAGATTTATTAGGGATTAGCCAACAAGAAGCTATCCCTATGTCGGAAATTCATACAATCAAAATGGGCACAACTGTTGCAACTAATGCTCTACTTGAACGTCAAGGAGAGAAAACTGTGCTTGCTATTACGAAGGGCTTCAAAGATATACTACGAATAGGTTATCAAAACCGTCCAAGACTTTTTGATATTGATATTCAGCTTTCAGAAATGCTTTACTCTGAAGTCATTGAAATTGATGAGCGTCTCGACTCCCAAGGCAGATGCATTTGTGCGCTCAATGTAGACAAAACGGAACTGCAACTCCTAAAGGCATTTCATAGTGGCTGCAAATCAATCGCCATCGTACTATTGCATGGATACCGTTTCAATGAACACGAAAAAATAATTGAAAAATTGGCAAAAAAAATTGGCTTTAAGCAAATATCTGTCAGCCATTGTGTGAGCCCCCTGATGAAAATTATTCCAAGAGGCGATACAACAGTTATGGACGCCTATCTTTCCCCAATTATTAGGCATTACGTCAACCAAGTTGAAGACGCTCTAGGCAAAAAAGCGAAGGAAAAAGGTCGGCTAATGTTTATGCAATCCAGTGGCGGTCTAACCGATGCACGCTTCTTTCAAGGTAAAGATGCAATCCTTTCAGGCCCCGCGGGTGGAGTTGTTGGCATGGTCAAAACATGTGAAGCATCCTCCTTAAATCAACTTATTGGATTCGACATGGGTGGCACTTCGACTGACGTTTCGCACTATGCTGGAGATTATGAACGCACTTTCGAAACGGCAGTTGCAGGAGTTCGTTGTCGTGCACCAATGATGCTGATTCATACGGTAGCAGCGGGTGGTGGCTCGATTCTTCATTTTGATGGCGCTAGATACAGAGTAGGCCCGGACTCTGCAGGAGCAAAACCTGGGCCGGCTTGCTATAGAAACGGTGGCCCTCTAACGATTACAGACTGCAATGTCATGTTAGGCAAATTAAATCCAGATTACTTCCCAAAAGTGTTTGGTCCAAATGCCGATCAACCACTTGATGCTGAAATAGTGAAAGATAAATTTAATGCACTTGCAACAAATATTAGCCAGGCTACGGGCAACCAAGTAAACCCTAAGGAGGTTGCTGAAGGATTTCTTTCTATTGCTATCGATAATATGAGCAATGCAATCAAAAAGATTTCAGTCCAACGTGGCTATGATGTCAGCAATTATACGATGTCTTGTTTTGGTGGTGCTGGTGCACAACACGCTTGCCTAGTGGCAGATAATTTAGGTATGAAAAATATACATCTTCATCCATTTGCAGGAGTTTTATCAGCCTTTGGAATGGGCTTGGCGGATACAAGAGTTATTAATGATTTGGCTATCGAATCGATATTGTGCATTGACCTTATAAAAACTATTGAAAGAGAACTAGAATCGCTAAAACTAAAAGGTACTAGACAAATGTCCGAACAGGCCATAGAAGCTTCTTCGTTAAAGTATTTTTATCGTCTGCAGATTCGTTACGATGGCAGCGATAGCGCTTTATCTATTAAATTTGACTCTATCGACAGGATAATTATTGCGTTTGAGTGTGCTCATCAAGCCAGATTTGGCTTTATCTCGAAAGAAAAACAGCTAATTGTAGAATCAATACAAGTTGAGACGGTCTCAAAAAGCGAGCTGAGCGTCCAAAATAAAACAAGAAACATAAACACTACACATAAATTATTAACCAAAAAACAAGTAGTGATGAATGGTAAGTTACAAGAAACGGCCTTTTACAACAGAGATCAAGTTGCTACTGGAATACCCCTCCCAGGGCCGGCCGTTATTGTTGAGAATACTTCCACTATAATTATCGAGCCTGGCTGGCAAGCCCAGCTTTCCGCGAATAACGATTTAATTCTAAAAAGAGCAAAACCTTTGGCGCGCCAACACGCTATCGGCACGAGTGTGGATCCAGTGATGCTGGAAATCTTTAACAATTTATTTATGAATGTGGCAGAACAGATGGGCACAGTACTTGAAAATACAGCCGCCTCTGTAAACATAAAAGAGAGATTAGATTTTTCCTGTGCCATATTTACCCCAAATGGAGACCTTGTAGCCAATGCACCTCATGTGCCGGTCCATCTAGGCTCCATGAGTGATTCAATCAAAACCATTATTCGTGAGAACTATAAAACAATGAAGTCTGGTGATGCTTACCTTATTAATGCGCCCTACAATGGAGGAACTCACCTGCCCGATATTACTTTGATAAAACCAGTTTTTGATATTTCAGGCGAAAAGGTGGTTTTCTATGTCGCTAGTCGCGGTCACCATGCCGATATCGGTGGCATTACACCTGGCTCTGCGCCAGCTCATTCAATCCATGTTGAAGAGGAGGGCATCCTGATTGATAATTTCAAATTGGTATCTGAGGGCAAATTCTTAGAACCTGAGATTAAGGAACTACTGAATTCTGGTCCATATCCGTCCCGCAACTCCGATCAAAATATCGCTGACTTAAAGGCTCAGGCAGCTGCCTGTGAGAAAGGCGCACAGGAACTCAATAGAGTTATTGATCGATACAGCTTGGAAGTCGTCCATGCCTATATGCAGCATGTGCAAGACAACGCTGAAGAATCAGTAAGAAGAGTGATTGATGTATTAAAAGACTCTGATTTCACTTATAAAATGGATGACGGCCATCAGATAAGCGTTGCCATTAAGGTTGATAAACTCAAACGCTGCGCGACGATTGATTTTACTGGTACCAGTTCACAGCACCCTGGCAACTACAACGCTCCAACTGCAATCTGCTATGCCGCAGTTCTATATGTTTTTCGCTGCCTCATTGATGACGACATTCCACTTAACAGCGGTTGCTTTAAGCCACTAAATATAATCATACCTGTTGACAGCATGATTAATCCCGTCTACCCAGCAGCGGTTGTCGCAGGCAATGTTGAAACTTCTCAATATATTGTTGATGCGCTGTTTGGTGCCCTTGGAACAATGGCTGCATCTCAGGGCACAATGAATAATTACATTTGGGGCAATAACAGGATACAAAACTACGAGACTATATGCGGTGGTTCTGGTGCTAGTGCCAAGCAAAACGGCTGCAATGCAGTGCAGACTCATATGACTAATACCAGACTAACAGACCCAGAAGTTTTAGAGTGGCGCTTTCCTGTAAGGCTTGAAACTTTTGAAATTAGAAAGAATTCAGGGGGCAAGGGCAAACATAAAGGCGGAGAAGGGGTTAATCGACAAATGCGCTTTCTAGAACCAATGACTGTCAATATAATTGCAGGACATCGAATAGTGCCTCCTTACGGAATTGCAGGAGGCGAACCAGGTGTGGTTGGTGAAAATTATGTCGTCCACTCTGATCAAAAAGTGACGAATATAGGAACAAAAGGTCAAATAGAAGTTAATAAAAATGATATTTTTATCTTAAAAACTCCCGGTGGTGGCGGTTATGGCAATCCCGACTAATATATCTATTTATAATGGAGCAGAGCGTCTTGGGCGCTCATCATCAATACTGGAGAGAGTTGAGCTATGAAAAACGTCAAACAAAACCAGACTCCTCTTGATGCCCATAAACGACTACGAAATAAACCAGTTATTGCCTATCCCATAGATGACTTGGCTGAATCTAATAGCGATCTCTACGAGTCTGCAAGAAAGCAATTAACTTTAATTGAAGAGACCATCATACCTCCAAGAGAGGCAAGAACTTTTGTCGTTCCTGCAGGTCATTTTTTTCGAATAATATGTAGTGAAGGCCCACAAGTAGGAGATCTAAACCTTTGGAACAACGACAACGTCAAGGAGCACTTTTATAGCGGCAAAACGAGGGCACTTTATGGCACCCATGTTAGTACCGGTGATTGTCTATACTCAAATTTTCCTTTTCTCAGACCGATCGCAACTATCACTCACGACACACTAGATTGGTATGGCTGGGATGAAGATGGCGCTAGCGTACACGATGTAATCGGAACTCGCTGCGACCCCTACACTCACCTGGCGCTGAGTGGAGAAGAGTATCATTATTGTTGCCACTCAAATCTTTGTAGGGCGCTAGCCAAACAGCAAAATAAGGCAATATCTGAAATAGAGCCGCTGGTACACGATGTTCTGAACGTTTTCATGTGTACTGGCTTTACCAGGCAAACACACCAATATTTTATGAAAGCAAGCCCGGTTCGTCCCCATGATTTTATTGAAATGTTTGCTGAAATTAACTTATTGGGAGCCCTGTCGGCCTGCCCTGGAGGAGACTGCGGCAGCTCGCACTCAAGTGACTCGGCCGCTTGCTACCCTTTGAAAATTGAAATCTATAAACCAAATAAAGACAGCTTGAGTGGCTGGCAACCACCATCAATCAATCAATACTCCGGCAATCATGGTCACGAATGAAACTGAATTACATAAAACCAAATATAGCGCATGACTAGTTACGATTACATTATTGTCGGTGCTGGTTCAGCTGGCTGCGTGCTAGCCAATCGTCTCAGTGCAAATCCTGAGAATAGCGTCTGTTTGGTCGAGGGGGGTGGCAGTGACAAAAGCCCATGGATTAAAATTCCAGCAGGAATTTTTGGGGTTTATGGTCATAAGAAATTTGATTACGCATACCAGAGTGTACCTCAAAAGAACCTAAATAACCGTATCATCACAGTAAATCGTGGCAAGTGTCTTGGCGGGTCAAGCTCGATCAATGGCATGGTCTACATGCGAGGCAACAAAAATGATTATGACAATTGGGCTAAACTGGGTTGTAAAGGCTGGTCTTATGAGGAAGTCCTGCCTGTGTTTAAAAAATTTGAAAACGACCAGACCGGTGGCGAATCAAAATATCACTCTTCAGAAGGAGAGTTGCCAGTAGTAAAGCCACAAGATGCTAACGCAACTGCTGAACGCTTTATTAAGGCAGGGAAGGAAATAGGCCTGGCCCATAATCCAGACTTTAATGCAAGTTCACAATTGGGATTGGGGATTTACAATGTAAACCAAAACAAGGGCACTCGAGTGAGCTCCTATACAGCCTTTGTCGAACCCATTCTTTCGCGGCCAAACCTGACAATCCTCACCCGTGCAAAGGTTAAATCATTGGATATTGAGGGCGATTGTGCCAAATCAGTAAATATACAAATTAATGAATCAGATAAAAAACTAGTCTGTAACAAAGAAATTATTCTTAGCACTGGCACTATAGATTCACCCAGGATACTCCTTGCTTCCGGTATTGGCAATAAAAAAGACCTTGACGAGCTTGGCATAACTTGCAAACATAACCTGGTTGGGGTTGGCGAGAATCTTCAAGACCACCTAGATTCTATGGTTACTGTGCGCTCGAATAAGGCTGAATCAATAGGCGTTTCATGGAAATCTTTATTGCCTGACGTAATTACTGCTCCGTTTAAATACTACTTTAATAAGATGGGCTGGTGGACAAGCAATTATGTCGAGGCAGGTGGCTTTGCTGAGACTAAATACGCCAATAATAACTATCCAGATGTTCAGTTTCACTTCACTCCCATTTATAGAAGTCATCGCGGTAAAAGATTTGAATTTGGCCATGGCTACTCGCTTTTCACCTGCTTATTAAGGCCTCATAGCACTGGCTCTATCAAGTTGACCAAAAAGGGGTCAAAATTTAAACTGCTTATTGACCACAATTTTTTATCTGACCCAAGAGACGAGACTGTCATAATAGAGGCACTAAAAAAAGCCAGAGAAGTCTTATTATCGACAGAATTTGACGAAATTCGTGGTAAAGAAATGGCGCCAGGAAAGTCAGTTCAGAGCGATCAAGAGATATTGGAATATATACGCAGAACCGCACTGACGGTCTACCATCCAGTTGGAACCTGCAAAATGGGTGTTGATGAACTAGCTGTCGTTTCACCAGAAAATTTAAAAGTAAAAGGGATGAATAATTTGCGTGTTATTGATGCCTCAATTATGCCAACCATTGTCAGCGGCAATACTTCAGCGCCAACCATGATGATTGCAGAGATGGGCTCGAGTATGATACTGAATAAATCGTACTCCAAATAAAAATAGACTTAACCCAATAGCTAGAGATAAAAATCACAACTTTGTACTACTCAAGGTTGTGAAGATTTAAATTAATTAACTTTCAGGCGAAGTATGGAAAATTTACGGGGTATTTTATTCATGATTCTGGCTATGGCTGGGTTTGCTCTTGAAGATTTATTTATCAAGCTTCTTTCATCACATTTGCCAGTACCACAGATATTAATCATTCTTGGTTTTAGCGGGACCGCTGTATTCTTAATTACTGCACTTCTCACACATGCACCAATTCTGCACAGAGATCTATTGAATAGGCCCGTTATCATTCGGACATTTTGTGAACTGTTCGGAGCGTTGTTCTTTGTTTCAGCGATCGCCTTAACGCCACTTTCATCTGCAGCATCAATTTTAATGACAACCCCGTTGATGGTGACGATGGGGGGTGCAGTTTTTTTTGGAGAAAAAGTTGGCTGGCGACGCTGGAGCGCTGTGGTGATTGGATTTATTGGGGTTTTATTAATCTTGCGCCCAGGGTTTGATAGTTTTATGCCAGCCTCTCTTCTAGCAGTAATTGCAACTATATTTCTAGCGGCAAGGGATCTAGCTACCCGTGCAATGCAGTTTGAAATTTCAACAACAACAGTTTCTATGTATGCGTTTTTAGCATGTGGTATTTCTGGCTTTATTGCTATGCCCTTCTATTCAGCTATGGTTATTCCTTCTTCAACTGAAATAATGTATTTAATCTCAGCAACGTTTGTCGGCGTAATTGGCTATTACGCAATCGTGCTCGCTACTCGTAATGGAGATGTATCAGTTATATCGCCATTCCGTTATTCACGGCTGTTGTTTGCTATGCTTTTATCAATCATAATTCTCTCAGAAAGGCCAGACTTACTAACATTGAGTGGAGCTTCAATAATTGTGGCTTCAGGCATATACACATTCATTCGTGAAGGTCGATTGAAGCAAACACACTAAAGTGGTGTTGATAGTTTTCTTCCTGTTACAGCATAAGAATATACTGTATAGAAAAAGCTTGCTTTCCTAAGCAAACTTTATTAACATCCGCAGGATAAATTATATCGAGGAGGTACTATGGATATGCCAAGAACTAAACTTATACCGAATGGGAATAAAATTGTCCACACCTTCAGTGATGCAGAATATATAAACAGGCAAGCATGCCTTAGAAAACATCTGGCTGCAAATAATATTGATGCTGCGATTTTTACCTCAATTCATGGCATTAACTACTATAGTGACTTTCTTTATTGTTCTTTTGGTCGTCCTTATGCCCTGGTGATAACTCACGACAAGGCCACAACGGTTTCTGCAAATATTGACGGCGGACAGCCTTGGCGCCGAACCTTTGGTGAAAATCTAGTCTATACTGACTGGCAAAAAGACAGTTTCTTTTATGCCTTACAGCAACTGGTACAAAATAAAGGCAGGATTGGCATTGAACATGACCACATTACCAAGGAGCGTCTAGACAAACTTCAGATTGCATTTGATAAGGCTGAACTATTAGATATATCGGTTGACTGCATGAAAATGCGTTCAATCAAATCAGATGAAGAAATAACCCATATTATCCAAGGCGCTAATGTCTGCGACATTGGTGGCGCAGCCTTGGTTGAGGCTGTCAAAGAAGGCGCTCCAGAACATGAAGTGGCACTTCATTCAACCCAAGCAATGGTTAGAGAAATCGCAAAGAGATACCCACACTCGGAGCTTATGGATACCTGGACCTGGTTTCAGTCTGGCGTCAATACCGACGGTGCGCACAACCCTGTTACTGCAAAAAAAGTTGAGAAGGGAGATATTCTAAGTCTCAACTGCTTTTCAATGATTGCTGGTTATTATGTTGCACTTGAAAGAACGCTATTTTTCGATCATGTCGATGACGAGTCATTAAGGCTTTGGGAAATAAATGTTAAAGTTCACGAAGAAGGTATAAAGCTAATTAAGCCAGGTGTAGCATGTAAAGATATCGCCCTTGAACTAAATAAAATCTTTGAAGAGCACGGTCTACTTAAAAGTCGTACCTTTGGTTATGGTCACTCATTTGGAGTACTATCACACTACTACGGTCGTGAGGCAGGAGTTGAATTGCGGGAAGATATCGATACTGTTTTGCAAAAAAATATGGTCGTTTCTATGGAACCAATGATTATGATTCCAGAAGGACAGCCTGGCGCTGGAGGTTACCGTGAGCACGATGTTATGGTTATTACTGAAGATAGCGCTTATGACATTACCAAGTTCCCGTACGGACCAGAACACAATATCATAAAGAGCTAAAAAACAAAAGAGCTTTAAAAAAACTAAATGAAAAAAGTTTAAATTACTGTGATAGTTGAAATCAACTCTCGTAAGAGTATATTTCCACCATCATTTCGTTAGCTATGTTTTCTAACCGATCTCTGATGACATATTCCTCAACCGTGGTAGGCATGTGGAGAGTAATTTCTGCCTTAAAGAGCTTTTCACCAGACATAGAGGCTTCGATAATTTCCGACTTAATCTCCTCGACATTTCCCCCTAGTGCTACCAATGCGTGAGAAAGCTTATTGATAATCCCTATATGATTTTGCCCAATCAGCTCGATATTGTATGACTTAAATGGTTGAAGGGCGTGCGATTTGGTTTCTTCACAAACAATCTTTAATCCTAAATTTGAAGTTTCTAGCTTCTTGACCAGCTTATCGACATTCTTTGAAGGAACATTAACCTTTATAATCCCTGCAAACTTCCCTTCAAAGCTTGACATTCTGCTTTCCACCCAGTCACCTTCATATGACAAGATAATCTCAGACAAACCATCTATTAAACCTGGCTTGTCCTCACCCAATACGCTAACTAATATCGACTTCATATATTTCTACTCATAATTTTCTATGCTTGGACAGGTACAAATTAAGTTCTTATCGCCATGCACATTATCTACTCGAGAGACTGGCGGCCAATACTTAACCCTTCTTAAGCTTTCCAGTGGATAGGCCGCTTCTTCTCTCGAATAAGAATAACTCCAGACTGAAGACGATACCATTTCCAGTGTGTGAGGTGCATTAATTAGAGGATTATCTGTGACCGAATACTCCCCCGCTTCGACTTTTTGGATCTCTTTTCTGATTTGAATCATGGCGTCACAAAAACGATCTAACTCATCCAAAGATTCTGACTCAGTTGGCTCAATCATTAAAGTTCCGGAAACTGGAAATGACATTGTAGGTGCATGAAAACCATAATCAATCAAACGTTTTGCAACATCATCTACACTAATACCGAATTTTTCCTTAATGGAACGAAGGTCAACAATGCATTCATGAGCAACCCTGCCATTCTCATCACTATAGAGTATAGGATAGTGCTCTGACAAACGAGTTGCTATGTAATTTGCATTCAATATTGCATTTGTGGTGGCTTCGTAAAGACCATTCTTGCCAAGCATCGCAATATACATCCAGCTAATTGGCAAAATACTGGCAGAACCCCACGGCGCACCAGAAATACTACCGACACCAGTATTATTTAATGGCGTTCTCGGTAAAAAATCTACTAAATGCTCCTTAACTCCAATAGGGCCCACACCTGGACCACCACCACCATGAGGGATGGCGAATGTTTTGTGTAAGTTAAGGTGCGAAACATCGCCGCCGAATTCACCGGGAGCAGAAATTCCAACCATCGCATTCATGTTCGCACCATCAATATAAACCTGGCCTCCAGCTTTATGTACAACCTCACAAACCTCCTTAACATCTTTTTCAAATACCCCGTGAGTAGAAGGATAAGTAATCATAATTGCAGCTAAATTTTCTTCATTTTCTTTGCACTTAGATTTTAAATCTGCCATGTCAATGTAGCCATTATCTGCGGTCTTGACTACAACCACTTTCATTCCCGCCATTTGTGCAGAGGCTGGATTGGTTCCATGAGCCGAGGCTGGAATTAGGCAAATATTTCGATGCTCTTCGCCGTTGCTTCGATGAAAAGCACGAATTGCTATAAGTCCTGCATATTCACCCTGGGCTCCTGAGTTAGGTTGCAAAGAAATTGCCGAGTATCCAGTTGCTTCACACAGCATCTCTTCAAGCTCACTTATCATTTGCTGATATCCTATCACCTGATTCATTGGCACTGATGGATGGATTTGAGAAAATTCTGGCCAAGTAACAGGTATCAATTCAGCAGCAGCATTCAACTTCATAGTACATGACCCAAGCGGTATCATTGCTCGATCAAGTGCAAGGTCTTTATCGCCCAGATAACGAATATAGCGCATCATATTAGTTTCTGAGCGATACGTATTGAACACATCATGAGTCATGAATTCTGAAGTTCTTTTTAATTTTTTACTTATCTGAGATTTATTTTTTTCAAATAGCAACTGTGCGCTGAGCTTAGATTCTGTATTAAATATCTTCCATAAATACTCTATATCCTCTGGAGTGCTGAGCTCATCGAATGAAACTGAAACGAGGGTTTTACTAAAAACATTTATGTTGTATCCATTTTTTTCAGCCTGCATGACAACAGCGTCAGAGTTTTTAACTTGTATCGTTAATGTGTCAAAAAATGTTTCATTAACAATACGAAAACCCATTTCAGAAATACCATCGGCAAAGACAGAAGCGTAACGAAAAATTCTTTCGGCAATCTTTATGAGGCCTCCAGCGCCATGATAGACGGCATACATGCTTGCCATAATAGCCAAAAGAGCTTGTGCGGTACAGATATTACTAGTTGCTTTTTCACGGCGTATATGTTGTTCGCGAGTTTGCAGGGCTAGGCGGTAAGCCAACCTGCCGTTTGTATCAACTGAAGCACCAATAATTCTTCCAGGCATTGAACGTTTATATTCTTGCTTAATTGACATGTAAGCAGCGTGCGGTCCACCGTAGCCAATTGGCACTCCAAACCTTTGAGAATTACCAACCACGATATCTGCACCCATTTCACCGGGTGGCTTTAAAAGCGTTAACGCCAACAAGTCGGCACTCACAGCAACCAGAGCATTCTTTTTATGAATAGAGTCTATTAATTTAGAGTAATCGCTATAGCCGCCATAGGTATTTGGATACTGCAGCAATACGCCAAAAACATCTAGTTCGTCTAAATCATCCAAAGGGTCGCCAACCACAACTTCAATGCCCAGTGGTTTCGCTCGTGTCAATACCACCTCAATATTCATTTGATAGCAATCATTGGCAACAAAAAATACCTTGCTTTTCGATTTACTAACCCTCTGGCACAAACTCATGGCTTCGGCACAGGCACTAGATTCATCCAGCATCGACGCATTCGCTATATCTAGGCCGGTTAAATCTGAAACCATTGTTTGAAAGTTCATCAAAGCTTCCAAACGGCCTTGGGAAATCTCTGGTTGGTATGGAGTGTATGCGGAATACCAAGCCGGATTCTCTTCTATGTTGCGCTGAATCACCGGTAGTGTAATTGAATTGTAATAGCCCTGACCAATAAATGACTTGTAACGGATATTCATTCTAGCCAAGTTTCTTAACTGCTTCAGTGCCGCCAACTCTGAGAGGCCTTCGGCCATATTCATTGGCTTTTTTCGTCGAATAATATCTGGCACTACTTCATCTATCAGGCCATCCAAGTTGTTAAAACCTAGATAGCTGAGCATTCTTTGACGCTGTTCAGTTGAAGAACCAATATGCCTGTTGATAAAGGGGTCGTTATTTAAAAGATCTTCAATCTTAGTAGCCATTGGAATATTACCTCAACTTTCAATAAAAGTTTGATATGCTGACTCATCCATTAAGTCGTCGAGTTCTGAAATATCGGAAAGTTTAACCTTGATGAACCAGCCTTCGCCCATTGGGTCTTCACTAGCCAGTTCGGGTTCATCTTCCAATTTACTGTTTACATCAACAACTTCTCCTGAAACCGGTGCAATCAAATCCGAAGCAGCCTTGACAGACTCAATTACCGATATGTTATCACCACATGTAACCTCGTCTCCAATTGATGGAAGCTCAACATAAACCAGATCGCCCAGTTGCTCCTGAGCAAAATCTGTTATACCGATAATTACCTCATCTTCCTCTTTAAGTTTGACCCATTCATGATCTGTTGAATACTTTGTAATCATCGCTTCTCCTATTTATCGTTAGCCTCTAAAGTAATTTTGTTTTACAAATGGCAGTTTCACAATACTAACTGAGATCCTCTTCTCACGTACCAGTGCGAATAAGGCAGAATTGTCGTCAATAAAGTTTACTGCAATTCTCGCTATAGCGATGGGTTTTCCGGCACTCGGACCAAAACCACCGCTGGTAACTTTGCCGACATTATTGCCGGCATCGTCTTCAATTAAAGTACCGTCGCGAACCGGGATCCTTCCTTCGGGCTGAAGACCGACAATCTTTGCCTCTGTACCCTCGGAAAGCTGCTTCATGATAGCACTGTCGCCAGGGTAGCCTCCTGGGCGAACTCCATCATGCCTTCTTGCTTTTGATAGCGCCCAGGCCAATGAAGACTCTACCGGAGTATGATTTTCGTCCAGTTCATGGCCATAGAGAGACAAACCTGCCTCTAAACGGAGCGAGTCTCTAGCTCCAAGACCTACCCACTGAACTGCATGGTCAGACAAAAAAAGTTTAGCAATACGCTCTGCCTCAAATGCTGGCATTGAAATTTCAAATCCATCCTCGCCACTATAACCGGACCTCGTCACTAGACACTCGACTTCTCCAATCGTCAATTTCTTAGCCGTCATAAATGTCATTTCAGTACAAGCGGGTGCAAATTGTGCCAATACTTCACATGATTTTGGCCCTTGCAAAGCCAACAGCGCAACATCTTCAAGAAGCTCAACCTCACATCCTCTATCAACCAGACTCTTTAAATGCTTATAGTCGGCTACCTTGCATGCAGCGTTTACCACCAAAAACAAACTATCATCATCAATATTAGTTACCATTAAATCATCCATCACACCGCCATTAGTATTTGTCAAGACAGCATAACGTTGTTTCATTAGAGGCAAATCAACTATATCAACCGGGACCAGGGTCTCCAATGCCTGTTTTGCATTTTCTCCTGTAATCTTGATTTGACCCATATGGGAAACATCAAAAAGGCCAGCATTTTCGCGTGTGTGCAGGTGTTCTTTTTTAATCCCTAAAGGATACTGGAGTGGCATTTCATAGCCCGCAAATGGCACCATTTTTGCACCAGCATCAAGATGCATTTGATAAAGCGGGGTAATTAATATTTGTTCGACTGATGACATAATAATAACCAATTACGAGCTCATTTTGTCTATGAAAATGAAGTCTAAAACTTGTGTTGAATTAGATGCGTTATTATATTCTCTTAGTTGTAAAATGAAAATGATAATTTTAGTTTAATTCACTAATTATTGAATTAATTTATCGTCAATTCCTAGTAGCCTTTATTAATGTTATAGATTGGAAAAGGTAGCTTGTCATCCTCTATGCGGTAAATATTTTCAGCAATTGTTTTTGCTGAAGATTTTGGATTGCTTTGTCCTGCAATATGAGGAGTAATGTAGACAGACGGATGGCTCCAGAGAGGGTTATTTGCAGGCAAAGGTTCTTGTTCAAATACATCCATAGCCGCGGCAGTAATGTGCCCTTCATCTAGTAGAGACAATAAATCTGTCTCGTTGACTATACCTCCTCTGCCCATATTTATAATAAATGAACCTCTAGGCAAACATTGAAGTTCTTGTTTTCCGAGCAAATTAGTTGTGTCTTTAGTTAAAGGTAGAACATTAATTAATATATTTGTCTTGCCCAAGAAATCGCCTAACTGCTCATCCCCAAAAAAGTATTTAATATCTCCCAAAGACGATTTTTGACTAGCGCCCCAACCCAAAACCTTAAAGCCTTGACTGACAAGTGAAGTCCCAATGCCTTTTCCAATATTGCCCAAACCCATAATCCCTACTGACCTGTCCTCAGGCTGTATGGAGCCGTGCTGAAGCCATTTTTTATCAAGCTGCTGATTCATATATAAATAATGGTCACTATGAAAATGTAGTACCCAATGCAGGGCATGGAAACACATCTCATGCGTTAACTTGACATCAACTAAACGAACAATTGGCAAGTCTTTCGGCAAATCAGGATCACTTAGAATATGATCTACTCCTGCACCTAAAGATAGAATTGCCTTCAAATTTGGGTATTTCTTTAAAATTCCATGGGGATGTTTCCATACCGCAGCGTATTTTATTTCATTAACATCACCGTCATCAGGATAGACTCTGACATCAATATCTAGCAACTCCGCTTGAACAAATTGACGCCAAACCTTTTCATCTTCCCAAAATTCACTGACTGAAATTAATAATGCCAAAACTGACTCCTAAAGGCCTTAATTAAATCAAGGTGTATACTAAAGTAAGGTAGCTATAATAACCTGTTTCATTATCTGACTCTATTTTTAATTTGAGTTGGCATTAGGTTTTAACATGTTTATTAGTGTTTTAGATTTATTCAAAGTAGGAATTGGCCCATCAAGCTCCCATACCATGGGACCTATGGTTGCTGCCAATGACTTTATGCAACATGTAAGAGAATTTTCAAGCTCTAATGATGAAATCAATGATTATCAGATTAGATGCACCTTAAAGGACTCTTTGGCATACACAGGTGTAGGACATGGAACAGATCGAGCAGTAACGCTTGGTTTGCATGGATATCTACCGAATACAATTATCAACGAGAAAATAGACGAAGTTATTGAGCGTGTTTGGGCGGCAAAAAATGTTTCTATCAATACCAACCAAAACGCTTCCTTCTTTACAGAGAATGACATAATTTTTGACACTAGAAATTCATTGAAACAGAATCCAAATGGACTGATTTTTGATCTTCTTGATACATCAAACAAGGTACTCATATCTCACACCTATTTTTCTATAGGTGGAGGTTTTATTTCCACACCAGAAGAGATTGACCAGGTTGAATCACCCATTGCAAGCGAACCAAGCGCTGAATACCCATTTCCTTTTGATAACTCAGGCGAGATGCTAGAAATGTCTGAAAAATATAACAAGGCAATCTGGCAAATGAAGCTAGCTAACGAGCTACACAACATGTCAGAGCGGGAACTCAATAAAAAGCTCGATCTAATCTGGAGTTATATGAAGAAATGCGTAGAAAATGGCCTCTCTTCAGAAGGTCAGCTGCCTGGCGGACTTAATACAAATAGACGTGCGAAAAAATTGCATCATAGCCTTCAAGATGACTTTGAAAATACAACTCCAAATGACTGGTTATGCGCCTATGCAATGGCGGTCAACGAAGAGAATGCCGCAGGCCATATGGTCGTCACAGCGCCAACCAATGGCGCAGCTGGAGTCGTCCCTGCAGCCCTGTATTATTACTACAAGCATAAATCTGCCACCACTGAACAGATACGTCAATATTTGTTAACAGCAGCTGCCATAGGAGGTCTAATTAAACACAATAGCTCTATATCGGGAGCCGAAGTTGGTTGTCAGGGCGAAGTAGGCTCGGCCTCCGCAATGGCGGCGGCTGGGCTATGCGCCACCAGAGGTGGCAGTAGTGCTCAGATTGAAAACGCCGCTGAGATGGCACTGGAACATCATATGGGAATGACATGCGACCCAATTAAAGGACTTGTACAAGTGCCCTGCATTGAGCGAAATGGTTTCGGCGCTGTCAAGGCTTACACAGCAAGCTCATTGTCACTCAGAGAAAGTGGCGAACATTTGGTTTCATTGGATCAGTGTATCGCCGCCATGAAGAAAACCGGTCTTGATATGTCAAAGAAATACAAAGAAACGTCTCTAGGCGGATTGGCAGTTAGCTTTATTGAATGCTGAAGTGCCCTCAATCTAACAAATATATATTAATCTGTGTCAACCATCCCTGCGCCTGCACCTGAGGCGCGAGACTCTGCAGTTGATTTTACCAAGCAGCGTGAAAAATAATCATAAATACCTTGCCAGTTCTCTCCCACCTTGACACCACTTTGTAATATCTTTTCCTTTTCGTTGGCAGCAATATATTTCTTAATACTGGCGTTGTAGGGATGTGTAATTTCACTAGATATAGGCTGAATAATCATGTTAGCTCCCTTACTTAACTCTATCGGCTGTGAATCGGAGCTTACCACTTCCCAGACACCCTCTGCAGTAAACCTTACTAAGTATTCATGATTACTTTCATCTAGCCAAAATGCCTGCAAACCATTACATTTATTTGCACCCATTGCAGCTATAACCAAAACAGGGAAATCAACATTTTTCACCACCAATTCATTATCCTTAATACCTAGATTAATCCTATCTACAACACTTACAGAAGCAATAAGAGATGACAAATATAAGTCGCTTGGGCAATAAAAACGCCCCCCATTTTCTGTCTTTTTGAACAGTATTGCTAAATCACTAGCCTGACTATCTATATTATCTAATGCACCAAGACTACACAAGCCAGGATCAAAACCATTTTCTGCGATCCATACATTGCTCCGCGCAAAGTCCTCAGCAACACCGATAGGCGCTTTCACACCAAAACCTGCACGGGTAAAGAAAAAAATTACCTCATTAAGTGAAATGGTTAGCTGTTCTTTTGTCATCTAAATAAACCCTCTTGGTATAACTGGAAAGTACCAATCATCATAACCACTGTCAGCTAAATGTTCTGGCATGGGAGCGCCTTGATACATACATATTCTTGTCCATAGATCAGACTTAGGATCAAACTTTGAGGCTCCAAAAAAAGCCAACTTGAAACGTAGCAAATTTAATGGCAGCATAGATTCATCTAGCAAATTATCTTGCACCTCTGAGTATGGCATTATAAAAGTGTTTTGAATGCGACGTATGATGTGTCTATACTGAGGATGGGCAAGTACAAATTCACCCACCAACATATCATCATCCACCGAAAACAGCACCTCGTTAAGTTCATATGCGTCACGGCCTATGGTCAAAGGCATTTCCTGTTCGGACCCATCTTCATCTGCACGAGAACCAAAGCGGGGCTCTAACTTCTCTTCCGAGTAATACCAGAAATGTTGCTGCGACTTAGTTGTTGTGAAATCAATAGCTATAGCCCAAGCGTAATAATTCTTAACTATTACTTTTAATTGGCTTAGAGGCATGCCAACTTGAATTTTGGGTATAGATTCAGAGAACATTGTCTCCGCCAGATCATCCACCAAAGAACCATGGGGCTCAATAATTAAAGAGACAACCAATTCCTGACATTCCAGAGAATAACAATCTTCGGTATGCTGATAGATGCCGTTCCATGGATAGGGCTTCACTAGGTTAATTTCATTATTACACCAGTTGGTTAGCGATTCAATTTCACTCTTAAGGCGTTCAATACGGGATGTCTGCAGTTCGTCATCAACACGCCATTCTTTAAGGTGCTGACTAACTTGGTCAAGGGACTGCATAAATTTTTCAAGCGAGCCATTTAGAGGCGTCTCAATACTTCTAACCCTTGCTAACGCACTTTCTTTAGCTAAAACCCAGCTATGAATTAGGTTGGGGTGTTTTAATAAAAAAGGCGCCATACCCAAACCAGTAGAATTACCAATACCAAGGAACCGGCTAATGCGTGGATCAAGCCTAGCCGCCTTATTGCCACCTCTTTTTTTGGCCAGGTACTCAACCAGATCTATCGTAAACCAGCGAATTAAATAAACCGCTAATAGTTCAATTTGGAATGCCCCTCTACATTCCTCTCGATTGGCAATCTTTTCTCTATCAGCACAACCAAATTTACCACTACCATAGATTGCCGTAGTGCGCATCAGATAGCCTACTGACGAGAGTAATTCGATATCCGGCTGATTCCCTTTTGCAAGGGAAGAGATAACATGCTCGAAAAGTCTTAGACTTTTATTTGCTCTTGCTAAAACAAGTTCGCTAGGGCGAAATCTGCCGCCCTCCTGTTTGGGGGTATTGTGTACCAAATAATCTATATCTTCTTGAGTTGGTACGCCATCGTACAAACTAAATGTAGCGTCCCAAACCTCTGCTATTACACGGTCGGTACGTTTATTGGGCGGTATATCCTGCGTAAAAGCGATAAGTGAATAGGTTCTATTTGGGGTATTTACGGCATAAACGCTTACACCATAACCATCACTATCTATATCACGTCGAAGGCATTCAAATTGCCATTTTTCATTAGACATGCGTCTAATCAGTGAGCGCATAAAACTAAGTCTAGTTTGATGGGAGGAGCCCATCCTATCTAGACGCATCACCTGTTCAGGTGAGCGCATAAAATCTACACTGATATCGGAAAATTTAGAATCAGGAGTCATAATAATGGATTTTTCTTTTTCTTCAATAAATAATAATTAATATAGGTCAATTATTATTTATATTTTATTAAATGAAGACTCAAAAAAATTCAGCCAGTTACCCCCCATCACGGCAGCCACGTCATCATTAGAAAAGCCAACATCCTTTAATCCAGTCGCAATATTATTAAAGTCGCGGTTATCCCGAAACCATGAAGGCTGATCAGGAAAACCGGCGAAGCCAGCGGAACCTTCGCCAAAGTCGCGCTCATTAGTCCAGGTACCGTTTCTCATCCATTCAACGACACTGTCGGGCTGGTTTTGACACAGATCGCTGCCAATCCCAATATGACTGATGCCCATTAGGTCAGCGGTATTGGCAATCATCTCGCAGAAACTTTCTGAGGTACAGTTTGAGTTGCCCTTTAAGTGATGTGGATAGACTGAAAAGCCCAGCATACCGCCACTCTCACCGAGCGCTTTAAGAACTTCGTTAGATTTATTTCTCAGTGCCGGATGCCAGAAGCTTGGGTTGGCGTGGGTAATTGCAATCGGGCGTTCAGAAATTTCAATAGCGTCCATCGTCGAACGTTCAGCGGAGTGACTCATATCGACAACCAAACCTACCCTGTTCATTTCTTTGATTACTTGCTTGCCCATCCTGGTAATCCCGGAATCATTCTCTTCATAACAACCTGTTGCCAATAAACTTTGGTTGTTATAGGTCAGCTGCATGAATCGCGCCCCTAGTCGGTGGCATATCTCTACTAGCGCTATATTGTCCTCAATTGGGGAACAGTTTTGGAATCCAAAAAATATTGCTGTGCGCCCCTCTTGTTGCGCTTTAAGAACGTCACTTGCAGTGCGACCTAGAAAAATTTTATCAGCATATGTCTCAAATCGAGAATTCCAATCAGCCACATTTTGCACCATCTCCTGAAAATCTTCGTGGTAACAGATAGTGACATGAATTGCGCTCATACCGCCATCTTGAATTTGTTGAAATACTTCCTCACTCCAGTTGTTGTACTGCAGCGCGTCAATAAATAGAGATGGATGCGCCATTAGGGGTTGCCCGCCAAAATATAAGATGTTTTAACCTGGGTATAGAGCTCTTTTGCATACTGTCCCTGCTCTCTTGGGCCAAAACTGGAATTCTTCCTACCTCCAAAGGGGACATGATAGTCAGTTCCAGCAGTAGGAAGGTTTACCATGACGCAACCAGCCTCCGCGTTTCTACGGAAATGACTCGCCCTCGAAAGTGAACGAGTGATGATTCCCGATACCAAACCGAAATCTGTGTCGTTGGCTACCTTAAGAGCTTCGTCATAGTCTGCAACTTTAATCACGCAAGCCATTGGCGCAAATAACTCTTCACGATTAAGTTTCATGGAATTGTCGCCGCCAGTTAATAAGGCCGGCTGCATATAGAAACCAGGAGTTGCAAGTTCAAGAGCGTCGCCACCGCAAACAACCTCGCAACCTTCTTTGCGCGCCAAATCCATATAGCCAAGGTTTGAGTTGAGCTGTTGTTCACTAACAGCAGGTCCAATTTGTGTCCCCTCTTCAAGCGCATGCCCAACCTTAAGTGATGATGTTGATTTACTCATACGGTCAACGAACTCATCATGAATTTTCTCATGCACAACCAGCCTCGATGAGGCAGTACATTTTTGACCGGTACTGCCATACGCCCCAGCTGTAGCAGCTGCAACAGCAACATCCATATCTGCATCATCCATTATCACCAAAGGATTTTTTGAACCTAGTTCTAATTGAAATTTAGTCAAATTTTTTGCTGCAGCGGCAGCAATTTGGCGGCCAACATCGTAAGACCCTGTAAAACTAATAGCATCCACTTGAGAGCTTTCTGCTAATGTTTGACCAATAGAGGATCCAGAACCCATAACTAAATTAAACAAACCCTCTGGCATGTCTTGTCTGGAAATAATCTCAGTCAGCGCAACAGCGCTCGCAGGCGTCAGGTTTGCAGGCTTCCAAATAACAGCATTTCCAAATGCAAGTGCAGGTGCAATCTTCCAGCTCGCAGTTGCAGTAGGAAAATTCCAGGGAGATATGATTGCTACAGTGCCCATAGCTTCACGACGAACATCCACCTCAACTCCTGCTCTAACTGAGTCTGCAGTGTCGCCACTTTGACGTAAAACCTCGGCTGCATAATAGGTAAAAAATTGTCCTGCTCTGTATACCTCGCCTTTTCCTTCAGCGAGAGGTTTCCCTTCTTCGCGAGATAACAGTTCTCCCAGCTCCGCACTGCGAGCCATCATCTCCTCGCCAATATTCATCAATATTGCTTGGCGTTGTTCCAAACCGGTCTCCGTCCATTTTTGCTGTGCAGCCTTCGAGGCGTGCAGTGCATCCTCTAGTTGTGAAATGCTTGCCTGTGCATATTGGCCGATAGTATCGTTTGTATCAGAAGGGTTGATATTGGCTACATAAGAGCTGCCTTCAATCCAACTGCCAGCGATAAAGTTATTAGTTAAATTTGACATATTTTAAGGGCAAACTAGAAAGGCGGAAATTGTACACTTTTCTAAGTATATTTCAATGAATTATTGGTAATAATAATACACTTAATAGGTTTTTTTATAGCTATTATAAATACTCTTTATTGGTTGACATTTGAATATTTATGAGTAACAATATACAAGATGTATACAATTTTATACTTTCTCAGTGATGTCTAGCTCCGCGGAACGTCTAGGTCGCAATGCAAGACGATCCGGTCGTTTAAAAACAAAAATTGCAATGCTGCCTAACTTAGTACGCAATATTCCTCTGACCGAACCAATGGCTGAAGAGCAGGTTCTTCGAATTGACGACGCTTCATTATCAATACTTGAGGAGGTTGGAGTTGAGTTTCATGACCCTATTGCAATCCAACAATGGCGCGAAGCAGGGGCAGATATCGAGGGCGAGCGGGTTAAATTTGATAGAGGGCTTATCCGCGAATTAATTTCTTCGATTCCCGAAAATATCACAATGCATGCAAGGGATCCGGAAAAAACCCTGCAAATAGGAGGGAAGAGCTCAATCTTTGTGCCGATGACTGGAGCACCATTTATTTGTGACCTTGAAAACAAGCGCCGCTGGCCGACACTTGAGGACCTAAATAACTTTCACAAGCTTGCCCATATGTTGCCAGCAATCCATTCAAGCGCGCACCACATTGTTGAGCCGATGGACCATCCCATCTCGCATCGACACTTGAGGATAACTTATTCATCAATGAAGCACTCAGACAAAACCTTTATGGGGATGACGAGCAGCGGCAAAAACGCCGAAGATGTTATCGCTATGTGCAAGATTTTGTTTGGTGAAGACTATCTCGATAAGCACGCTGTTGTGACCGGCAATATTAACGGCAACTCTCCCCTGGTATGGGATCAGACTATGCTCTCAGCACTAAGAGTCTTCTCTGCGAACAATCAACCTGTCTTGTGCTCACCGTTCGTGCTTGGCGGCGCCAACACTCCTGCCAGTGTTGCCCCAACCGTGGCCCAACTCAATGCTGAGGCTCTCTCAGCACTTGCCTATACCCAGGTCATCCGCAAAGGAGCTCCCGCCATTTATGGACACTATCTCGCTACCGTCTCAATGCAATCTGGAGCACCGATGGCTGGCACTCCAGAGATTTCATTGATGAACTTTATGGTAGGGCAAATGGCAAGATATTATGAAGTCCCCTGGCGCACCTCTAACACGCTTGGCGGATCCAAACTATTTGATGCACAAGCCGGCTATGAAAGTGCATCGACCATGATGGCGGTGCTACTATCTGGAGCCAACTACATCTGGCACTCTGCGGGCTGGAATGAGGCCGGAATGCACTGCTCAATGGCTAAATTTGTGGTCGATGCAGAGCAATGCGAAATGGGCTATAGAATGTCGGAGGGTATCCGTTGGGATGACTTTGACGAGGGAGTTGCTGCAATCAGAGATATTGGTCCAGGAGGTCATTATCTTGGCCACGAACATACCATGGCAAACTTCCAAAGAGCATTCTTTATGCCTAAACTGTTTGACAATAACTCTATCGAACAGTGGGAGGCAGATGGCGGTAAAGATACAATACAGAGAGGCCTTGAACATGCAAGCAAGCTGCTTAACGAGTACCAAGAACCAAAATTAGATAAAGCCAAGAACGAAGAACTGCTTGACTTTATCGCGAGGCGCGAGAAAACCATCCCGGCAATGGAATCACTAAACAATGAGCACTGACTGATGAAAAAAAATGAACTTTACGAAGAGCTAAAACGTCAAATATTAACTTTGAAGTTGTCACCTGGAGAGAGCATGGAGGAGGTAAATCTGTGCAACGAATACAACATCTCGCGTACTCCGTTACGTGAAATCCTCCAAAAACTGGCAGGTGAAGGATATGTTGAACTTGTTAAGAATCGAGGAGCAACCGTCTCTTCAATGGACTACAAAACGTTGCGCAACTTTTTTGCCACTGCGCCGATGATGTATTCGGCCGTTGGACGCTTGGCAGCCAAGAATGCTACACAAAGTCAGGTTAAAGAACTGCAAAAAGCACAAGCCAATTTCATAAAGGCGAACAAAAAGAAAGATATTGACGGAATGTCTTTATACAATAACCGCTTCCATAGATTAATAGGAGAAATGGCCAACAATGACTACCTTATGCCAAGCTATGATCGCCTTTTAATCGACCATGCTCGTATCGGTCAAACCTTTTTTCATGCCATAAGCAAAGAAATGCTAAAAGATTTAAAAGAGGTCTCTAAACATCACGACAAAATGATTCAATGCATAATAGAGGGCGATTCTGAGGGCATGGTAATATTGACCCAGGAACATTGGAGGCTTGCTAAAGGCCATCTAGAGATGTATGTCGGACCAGACCCCCTACCAGACAGTATGTCAGAGGAATAATCGAGAGGTGAAAAAACATGACTAGCCCAGAAAAAAAAGTTGCCATAGTCACTGGCGCCTGTGGCGGCATCGGTAGAGCACTAGTGAAAAAATATGCAGCACAGGGTCTTGCGCTTGCTATCGCTGACCAGAGCCAATCAGCGACTGAATCACTTGTCAGCGAGATTAATCAACAAGGCGGTGAGGCGAGGTCATTTGCTGGAGACCTAACAGACCGGGCCTACTGCGACAACCTTCCAATGCAAGTTTTTAATCAATTTGGAAGGATTGATATATTGGTCAATAATGCTGGTCTGATACGTCGCGGCAAGATTACAGACACCTCTGACGAAGACTTTTCCTCGTCAATGGCAGTTAACGTCGAGGCTCCTTTTCGTCTTGTTAGGGCGGCCATTCCAATAATGGAAAAGGCTGGTGGCGGAAGTATTGTTAACACTTCGTCTTGTTGGGGTATTAATCCTGGGCCAGATCACCTAATTTACTGTACTACAAAAGCAGCTTTAGCGGCAATGACAAAATGCTTGGGTAGGGACCACGCCCACCAAAAGATTCGTATCAATGCTGTTTGCCCTAACGAAGTTAATACACCGATGCTTAGAACTGGTTTTAAAATTCGTGAACTAGACCCTGAAGATGCTATAAATAAATTGAACCAATCGGTCCCCTTAGGTCGTATAGCCGAAGCAGAGGAAATAGCTGATGTTATTGCATTTCTGACTTCAGATGAGGCGAGCTACATTTGTGGCTCTTTAGTGGAGATTAATGGTGGAAAAGCGGTTTACTGATAAAGTTGTTGTTGTGACGGGCGGCTCGCAAGGGATAGGTTTGGCTTGCGTGGAGCGCTTTCAGCAAGAAGGTGCGAGTGTTTGCGCTGTTCAGCGAAGCCTATCTGATAACGTTGATTGTTATCAATTTGACTTAAGTAATGAGCAAGACTGTCTAAAAAGTATCGAGATGGTGCTTGAGAAGCATAGCAGAATTGATGTTTTGGTAAACAACGCCGGCATGATGAACGAGTCCTTAGTTGCAGAAACGACTCTAGATAATTGGAATAAAACCATTGCACTAAACTTGACTGCGCCATTTTTAATGATTAAGTATGCGATACCTACCCTGATAAAATCAAAAGGGTCCATAGTTAATATAG
>Ga0208895_1000091_pt1 | contig 43149 bp, 54 predicted proteins | sample ETNtaG_10_FD_185765 | JGI IMG/M metagenome (GOLD analysis project Ga0208895, IMG submission 185765) | Marine microbial and viral communities from oxygen minimum zone, Eastern Pacific Ocean - ETNP201302SV82 (SPAdes) (version 2) | ecosystem: Environmental > Aquatic > Marine > Oceanic ... | reverse complement strand
CCATGGCGTTATTTAAACAAGATACAACTAAAACAGCCAGTATGGCGAGAAAAAAGAAAATGGCAGGGCTAGACGATGATTATCGCTCAACCCTGTTAGAATCTGGGATTAAAATGCGCTAGCCGTGACAAAAAAGCCCCTACCTAATATAAATCGGTAGGGACTTTTTTGTGACTCTCGCTAATTAAATTGCTTTATAAGGCAAGCTCTTCTTTAGCGCGAGTTAAGTTATGAGACACTAATGTGTTTTCAGAGATTTGTACTGCTTCGTATAAATCAGCTAATGCTGCTGTATCGTTATGCGCTTTTAAACGTGCAACGCCACGGTTGCTTAAAGCGTACGATGTAAGCTGGCGTACTTTAAATTTAGGGCCTTGTGCATCTTTTAATAGTGCAATGGCTTTAGTACAAATTTCTTCAGCTTGAGCGTAATTTTTAGATTTAACGTTAAGTGCACAGCTATTGAATGACTCTTCAAGTGGCAATGGTGCAGTAGCAGTTTTGATAACCATTAGTTTGTAGTCACTTGAATCAGCCATTACAGCTGCTGAGCAAGTTAGTAATGAGCCAAGAGCGATGGTTTTTAAAAGTGTACGTTTCATGGTTTGTCTTTCCTAATTAAGTTAGTCGCGCTTGTTGCCGACAACTGAACTTTAGAGTAATAGCTCAGCGCCGACAAACGAGAAAAACAAACTCAACAAGTGAAGAAAATTAACCTATAGACTTTAGTCTAATATACGTACAAATTTAAATGTTTAACAGCGTGTAAACCAGCGTAATTACTGCTTGTTTTGAAAAAGGTTTTAAAACGAGTGTTATGCAGTAGTTACGCATACAAGCCAGCGAACTGTACAAAAATCAGTCTTTAAAATTTATTTTGTTTTTATGCTTTTGGCGACTTTTCCTACGCTCAAGCCTTGCACTAAAATTGAAAAAACCACCACTGCATAAGTTAAAGCCAATAATATATTACGCTGCGCTCCATCAGGTAGCTGCAACACCAGTGCCACCGAAATACCGCCACGTAACCCTCCCCAGGTTAACACTTTCCATGCACCACTGGGCAGCTCGAGCTGTTTATTAAAAATAGTTGTTGTTAGGCCAACCACAATAAGCCGTGCGCATAGCGCAATTAAAATGGTTAAAACGCCCGCCACCAGCAAATTAGCTGAGTACACAATCATTACCACTTCAAGGCCAATTAGAACAAATAAAATGGCATTTAAAATTTCATCAATTAGCTCCCAAAACAAATCAACATAGTGGCGTGTTTTATCACTCATGGCTAAATTACGGCCATGATTACCCACCATTAATCCCACCATAACCATCGCAAGTGGCCCCGATAAGTGCCAGTGACTCGCCAATGCATAACCGCCTATAACACCCGCTAGCGTAAGTAATACTTCTTCTTGGTAGCTATCTATTGCTTTTAATAAATAATTTAAAGCACCGCCCAATATTAAACCAAATATTATACCGCCCCCAGCTTCAACAGCGAGTGTATGAGCCACTGAGTATGTAGTTGGCATATCACCACTGGTTAAAATTCCTAATAAAAGCGCAAATACCACCACGCCTATACCATCATTAAATAGCGACTCCCCCGCTATTACAGTTTCAATACTTTTAGGCGCGCCAGCAGAGCGTAAAATACCCATTACCGCTATCGGATCGGTTGGCGAAATCAACGCACCAAATAATAAACACCATATAAACGATAAATTAAATCCCAATAAAGGCACTACTACATATAACGCTGTAGCAATAATCACTGTTGAAACTAGCGTACCCACACACGCTAAAATACCTATGGGTAATTTATAACGTCTTAAGTCACTTACATTAACGTGCAGCGCCCCAGCAAAAAGCAGCATTGAGAGCATGCCGTCGAGCAATACATGAGTAAAATTGAGTTGATCAAGTAGGCTTACTTCGTAATCAATAAGTTCATCAAACCCTAAAAAGCCCAAAAATATGGCCGCAATAGACACTAAAAGCGAAATAACCATCACCCCAATGGTGGTTGGCAGGCCTATAAACCGATGATTTATATAAGCAAGTAATGCGGTTATAGATAAAAAAATCGCGCTAATTTCAAATATACTCAACGTACTGGTGACATCCATAATCTAGCTCTCTTAAATTTAAAGCCTAATAGGTAGTTTCCACTTTTATGATTTGCACTTTTTAACCGTGCAACGCAAAAAGCCCATGCTAAGAATAAACCTAACATGGGCTTTTTATACACTGGCTTAATTAAAGCATGTTTAGTGCTTTTTTATAGCGCAAGCTCTTCTTTAGCAAGTGTTAAATTATGCGATACCATTGTACTGTTAGACATTTGCGCTGCCTCGTACAAATCAGCAATGGCTGCAGTGTCATTATTTGATTTTAAGCGCGCAACACCTCGGTTACTTAACGCGAATGACGTAAGTTGGCGTACTTTAAATTTAGGGCCGTCTGCATCTTTTAAAAGTGCAATTGCTTTTGTACAAATTGCTTCAGCCTCTGCATAGTTTTTTGACTTAACATTCAGTGCGCAACTATTAAATGACTGCTCAATTGGCTGCGGTGCAGTCGCTTGTTCGATAACCATTAATTTGTAGTCACTTGTATCAGCCATTACAGCAGCTGAGCAAGTTAATAAAGAGCCAAGAGCGATGGTTTTGATAAGTGAGCTTTTCATGATTATATTCCTGTTGAGTTAGTCGTGCTTGTTGCCGACAATTCAACTTTAGAGAATTAACACAAAACCGACAAACGATTAAAACAAAACCAATAAGTGAAGAAAATTAACTTATAGACTTTAGTTTAATGGAGAATTACTACTTTACGGCAATTGGTATTTATACAATCAGTAACCGAACCCGCACTTTACTTAGTCCGTTCAAGTAGCTTAACTTTTCCATAACAGCTTCAAACTTAAAGCCTATGTCTGCAGCATCATTTATCCACCAAACCAGCTGTTAAAGCACCAAGTGCTTAGCAAATTTGCGTTTGATTTACTTTGGACCGGTAATAACTATTTACAAAAAGGTTAGCAAGCCATGGGCTATAACGGCGCGCCCCCTTACTTTTAATTCGTGATTGTGGATTGGAACAAAACTCAAACTTGACGTATTACTACAAAGTTCCATAACATCATTTATCACCCAAACCTATAAACTCCCTCGCCCATATGCCATAATCTAAATAATTCATTATTTTAGTAACTTGGCGCGTATTTAGGCGTTTATAAGTTAACTACTCAGGGTTTTCAGCATGGCATATCAAGAGCAAAATCAAGCAACAATCTACTGGCACGACTATAATCAAAGTTAGATAATGCATTGTTTTTAGTGACATAATGTAAAATATAAAAATAATTTATACACATATTTATACACACTTACTATCCAAATTAAAAAAGGGCTAAAGCCCTTTTTTAATTTAATAATTCTTGATTTATAGATGCGCTATTATTCAGTAGCCGTTGTAGTGCTGAGTCTAGAAGCTGATGCTCTAGTTCTGTGTAGTTTTCGTCTCTGGTTAACAAAGTTAAAATTGCTTGCATCTCTGTGTTTAGTTCTGCGATTCGATCTAGCTTTTCCATCATAATACAAATTACCTTTTCTGTTATTTGCAGATAGCCTAACCTACTTTTAAAATCGCGCAACTGAATGGAATTTCACTATTCCACCACTGGCTCTAATGTGCTTTTTAAGCTGCTGGCTGCTGATTTGTGGGCGGTAAATTCGCCTTTGGTAATTGGCGGTCCCGCGCCCTGGTCTTTGTGGCCGTGTGTTTCTAGGCTTTGGTTTATGTCTTTTACCAGTGCGATTAAATCTAGCAATACTTGCGCTACGTTTACCGAATTATTTCCTAGCCACACTGTTGCGCCCTCTACTTTTGCCAGTTTGGCGGCTTTGGCGTGTAGGGTTTTGAGAGTGGTTAGGTTCATGTTTTCGGTGGCTTCAATATCTACCTGTTTTTTACTGCCAAGTAATAAACCCTCTAAAGCTACAATTAAGGCTTTCTCACCCACTACGGCTTTTAATGCGCCCATAACTTCGGTTATTTGGTTGCCGTCTATTTTTAGCGTGTCGTGCGTGGCTATGCTGGTGCTGCGCTCGTGGTAATTTTGCTCGCTGCTGCGTGCTGTTGTTTTGTTTGTGTCGCTGGTTTGGGTTATTTCGCCGTCGGTTGTGGTGTGCCAATTGCCGTCGCGGCCTTGTATTTTGCTGCGGCTGTTTTGCTGTAGTATTACGTCGGTACGTTTGTGCTCGGGCACTAGGCTTTGCCATGGCAGTAAATTGGTGATCACGGCATGGCTGTTTAGGCCGTCTATATATTGTATTAAACAATGCATGCCTGGCGCTGGTTCGTTTAATAATCCGTGGTCGGATGCTTGTCCTGTGCCGAGTGTTACCTGTTGAAAAACGGGCACGGCCAATGGCTCGCCTGTTAGCGGGTTTAATAGCTGTACGTCGGCTGCTTTTAGCGGCCTAAATGCGGTGCTAATGGCTGCGCCGCCGCTTGGTAGGTCATATATTTTTTCAATGCGCGCCAATTGCGGCAGGTGTTTACGCTCGCTTAGCTCTGGAAAGTAGCGCTGTATTAGGCGTTTAATGGCTTGTTTGACCATCGTATGTGCATCCTGTCGTTGATTAGTGTTACTTCGGTTATGTGGCGGCCGTTTATTTGTATGCCTGGTCTTAATTTTGGGATAGCTATTAGCTCGCCGGTGGTTGAGCTTTTGGCTGTTATTGTGTGCTCTGGAAAGTCGTTTATTGCTGCGAGCGGCCAGCGCGAGTCGTGCCAGCTGCCAATAAATATTTTACCATCGGGGCGCTGCTGAAATATAAAATCGCTAATGCCCCACACTTTAGCTACTTGCCTAAGCGCTTCAATACCTGTGCCGCTGTGATAAAACGCGGGTGCTATTTTATTTAAATATTCGGCGTTTTCAGGTGTTACGAACTCAACACCGAGCTTTGCCAATTCATCGAGCACGGCTTTTATTGTTGCGTGACGAATAGCAAGCGGGGCGGGAAAGCTTAGCGCGCCTAGCAGTTCGCGGCAGGTTAAATACCAGCGGCCGTTGGCTTGGTGCTTTGACTCTATTACACCGAGAAAATACGGGGTCATATTATCAAGTGTGTAACCTAGGTGCAGCTCGACCAACCCGCTTGGCTCTTGCTCTGCGACTACTTCAAATTTTGCGCGGCCGGTGCTGGCAATGTCTAGTTGCACGGTTTTGCTAACAATATTGGTTACTGTGTTGCCGCCAATTGTTAGCGTGTTAGAGAGGCGAGTACTCATGGTCCTTCGACCTCGTTAAATTTATTTTGTACGTCGTCGTTGCTGGTTGTTGCTTGCGGCTGGGCGCTTTCGGTTGCTTGCTCGTCTAGCTGCTGCTGCTCGCGCTCTGATACAGATTGCACTTCTACCAGCTTAAATGCTACTTGCCAGCCTTTTTTGTTTTCTATTTCGCTGGCGCTTATGTCGCCATCGAATTTTGCTTTACGTATTTTATATGCTGCGGCTAGCTCGTTATTTACGGTGTAAATGATACGCGCGCCGTTTTCATCCAGCGCTTTTGCTTTGCTTATTAGTAAAGCTAGGCTGGCGCTTTCGTTAAATGGGATTTTAGTATTTACGGTTAGTGTACCCGACTTTACGCCTTGGTCGCTACTTAGTGAAAAGCTGCCAAGACCTGACATGTCGCCACCGGCTAATTTTACGCCTGCGTTTACGCGGGTTTCGAACCCGGGCACGTTCCAACCGTCGAGTGCTATGCTCATAATACCTCTTTAATTTTATTAAGTTCGCCCTGCTCGCCAACGAATAAACACAGTGCCCAGTAGCTATGATCATTACCTTTGTTAGCCACTGAGTCGGCTAGCTGTTTTGCTGTGCTAGCTGTTATTAATTGCACATCTACGGCGCTGCTTTTTGCTGTGAACTGTGCTTGATTTAATCGCTGGTCGCGGGCTTTTTTTATCTCTGCTGTTTGGGTTAGTGCATCGTCAATGGTAGTAATTAATTGCTTGCCGCTATCATCGACCACCGCGAGTTCGTCAGCTATTAGCTGCTCACGAATTGGCAATAGGTTTTGCAGGGTGTTTATTTGCCACTCTAAACTTTGGCCTTCGTACACTGCCAGCTTGCTTTGCTCTAGCGTGCTTTGGCTTTGGCCGTATTGCGCGCAGGCGATGAACTCGGCTATTGGGCAGTATTCATTTATTGTGCTGAGCTTGCTTGCCATTGCGGCGGGGTCATTTGCGCTTACAGATAAAAGCAGCGCGTTGTATTGGGCTGGTTTATCTGTGCGCGAGTCGTCTTTTATTGCTGATGCAAGCAGCTGCGCGCCCTCTTGCATTGAGCAAGGGGCGGCGGCTTGGTGGTAGCATAGCGCTATGTTATGCATTTTCTGCTGTGCTTTCTGGCAGCGGGTAGCGCGCTTTAATTTCGGCCACTTTGTCGCGCCATTTTTGTAGCGACTCTGGCGTGCCTTCGAACTGCGCCTCCATGTATAGCGGGTCTGACTCTTTTGTGTATGCAGCTTGGCGCTTTTCTAGGTTTTGGCTTAGCTCAAACTGCTGCTGATTTAATACAGATTCAATTTGCTCTTGGTCCATACCTAGCGATTGCATGTATTCGCTGCTTGTATTGCTATGACTTGTGCCTTTGTAAATGTATGTAAACATAGTTTTACCTTTTAATGTTTTGGAAAGTGCGATAAAAACCACACTTAAGTGTAATTAAAGCTCAACGAGCTATTACACAAAAAGTCCTGGGCGGAATCCGATATTGCTATTTTTAATAGTACGTGCACTATGAAGCCCTAAAGCCCCCATCCCTGCGTTTGAACCAATCAACCAACTACCTCCACGAATCGCAAATCTTCTACCATAGTTTCTACAATAAATAGCGCCATTTACCGTACTAGCTGATTCTGATTCTATTAGAAGCCTACGTAATAACTCTATTTTGTTATAGTCTGCTGCTTTCTCTACAGCTGCAAAATGAGCGTTACTCGTAGTGGGGTTACCGTGACCATTATTACCTAATGCACCATTCCTATTGCTAATGCTAGAGCTAAGCTTAGGTGAACCTATGCTGTCTGTTCCTTCAGTATTAGCAGTTGGTGAGTCAAAAAATGCAACATGCTTGTTCCAGTTATCTTCAACAATTTCAGGGTTATTATCTAATGTTGTAATCACCTGCCCTTCGTCTAGCATCATTTGATCTAACCACTCCCAAACATTACCGACTAAGTCTTGAACACCCCATTCAGTATGATCATGCGTCCATGTTGCGGGCCCCTTTCCTGTATCTGTGCTAGCTGTTCCAAATGTTTCTCCTGGGATACCATTATCGCTACGGCGGGCTGTTTCTAATTTATTTTCGTGGCTGCGACCGTGGTTTGTATTTCCGCGTGGTACTGTCCCATTAGCAAGTGACCATAGTGCGATTGCAGCCCATTCATGAATGCTCATCATGTGCCAGCCTGCACCTTTGTTGTTACAAAGCGTTTTTGCTACATCGTAGTTAACTGATGTACGTGGTTGTACACCACCAATTACTGAACAGCCGCCATTAGCGCCTGATGATGCTAAGTATTTTGCAATGAGCACCTCACCCATTTGCTCGCCGTTACGCTGGAACATGGTTGGTGTACCTGTGCCTAGCATTAAGTCAACGCCAAGGCGATCTAGAATAGCCTGGTTGATATCTTCGTAATTAAACCGCGGGATGCGCACCATGACATTTGGATTGCCTTGCTCGTCAATTACTACCGTATTGCGGCCACCTGATGCATCTTCGATTGCTTTTCGGTAGCCGTCTGATGCAACGATTGCCAGTTGCGCCGAGTTTTCTGCGACCTGCTGATCAAGTGCTGCTTTTTTACTGTTGTAGTCGCTGGCTAGCTCGGCTGTTTTTGAGTCTATCTCGGCTGCTTTATTTTCTACTGCTGTAACCACACGGTCTGCCGCGGTTACGATTTCGTTGATTTGTTCAATGCTCATCATAGTTCCTTAGTAAATACTGTAAATTCTGACATTAAGAAATAGTTACGCAACGTGCGGTACATGTTGTTTACCTGCGCTGTTGCTGTGGTTAGTGATAGTGCGTTTAGCGCATCTATTTGCGGGCTGTAATCAAACATCCATGATTGCGCTGGGATGGTAATACGAGCCAGCGCCGCCGCTGCTGCAAACTTAAGAACAAACGATCGGTTGTGTACGTTATTTACACCTTGGCGTTTGCGCTGAAGCGGCAGGTAATCGACGGCTAATAAAGTACCGTTTTGCGTTACTAGGCCTATCCAGTTGTAGTCAAAGTCGCCGATTTCTTGCTCTAGCACCACGGCCCATGCAACGGTGTTTGCGTCAACATAGCCAGACACATCAATATTTCGGCGGTGTACGATTTGCAAATCGCTTGGCATGGGCTCGTTTGGGTTGCGCTCTTCTTGCTCGTTTAGGTTTGGTATTTTTGCAAACACCAGCTCTTTTACATCAAGCCCTTTGTTTTCAAGTGCTCGGGTGGTTATGTAACTTCTTCCGGCGTTAGTCATAATGCCGGTGATGGCTTCGCTCATAGTATCTCCTTGGCGATACTGACACCGCCCTCTTTACTTAAAAATCCATAGTGATGATGTGCGGCAATAACATGCTGCATATCTGTGGTTATTGCTTGGTGTGTGGTGTTGCTCACCAAGTTATCGAGCCCTAAAAATTGATATAGCAGCTCAGTAGGCAATGTATGCTTTACGTTGTGCGTTATTGCATGCATTGGCGCGTGGCTGCTTTCGTTTTGCAAGTCAGTAAAACCGTGGCTGTATTGTTGCTGTGCTTTATTATGAGCTTCTAAACGTAGTGGGTGATCAATATGGCAGCTATCCCACTGCACGTGAGTTAACCCCAAACTTAGTGATACATCAGCTTTGTTATGTACGGTTAATTCGTAGCGGCGACACGTTCGACCGTAGAGCTGTATTAGCTCTGGCAGTAAATCGGTATTGCCTGCGAGTGTTGAGTCAGTCATATCAATAGCAATAATGTCCCAGTCACGACCATCAATACGCTCACGCACGTTAAGCACTTCTAACCCCAAGCGGTCAAATATACTTTTAACTGAGGAAATTTCGCCGGCGTCAATAGTATTTACCAGTGCATGCTGCACGCGCTTGCGGTATAGCTCGATTGGTTCGTCATCTAGGCGAGTTGTTAAGCGCTCCCACGCTAAAAAACCTAATACGGGATCTTCGTTTTTCGATTCGTCTTTTTGGTTTACCGCCCACATAACGTAGTCACGTGATTTCTCCCAATAACAGGTTGCTGCTTTTACGAGTTTTTCGGCATAGCCTTTGTTTAACCAGGTGGCGATTTCATTAGCCATTTGCCACCTCGTTAACGGTTAGTGATGTAAGTACCGGTAGCCAGTTCGCGGCGGTTATATCGTCAATATCAAATTTAATTGATTTAAGCTCGCTAAATTGCTCGTGGCACTCTGATATTAATTTGCTGATGCTGAATACCGTTTGATGCGCTACACGTGTTGGCGCATATGCTGCATTTTGCCTGAACGCTGCTTGTATAAATGTTGTTAGCTCGCTTTGTATGTCTTCGCTTTGCGAGTGCAGTTTGTATGTTGCTGTTACATTAAACCCAGTGGTTGCCATTGCATGCACTATGAAGTCGTCGCCCAAGCCGTGATGCCCTGCGGTTCTTATGTGCTGATTGATTGCACCCAACAAGGCAGTTGGCACTGCGCCTATGTCTAGGTATATGTAGGCGTTTGCCGTGCCTGGGCCGCGCGGCGCTCCGGTTTGAATATAGATGTTATCTATTGGCACGCCAAAGCTTGCGATTATTTGTTTGTATACTGCGTTAATGTGCCAGCGGGCGGCGGTGCCGAACACGTTACGTATGCGTAGGCGGTAATGCTCTGTGCTTTCTGTGTCGGCCCCGGGCTTTATTAGCCAGTCTTCGTTATTAGCTACTGTTATACCCTCTTGCTGCTCAACAAAGTAACGGTATGCATTGTCTGGCAGGTTGTATGCTGCGCCCTCTTCTTGCGCTTGCGCTAATGCGTACGCCGTGCTTTGACCTGCTGAAAAATGCACATCTTGCATTAGCGTTAATTTATATACTTGTTCGCCTAGCACGTCGGTAGCAATTTGTGCACCGGCGGTAATTGAGCTTTCTCCGGCAGTGTTTTGGCGCGTGAACGTGAGTATGCCTTGAGCCGCTACGCCCACCTGAATGAAAACGTTGCGCGCGGGGCCGTGCTTTTCTATTAGTGATTCGCGGTTGGCGGTCATTATAAATAGATTTGGCATTAGCTGTTGTGCAACCCAGTTTAATAGCTGCACTAGCGGCTTTGTGATCAGCGCTTCAACGGTGCGCCAAAAAGGGCTGAACGGTGAGTTATTAGCAACCTGTATGTTTTGCTCTTTTAGCTGTGCTTGCCATTGCTTCGCTGCTGATTGCTCGTCCATTGGCAAGCCTGCATTTTGCATCATTGTTTTAAAGTTCATTGCTGCTCCCATACTGGCGCGTTTGTGCGTTAATGCTTAATGTGCCGTCGTCGTTGCGGTGCACTTTTATTGTGCCTGGTTTTACGCGATTGTCTTGCTCGGTTAGTAATTCGAGTTCGGTTAATATTGGCTCTATTGCGTTTTTGTTGCGCAGGCCAACAAGCTTGGTTAGTAAGCCGCTTTCTAAAATGCGGTGCTTTATATCCTGGCTTATTACGTCTGCTTTTTTAAACGTGCTTGGGCTTAGCGAGTCGTTAAGCATAAAGTCGCCGTCTTGTATTTCTAGGTCTATGTGTAGCGCTATATCAAATTTCATTAACCTGCTAGCTCCATCATTTGTTCAAAGCTTTGCGCTAAGTCGTCTGATTTAAAGTTTACGTTCTCAATGCTTATATGCTTGCTGCTGTCACTGCTATTGCTGTTGTTATTTGTACTGTTGCTGTTGTTAGTTAGGCTTTGCAGGTAAGCCGACTTTTGCAGCTTAGGCTTATATGCAGTGGCCTGTTGTTCTGCGCTAATTTGCTGTGCTTTTTCGGCGCTGTTGCTGGCTGTGTTAGTAATTACCTGATCTGTTTTTACGCTGGGTAATGCTGGCTCTGGTGTTGCACCTTGGTTAACGCTTACCAGCTGCGCTTGCTTAGGGTTATAAATAGGCGAATTTGCCGAGTTAGCAATATTGTTACTTGCAACCGTAACTGCTTTGTTTTGTGTGACGTTAGTTGCGTTGTTGATTGCCGTTGCCGCATTGTTTTGCGTGGCGCTCACTGCGCTGTTATTTACTGCGTTGTTTTGCTCGCTTGGGAATGCATTATTTATTAATGCCTGGCTGCGGGCTTGCGCCTGTAAATTTAACGGTGCGGTGGTGTCGGTTGGCACTGCAGGCAAGCGCTGGCTAGTAAATTTAAATGCATCGTTTGCGGCTTCACGCTCGGTCATTACTTTTGGTTGGGCAGCTATGACCTTCGTGCTAGTTGCGCTGTTAGTTACCGTTGCCGCATTGTTTTGCGTGGCGCTCACTGCGCTGTTATTTACTGCGTTGTTTTGCTCGCTTGGGAATGCATTATTTATTAATGCCTGGCTGCGGGCTTGCGCCTGCAAATTTAATGGTGCGGTGCTGTCGGTTGGCACTGCAGGTAAGCGCTGGCTAGTAAATTTAAATGCATCGTTTGCGGCTTCACGCTCGGTCATTACTTTTGGTTGCGCTGAATAAACAGGGTCGTTTGCTGCTGGACCTGCTAATGCCTGCGTGCGCGGCTCTTCGGTTTCAACAATTGCTGTTACTTTAGGCGCTGCATAATTTATAGGACTGTTTGGCGCTATGTATTGCGAACTTTCTTGCTGAGCTGGCGCGCTTGCTTTACTGATAACGCTTTGCCCGTAGTCGCGGCTGTAAGCTTGGTCGGCACTTTGCATAACCATTGTTTGCGGCTGAACTGCTTGGGTTACCTGCTCAACTTTGTTTGATACTTTTGCTGGCTCGTCGTCTGAGAAAAACGAGATAACCGAGTTTAATACGCCGTTGTCGGCGATGGCTGAAATAAAGCTACTTACGCCGTCAAATATTCCACTGATGCCGCTGGCTATGCCGCCGAAAAAGTCGCCCAAAAAGCCGAACGTTTCGGTTAAATAATTTATTAGCGATTCAATTATGTCGACTGCGCTTTGCCAAATTCCGGTGAAAAAACCTGATACAGAACTCCCCATGCCTGAGAAAAACCCGGTGATGGCGCCGCCAAAGCTAGACAGTAAATTACCCACATACGAAAATGCTGAGCCTATGGCGTTAACCATGCCCATAACTACGCTGCTAATTGCCGAAAATGCGGGTGCAAAAAAATCGTACACTCCTACGGCTATTGTTTTTATTAGCCGCCACACCAATTGCAGTGGCAGCGTTAGCAGGTCGAACGCAACTTTAAGGTATTTAAACACGGTTGAACTTTCCGCCCACTCATTAAATGCGGCGGTTATGTCGTCAAAATAATAGATAAGTGCGGCGACAGCGGCGATTAATGCAACAGCTGCTATAACAATCCACGTTAATGGATTTGCCCAAAGTGCGGCGTTAAATAGCCATGTGGCCGCTTGGCCTGCAAGCATAACCGCTTTAAATGTACCCATGGCAATAGCGGCCGCACCCATGGTAGCTATAAGCGATAAGAACCCTGCAACACGCAGTGCGATTAATGCGCCCTGCCATAGCTTAGTTACTATTAGCTGTGCATTGGTTAGCGTTATGCCAATGCCTGTTGCAAAGTTATATAGCCCCATGGCAAAGGTGGCTATACCGAAGGCGGTCATTAGCGCAACTACGCCCACTACTGCGGTTGCGATCACGCTTGATAAAAATGGGAACTCTTCGGTTAGCGAAACGATGCCCGCAAACATTGACGCAAGCACTTCTACAAATGGCTCTACCACTGGCAACAAGCGGTTACCCATTGCTGTGGCTGCGGCATTAAATGAACCGCCCATTCTATCCCATGGGCTTGCAATGATGTTTGCCATTTCTGCCGCTTTGGAATTGTCTTGCACGCCTTCGAAAACAGCAATGCCGTCTTTTAGTTTGTCTACTTTGGTGCTTAGTACGTCGACCGCTTTTGCGCCTTGCTTGCCAAATATTTGCGTTAGCACGTCGCCGCGCGCAACAGAACCCAACGATGATAGACGGTTATTAATACGCCCTAGCACCACGTCTATTGCAAGCATATCGCCATTATCAGCTGTTAATTCTATGCCTAGCGTTTCTTGTGCCTTGCCAATGCCTTGCAATAACGATGCGGCTTGCGTGCCCGCAACCGAACCCGACTTAGCAACTAGCTGTAACTCGCCCACTAGGGCAAATTGTTGGGCTGAGCTTAGGCCGATATTTGTTGCAGTTGCGCCAAGGTTTGAAAACGCCGCTTGCATTTCTGCACCGGTGGTTTTGTAAAGCTGTACTGCGGTGGCGGTTTGGCCTGCTATTTGGTTTACCCAATTAGACTTGCCCATTTTGTTAGCTGTTTTTTCGAATATGCCATACATGGTGCCCATGTAGCTGGTAATGGTGGCCGCGTCGGCCTTGGTTGCTACCGCTAGTATGTTTGATGTTTTAGTAAATTCTGATAGTTCATCGCCCGTTAGTCCGGCAATGGCTGATTGAATATCGTATGCACTGCGCACAAACTCGGCAGAGTTGCCACCGAACTGAAAGCCAAATTCGTATGATGTTTTGGTTAGCTTTTGCAATGCGTCGTCGGCAACGCCAAGTGATTGCACTTCGCCTAATGCTGCAACGTGATCAATTGCGGGAGCTAGTGATTTAGCCAGTGCGTAACCACCACCAACGGCCGTGGCTGCGCCGCGCATCATCTGATCTTGCGCGGCGGCTGTTTGCTGGCTCAGCTGATTAATTTTAGCCATGACTTTATTAACCGGACCCGTCACCTTGTCGATGATGCCGATTGAATAATTAAGCTTGTCTAACTTGCTGAGCGTGGCCATTACATTACTCGCTTAGTGCTTGGCATATGCCGTTATTTACAGCAACTACAAAGTTTTCTTGCTGCTGCGTTTCGAGGTATAGCGCTTGCGCTAGGCTCTCTTGGGTGGCGGTAACCGCGCCAAAATACTTGGCGTGGTATGCCTGTAGCTGATCTAACCGAGACTTGCCTATTTGCTTGGCTCGGTCTTCGATTTTTTTACGGTGAAATTAAACTCCGGTTGGTATTCTTCAACAATTGCGCCCACTAAAAATAATGCTGCGCCTGGCTGTTGCACTAGCTCTTTTACTTTTTTAGCGTCTTCTTGCACTACGGTGTTTAATACAAAGTTAGTGGCTGGCTGCACTTTGTTGTTTGGCTGCGTAGAGTTGATGTATTTGTTGTAGTCTGCTGCGTTTACGTTAAATGTAATTTCGCCTACCGGTGTTTCTAATGTGATTTTTTTCTCGAACGCCATGATTATTTACTCTCTGTTGGTTTTGCAATGTCTGCTTGGTTTAGCAGGGTGTAACTAAAATAAGGGCCGTACTTGGCTGCTGATTGGTCACACAAAGCAATAAGCTCGTTAAAGTCGTTTGGGTTGGCTAGCACTTGGCAACCTGCAGACCATTTATCAACCTGGGTTGATGTGGCTTTGCTGTTTGCTCGGTGGCAGTTAATACCAAAGTAACCTTGCTGTAGCTCGGCTTGTGGTGTGACTTCCGTGTCTAACTCGGTGTTTTTGTCGTTGTCGCGTAGGACAACAACAGGTTTGTGCTGCACGAGGGCGCGGTACTTGCCCTGGTGATAACCCAACTTCCATAAACTTTTATGCTGCCCTGCAATTAGCACTGCGGTGCCACTTACATTCATTGGGTTGGTTCGCCAGTACGTTCCTGCGTCTGTTGTAGCTTTGTACTGCTTTAATTGCCATTCGCCACTTTGCTGATACAGCACGCAAATAACATCGTTAAAGGTATTGGCGCGTGTGTTGTTGTGACGAATACCTATGATGTTTAGGTTTAATTCGCCCTCGAACACGCGGTAGCCGCAGGCCTTTAAAGTGCTAAGCAATGTTGCGGCAGTTAGTTTGCGAATGGCTTTTGTCATTACAAGTCTCTCACTTCATCTGATGTTAGGTACGGCACGCCGTTGATTTTTACAAAGTCGGGACTGGTGATCGGACACTTAATTGATGTTGTGTCTTCTTCGCCGCCGTCGGCTTTGATGTTTAAAATTTCGTCTAGTTGCGGTAGGCAGCCAAACGCTTCAATGTTCTTTTTGCCTGCCGCTACTTCTGCGTTAAATGCCACGTCGAACGGCTCAATGCCTTTCCAGCTACCTGCCTTTGCCGCTTGCGCTTGCACAATTAGCCAGTTTTCGTGGTCGAGCTTTAGGGTTACTTCGCCTTCTACGTCGCCGTCGATAAAGCCTTTTGGTACGCCACGCACTTTTTTAACTGTGCGGCCGTCGGTGATTTTTACGGTTGCTTCGATTACGTGCACCATTGAGTTACCAAGGAAAATATCGAAGTCTTTACCGCCTAGTACTTTTTGCATGTTCGCTCCTACTCTGCGTTATCTAACATGATGCCAACTATGATGGTGTTGGGTGAATCGATTGGCTTAACTTTGAGAACGACTTGCAATGTGGTTGCGTTCATAAACGTTAGGCTGATGCTGTCGTCTTTTGGCGTGTCGATTAGGCCCGGGAACTTGTCGGCACCAATGTTAATTGAGCGCGCCATTTCGCGTAGCGGTTTGCCCATAATGCGCTTGCCAAATTCAATGCCACTGGCACTGTTGTTTAGGCGGCGGTTTTTAATGTTTTGAATGGCAATAATGCGCACGTCGCGTGCGGCCTTGTCGACAATGCGGCCTGTTTCGATTTGCTGAAAGTCGCCACCTTCGGCATCTAACATGTTTACGTCGCCAAAATATGTGCCGTCAAAGTCTGGGTAAAACTGTGTGCAACTAAAGCGCAGGGCGTCTAGTGCGGCTGTGGTTGAGTTGGTTAGCGGTTTGCCTGCTGCATCTACTGGATGCGGCATTAGTGACATTGCCCCCGTAAGTACGCGCATTGGGCTATCGGCAATAGTGACTGCGCTTTTGCATAAACGCCCAGTTACTGCGCCTAGCTCGTCGCCAAATAACAAAGGAACAACAGCCGTTTGCGGTGCTACTACGCCGTCGGTTATTGGCTGTAATGCCGTTACTAAATCAGACCAATTTTGTAGTTCGGTTAGCCCTGGCGCTGCTATTAAAAAGCGCACTCGGCGAGCAAGGCTTGCTAGTATTTCAAGCGCTTTTGCTTGGTAGCTTTCTACTTCTGCTTTACCTGTTACTGGTGTGCAAATAACAATGATTTCGGGGCTTACGTCTTGATCCATTGCTTCGTCAATAAGTGCCATTACGTCGGCGTCGATTGCGTGCGCTATTGCATAACCACTTACTAGGTCGTCGCCGTTGCGCTGCCATGCTTTAACTTGGGTTTTTAACGGTGAGTCGGCTACGCCAAACTCAGCATCAAAGTCGCTTTGTGCATTAATGGGTAGAATTTTGCCGTTGTTTTCGGCTGCTTGGCCGATGAACAATACGGTGCGTTCTACCTGTTTTGTAGCGCCACTGCCTGTTTGAATGGCGGCAACGGATACTTTACCTTGTGCCATGGTCGTTCCTTTTTTTGCTTGCGCTACGCCACTTGCATAGCTTTGTTTAAAATAAAATTCATTTGCTCTTTTTGCTCGGCTACCGTTTGCCCCAAAAAGGAGCGGGCAGGTAAATCAATTTTCCATGTGCTCTTACCTGAGCTGCCCTTTAATTCGCGCAGTAAAAACCCTGCTTGGTTAATGCTTAAATTGTTTGTTATCCATTTAATACTTGGCCGCTTGCTGCCCTTGCCTTTGCCTCGCGGTATTTTGTAACCCTCGCTTATTAATGCTCTGGCTAAGTTGCGCGTGGCTGGGCCTTCTTTATTTTGTGCGGCACTGCTTTTGGGCTTACCTGCATCTAGGCTTATGCCCTCTTGGTGGGCGCGGGCTATTTTTCCGCTGTTGCCACCTTTAAAATATACGCTTGCGCTATTTGCGCCGTAGCGCACTTTCATGTTGCGCTTTAGCTTTGTTAGCATTTTCTTTTTTTTACCGTTGGCGCGGCTTTGCCATGTTTTACCGGCTAAATCGCTTTGCCTGGTAATGCGCTCTTTACTGCTTTTGTTTGCTGCACGTATTGCGCTGCGCAATATGTTGCGGCGCTTTTGCGGCTTAAGCTGCAAAAATGCTAACTGCTCTTTGCTGCGGCCTTCGTCAAACTTGAGATTAAGCACGGTTTACTTGACCTTCAAGTGTGAACGCTTCGGCTATCCACAGGCTTTGCTCGCCAAAGTCGTAGCGGTTGCCGTTAAATTCAAACGGGCCGTTGGGCGCTTGTATTAGTTCTATGTCTTCGCATAGCTGGTTTATTGTTAGCTCTACTTCGTTGCTGTTGTCGTCGTTAACGTCGGCGCTAAATTCAATGTCGGTGCTGTCGTATCGCCCGCCGTTGTTTTGCAACCAAATTGACGCAAAGGCACAAATAAGCGCTGCGGGTGCTGCGCATGGGTTTATGCTGATCGCTCCTGAGTAATAAAACCTTGCTGCCAATAGGCCGTTGCCGTTAATGGTTTTGCTGCTTGGCTCTATGCGGCCGCCTTCTATCCAGCTGTCGAACTGGGTGCTTAGCGCTAGGTTGCGGCCTTGGTATTCTGCGGTTGCTAAATGCTGCTTAAGCTTTGCTATTTTGCTTTGGCTCATAGTAGTTCTACCGATAAGTACGCGCTTAAGCTTTGCAGGCGGCGCATGGCGTTTATGCTTTCTCTTAACCAATGTTCGTGGTTGTCTATTGCCGCTTGGCTTTGTGCTGTTGCGTTGTCGCGGTGCGTGCTGCCTAGCTTTGATACCAGTAAGCTGGCTTTTGCTTTGCTGTAAACTGCGCGCTTATAAAACAGCGCTTGCTCGGCGCTTAACGTTTGGCCGTTGGTAAGCTGTGTTTTTGCTAGCTCTTGGTTAATTTCGGCCTGCGCGTAAAGTAGCTTTTCTAGCAGTACGTCGCTTTTACTGGCGTACTCTTGGGCTATTGCGTAGTGCTCAATAAAATGGGCGGTGCTTAGCGCTGGGTAATAGCCGCTGGCTTCAATGATCACATTGACGCTTTGTAAATCTGCTTGTGGCATACCGCTTAAGTTCATATTGCACCTGTAAAATACACACATTAAATTGGGTGCGGGCGCCACTTAGTCACGCGCGTTAAGCAAGTAATGCTAACGTTGTGCTAAGTTGCCCGCTGGCGTTGGAGCTAGTTAGCGGTTTGCTGCTCTGGCTCCGCTGGTTTAATCATTTTTTGCAATTCTTTTAGCAGGGTTTTAACGCCTGCTTTGTCGTTAATGAATTGAGCCATTTCGGCAAAGTGAAGGGCGTTGCCTAGGTTAAGCTGTGCTTTGTTAACCTTTGCGGCTATGGCGTAAAGCTTACCGCCCACTACTTCCATCCCTGCCCAATCTTGGTTTTTAACTACATTAATTAAGCGATGCAGGATAAAGCCGATGTCGTACAGGCCTTGCTGCTTTGATTCTGTTAGGTAGTAATTTGCGTCGTCGTAGAGCTGGTCGATAACGAACGCAGGCCAATGCTTGGTATTAAACACGGTTGGCAGTGGTTGCTTTTGCTCAATGAGTAATGGCAATAGTTCTAACACTGCATCCCAGCGTTTTAAGTCAACTAGCCAAATAAACACCCATGCCAACACTTTGTTGTGGTGGTTTTGGCCGCTTAGGCGGTATTGGTTTATGTAGCCTAGGTAGTCTTGGCGCTCTAGCGCTTCTGATTTGTATGTTGCTTTGTCGCTAATGTCGGCAAATGTTTTTAATTGAGCCAAATCGGATTCTATAGCTGCTGCATAAAGCTGGTACTCGGTTTGCGTGTTTACGGTTGCTGGCGCGTTGGCTTGAGTGGCGTTAGCCGCTGCCGTTGGCGCTTTATTTTCAGTGCTTGTTGGTACCGCTTTAGCTTTGGCTAATGATTTTTTGAAAAGGCTCATTTAAAAATACTCGCTAATTGTTAAAAAAAGCCGCCCCGAAACTAGGGAGAAAGAGGCGGCTTGCTGCTGCTAAAAAACTATTCCCAGCCGGTGCCTGCTTTGTTTGGCAGTTTTACGCTGGCTGATTCGAAGTATGCTACTTTTTCGAGGTCTTCGATGTAGTAACAGTCGTTACGCGATTGGTAGTCTTCTACGCGTTTCTTTTTTGGGTTGTCTTCTACGTGGGTGCGGGTTGATCCTGATTGCACGTAGTGACTTAGGTTGTCGAAACTTGTTACTAAAATGCCGCGCGCTGGAAAGAACGGAATTTTATAACTGGCTAGGCCGCCATATGTTTTAATGATTTGCTCAAGTTCGATTTTGGTTTTTTCGCTTGGCGTGTGCGACTGCTTTGCATACAACTTGTTTTGGTCGTTTGCTAGTAGTTCGTCGCCAATGATGGCAACCATGTTTACGCGCTTATGCTCTGGCACTGCTTGCAGTGCGTCGAACACGGCTTGGTCTAGGTTTTCGTAATCGCCACCGGCACCAATGCGAATTTCACCAACGGTTGCGCCTTCGCTAACTGCGCGCTCTGGTGCGTCGCGGCGAATGAGTTGCAGCCAGCCAATGTTTACGTCTTGCAGCATTGTGTTGGTTGTAATGTTCGTTGAGTCGGCGGCTGACGTGCCGTGAAAGCCAATTTTAATAATGTCTAGTGCAATTGCTTGGCGCACGTGGTTGCGGTAGCGCTGATGGAAGTCGGGGAACTTTGACCACTGATCCATTTTTGCCCATGATAAATGAATGTCGCATTCTACCGGGTAGCAACGGTATTCGCGTTTGGCTAGGCCTGCTACGTCGCGCGTTTGGCGCTCTTTGGTGTCGTCGCTTTCTACACCGGCACGCCCTGTTACGCCACCGTCTACGCTCATCATTACTGATTGGCCTACGATGTCGTCTACTAGTGCGGTGTTGATTAATTGTAGAAATTCTACTGAGTCGTACGTTGCGTCGTATAAGCGCTGCTCAGTTGTTGGCTCTACGTTGAACTGTTCGTTCATTGATGCTACGCCGTAGTTGCTGGCCATGCCTGCAAGTACTGCGATAAATAATTGTTTTGTTCTGGTTTTCATTTTCGTTCCTGCGTTTTGCTAAGTTAAGTTAGGGTGCGGCAATTACAAGCAGTTGCTGTATTTGCCTTCGTCGCCTTCGTGTTCTTCGTCGGCGTTGGTTGTGTCACCCGCAGGTGTTTTTAATGCTTTGGTAAACTTTTCGTTAAGTTCGTCAAGCGCTACTTTTGTGCTTGATAGCTCTTCCTTAAGCTTTGTTAGCTCGGCTGACTCTTCGGCTGGCGGGGCTGTTTCTTCTTCGCCTTCCACTTGAGTGGCTGAGAATGAATCAAGCTTTGTGGTTAGGCCGTCTAGCTTTTTGCCAAACTCTTCAAGCGGTGCGCCGAGTGCATCTTTTAATGCATTGGCTAATTGTGTTTCGTTCATGTCGGGATCTTCCTTAGTGAATAGTCGTTTGAAAAAGGGTTTTTTAGGTGTGTCGATAGGCTCACATGACCCTAAGTCAACGGTTAATAAAGAGACTTCCGTGTCGCCTGCTTTGCTCTTACTACTGAAATGGATGCGGTCGGTGTAGCAGCTTGCTGGGTAGTCGGTAACAGCTAGGCCGGTTAGGTAGGTTTTGCCAGTGCCCATGAAGTCGCGGCTAATTTCGATGCTAAAATATACAGCTTGGTCGGCTTTGTTTAATGCTACAAACCCTTGATTGGGCGCGAGTACTGCGTATAGGCACACTACGCCTTCTTCGTTTTCGTATGCTTCTACGCTTACTACGTCGCCTAGCATTCCTGGTATGTCTACGTTGTGTAGGTTTTTAGCGGCCCAGCCTGACCAGTTAAATTCGTGATCGAGGTTTATGCGTGCGCCATACTTGCGGGGGTTGTAGGTTTCTACTATGTCGGCTACGTCTTGCTCGGTGATTTCGCGGCCGTCGACGGTCATGCCAACAGCGGCAATAGAAAGTGGTTTTGTGCGTAGTTGACCTGGCATATAAACAAACCTTTTAAATGTTTTTTAATTAAGCTTAATGCTTTAAAGTAACTGCAGTTTGCACCCTCCTTTTGCACCTTTCCAACGGTTTAACTTTTTGAAATTCCTATATTTAACTTTTAGGAATGGGCAGGTTTATAACAAACAGATTACGTGCTTTATTACTAATACACTGCCGCCATGGATTAATTAATGTGGCGCAATATGAAGGCTAACTACGGACCAGACGTACGCAAAAAAGCACAGGATTTGTATGTTGTTGAGGGCTATACCTACGAGGAAATAGCTGATTTAGCAGGCATGCCAAGTGCGCGCAGCGTTAGGCGTTGGTCTGAGTCTGAGAACTGGGCTGACATGTGCCCAACATATAATGCCGAAATGGCGTTTAGCCGCCGCATTAATTTGTTAGCCGATAAAGACAATAAAACCGATGCTGAATATAAAGAGCTAGATTTTTGCACGCGCCAATTATGTGCACTAAATAAAAGCAAGCTTGCGCCTGCCCCTAAGCAACGCGCTAACAACGACGACACTGCTGCTGGCAATAGTGGCGGCAGTGGCAAAAAGTCGAAGAAGAAAAAGAAAAATGATTGCTCTGGCATTACGCTTGAAATGCTTGACGAGCTTAAAGACAAACTTCTTTATCCCCACCAAAAACATTGGTTTGAAAACCAAGATCACCGCGCCCGCTTTATTTTAAAGCCCCGTCAAATTGGGGCTACTTTTTACTTTGCATTTGAAGCCTTTTACGATGCGGTTATTAATGGCCGCAATAAGATATTTATATCGGCGAGCCGCGACCAGGCGGAAGTATTTAAAGCTAATATTGTGGCGCTGGTGCGTGAGCATTTTAATGTTGAGCTGACCGGTTCACCAATGGTGCTAAATTTGGCTGGCGGCAAAACTGTTAAGCTTATTTTTAAAAGCACTAATGCGCGCACTGCACAATCGGAAAGCGGCGACTTATATATAGATGAAGTTTTTTGGATCCCTAAATATAAGAGCTTGCGCGGGTTGGCGCAGGCCATGGCAACGCATAAGCATTTACGAATAACCTATTTTAGTACGCCGAGTGTTACGAGCCATGAAGCGTATGACCACTGGAACGGAAAGTGGTACCGCAAAACAAAAGCCTGTAACGACCCTGAATTTGCGATTGATGTTAGCCATAAAAGTTTAAAAAATGGCAGGCTTTGCGAAGATGGCATTTGGCGACAAATGCTTACTGTGTACGATGTGGTTACCAGCGGGTTTGACCGCATTGACATTGGCGTGCTTGAAAACGAGTACAGTGTAGATGAGTTTAATAACTTGTTTATGTGTAAGTTTATTGATGATGCGCACAGCGCGTTTAACCTCAAGCAGCTTATGAACTGCGTGGGCGATTCGACCAAGTGGCCTGACTTTGATTTAGATTACGAACGCCCTTACGGGTTAAAGCCGGTGGTGATTGGTTTTGACCCTGCGCGTTTTGGCGACAAAGCGAGCGTAGCTATTTTAAGTGCGCCAATGAAGCCTGGCGAAAAGTTTTTGCTGCTTGAAGCAATTGATTTAAGCGGTAATGATTTTGAAGCGATGGCAAGCGAAATAAAACTACTTACCGAAAAATACAACGTTGTGCACATTGGCGTTGATACCACTGGTATTGGTTACGGCGTGTGGGAGCTTATTACTAAGTTTTACCCTAACGCCGAGCCAATACATTACAACCCTATTATTAAAAACCGCATGGTTATTAAAGCAATTAACGTTATTCAAAACCGACGCCTTGAGTTTGATCAAGACGCTGTAAACATTGCTAGCTCGTTTATTAATATTCGCCGCAAAGTTGTTGGCGATCAAATTACATATGCCACTAACCGCACAGCTACTACGGGCCATGCCGATATTGCGTGGGCAATTATGCACGCCTTGTTATTTGAACCTCTGGACGGTAATGCCCACAGCCGCCAAACATCTGTAGGAATTGCAGCTTAATGAAACCACGATTACAAGTAAGCAACGGCCAAGCGCCTAATTACAACCAACGAACTGCGGTGACTGATGCGTTTAGTTTTGGCGACCCCGAGCCGTGCTTAGATAACAGACTAACAGATTACGTTGGTGTATTTAGTGACAGCAACGGTATTTATGCGCCGCCCATTAGTTTGCAGGGTTTAATTAAACTGCTGCGCGTTAATGCCCAGCACGGACCCATTTTGTATTTTAAGCGCAATATGATTTTAAAATGGTATAAGCCCAACCCGCTGTTAAGCCATCAAGCATTAAGCAAATTTGGCTTTGATTTGCTGTGGAGTGGCAACGCTTATTTGCAAATTATTAAAAATTCGTTTGGGCAAATTATTAAACTGCGACACCTGCCTGCACTGACTATGCGCTATACAAGTACGCGCGGTGTGTATGCGCAATTAAGTAACCGCAGCCATGAGCCTATTTATTTTAATGCGGGCGAAATTATACATGTAAAAGAGTACGACCCCGGCCAAGGCATTTACGGTATACCGCAATATTATGGCGGTATTCAGTCGGCATTATTAAATGAAGATGCGACTTTATTTCGCCGCCGGTATTACAAAAACGGTGCGCACATGGGTTTTATATTTTCAATGGCTGATCCTAATTTAAGCGCTGAAGATGAAACGGCATTAAAAGATGCTATACGCGATAGCAAAGGCGTGGGTAACTTTAGAAGTTTGTTTTTTAATTTTCGTAGCAATAAGGCCGATGCTGAAAAAGCGATAAACATTACACCGGTTGGCGATATATCAACTAAAGATGAGTTTGAGCGGATTAAAAAAATTACGCTTAACGATATGCTAAGTATGCACCGCGCGCAAGAAGCGCTAAGCGGCCAGTCGTCTGGTGATAAAAACGGCTTTGGCGACTTAGATAAAATTACCCGTGCCTATTACAACAATGAAGTTGTGCCAATGCAGCAAGATGTTTTAGGTATTAATAATTATTTGCCTGCAGCGCAGCGCATTGAATTTAAAGAGCCTGAATATTCAGACCTTAACCCAACACCCAAGGAAGACGCATGAGCTGGATAGATATAGTTGAATTTATTAAACAGTGGGGGCAGTTGCTTATGTTGAGCTTTTTAGCGGCGGCTATACAAATGTATTTAAGCCGTAAGGTGTTTACGTTTTTTCATTATTTTATGAGTGTGTTAATTGCTGTTTTTGCGGCGTACTTGGCGGCTATGTTTTGCGAGTGGCGGCAATTTGATGAAAGCTTAAAAACGGGTGTTATTGGTGTAACCGCTTATGCGGCCCCGCACATTTTGGAGGGGATCAATAAATTTATTGAAACGTTTAGCAAAGACCCAAAGGGCTTTATTAAATTAATTAGAGGTGGCAAATAATGGGATGGCTTAAAACACTGGTTTCATTCATCACTGACCCAATAGCCGACTTAACCGGCGGCTATGTTGAGCGTAAACGCATAGCGGCCGAAATGGCTGCCGATGTTGCACGCGCTGAAAACAACTTTAAAATTGCCCAGTTTGAAGCTAAAGCAAAGCGCTGTATGCAGGCCGAGCAAAACGACGCCGATTATGATTTTCTTGTTTTAAAGAACCGCGACAAAACCATCATGGATGAAGTGATCATTCTATTCTTTTTAGGCTTGTTTGTTTGCCACTTTATACCGGTAATGCAGCCGTACATGCATAAGGGCTGGCAAGCAATGGGCTATGAAGGTGCGCCCTGGTACTTTGAATTTGTGATTGTAGGTATTGCCGTTTCAACGCTTGGGTTAATGCGGTTGTTTAGGGCGTTTTGGGGCGGTAAGGATAAAGGGAATAAAAGCGTTAGGGGGAGCTAGCGCTTAATCGAATATCTATTTAAACTCTTTAAATAGATCATCATAAACCTTTTGTTCATCTTTTCTAAATTTAGAGTAAAAATTTGCAAATTCTTTAGTAACTGTATCAAAACTTTTTTCCTTACCGGCTAGCTCTTGACGGAGTTCTACGCACTTTCCATAAAAATTTTCCATATCTTCAAAGCTTTTTAGTTTGCTCTTTTCGTTAAATATTAATCTATTGCATTTTAAATATGATAATTGATATTCAAGCGAATATTCATTGAATTTTGAATAATTTAGAATGTCATCTAAATCTTTGATAATTCGCTCATGATCCTTTTCATTACGTGCCCTATCTATAAGTGCAAAACTGTTTTTAGTCATATCTAAATATTCTGATGATAATAGTTGGAAACTTAATTCCATTTCTGTAAGCAATTTTATCCTTTCTAAATATAACTGATGCTTTCGCCAGTTAAATAATGTCCACATAGCTATAACTAAAGCGAGAATTGTAGCTATGGATGCAATAAAAGTTGCAAGTTGAGTTAACCAATTAAAATCAGATAAAGAAATTAGATCTTTCATACATTAATAACATAGTTTAAATAATAACTTCTACTATGTTGTAGATACAAAATCAACTTTTAACTTTCACCATCTATCAGACTATTTTGTTGTCACTTTATGTCAAACAATGTCAACTTTTGACAAGCCGATCTTTTTTAAGTGCGATACAGATCCTTTAGCAATAAGGCTTAGCTAAAAATGGCTTGTCACTGAGGTTGTCAATTGAACGCATTTTTTGCACGAAAGCGGAAGGCGAGGAGGAGTGATTTTTTTAGCTCTTTGATTCTCAGCCAATAGTTAAATGGTTATTTGTAACGCACTTAACCACTGTATATAATGACAGTGTACTTTATTAACGATTGGTGAATATTATGGCGCGGGTGACTTGTCCAAATTGCGAAGCTAAAGCTACGATTACATCGCGTGAAACGCAAAGCGCGCACGTAGTAAATTTATATTGTTCGTGTACTAATACTCGTGAATGCGGGGCCACGTTTCGTATCACCCAATCGTTTGATCACTTCTTAAACCCTCCGGTGCAAAGCACGCAGCAATTAGCCGCCGCACTTATTAAAAGCCTACCGCGCGAACAGCAATTAGAATTGGTTGGGTTTTAACTTTATTACAAGCATGAATAACCCCACATATGTGGGGTTAAAATTAAAATCTATTTTGCTTTTTCTAGAATGATAAATTTAGTTAGGCTCTATAAGCTTGCATATTTATTAACTTGGCCAATTATTTGTCATATGAGTTGCAACTTCTTCATTGATTCCAGTCCAAGCAGCATTATTATTTGTACTATCTATAACTATCAAGGAGTCATTAGAGTCCATCACAGCAGAAACAGCATCTCTAGCAGATGCTGCTGATAAAGAAGAATTTACATACCAAAGAGATTTTTGTACTTTAGCCCAGCTCCCTAGCGACTTTATTTTTTCAAATATTTTTTCGTAATCCTGCCCTGGAGAGTTTAAATCATATGAAATTATTAAATTGTTAGCCATTATGGCCTCCTTTAAATTTAGTAGTTTTTCGTACATTAAACTTAATGGGGGTTGTTGATTGAAATACAAACAAAAAAGTGAAAATTAATACTTCGACGGCTACACCGTGCCTTGTTAATTATGAATCTTCAAATTCTCTATAATTTCGTCCAAAATTAAATGCTTTAATAAATATATCTGCAATAGGAGTTCTATTAAAAGTTTGTCTATTAGAAGTTAAACTTCCTCCAAATTGAGCTTGGCTGGGAACAAAAGAACTAAATAATGGAGACGATTTTAAGTTTTCTAACCCTTGTTCTATTAAGTCTCTATCTTTTATATTTGAGTCTTTTATAAAGTCTGCAATGACGAAAGCTTTTAAATCATCTAAAAAAGTAACTTGAATAATATCTATGCATCTACGAAAGTCTTTTTCACTAAGCTTTTCATATACAAACGCTATAAATAAATTTGCTATAAACTCTGCCTTATCAATATCAGTTATTGATTCAATACAAAATAAAATTTTATCGGTAACGTTATTTAAATCATCTTGGTTTACATACTTTATTTTGCCAGACATTTCTTCACGTTTTTTACCTGTAACATCATCAAGTGATTCAAAAAAACGCATTACCTTGGCTGCAAACATACGGTCTCTAATAGAGTCACTTAAATTCCATACTTTAAGCAACGTACTTACGTAAGGTATATCTTTAGCTATTCCTGTTAGTAGCTGGCTTTTAACTGCGACTTCAGTTAAATCAGCTGCTATTTCAAACCCTTTTTTCATATCAATTCCTTATTTGTTGGCAGCTCTTATCTGTACCCGCTAATTAAGTAATTAACGTGTACACTTAAGCCATTAAATCTATTGCCCACCAATCATTATCACTGATTGTGGTTGCTTCACCGCTCAATACCAATCTAGCTAATACAAGAACACCAATATTGTCATCGTATCAAATATTTCCTACTTTTTGGTTGTGGTCTGTTAGTTACTGCAAATACGTCGGCGTTAGGTTTTGGCTTATCGAATTTAGTAATAAACGGGCTGTACTGATCCTTTGCATACCCCTTTGGGCAAAACGCTTGGCAACTAATACATGCCTTTGGCATGAGTACTTTTGAAATTTGAAAAGTCATTTTCTCTCCTACGCCATCATATCCAGTGACCACCAATCGTTACTGCTGATTGCTGACGCACTGCCTTGTTTAACTAAAGTAACTAAGTCCCAATCACCAATTGTCACTAGGCCGTTTTCATCTGTAGTTGTATTAAGCGCTTGGCGCCCTTCTAGCTCTGCATAACGATAAGCAAGGTTTACAAGTTCGCGGGCTTGTTGCCAATGATCCTCTGTTACGTGCCAGCTACCCGATTTTTGGGCAAATGTTTTTGCTCGGTATTCAATATCGAGTTGCTTGTTTTGTTTTAATTGGGCGTTTTCGTCTAATACATGTAACTGGCCATCTTTGACTTGGTAAATATGGCCGTTTCTCGCGATCCTTTTCCCTGCAATTAGATCCTTTTTAACCTCTTCAATGTCCTTTTTGTCACACCCCACCATATCAAGTATTAACTCCGCGCTAGAGCCGACGGCTATAGGCGTACAGTTATTACCACTAGACCAAGATAGGTCGGCTGCGCCGACGTTGGTGCTAGCCTTAGCTGCAATTTTCTCTGCTGTACCTTTGAGTTGTCTTGTCCATTCGATAAGGCGGGTTTTTAAGCTTGTTGCATCCGTTACGTTATGCACATTGTTAAACAAACGTGTAAGCACGGCTTTGTAATCAATGTTGGTTACAACACCCTTAATACGGCGTACTACTTCGGCGTAGTCGTTACCCATTGGGGTGGCTTCATACATTGATTTAAAGTTAGCGGCGCGGCCAATACACATACCACCCTGTAGTTTTACGTAGTCTTTCCAGTTGGCAGTGTCGGCAGCGTGGCGAATAGGCTCTATTACTTCGTCTTTTACAGCGGTACGCATGCGGCGCAGTTCTCGATACACGGTTACACTTGGCGAACCCTGAAATTGAAACTGGCGAATATTCCATGTACTTGCCCAGGCTAAAACGGGGTTGGCCTGCTCTTGCAAGTTTTCACCTGTGTCAGCGTCAATATGATCACTGAGCATGTAGCCATCTATATTTTTACTTATGTATTTAGCAATGTAGGCCGCTGCACTACCCTTACTTTTATCAAGCTTTACAGCGTCAAAGCGTGGGCTAAATGTGCGGTAAAATTTGGTAGGTGCTTTGTGATTTTTCGCCTTAAACTTTTTAGGTTCTCTTTTTTCAGCTTTGGCTTTTTCGGCTTCTTCTTTATTGCGTTGTATGGCAACTTCATTGGCTTTCTTTTTTGCAAAGCCCCAATCACTGCGCTTTTGTTTATACAGCTTGAATAAATGGGTTTTCTCAGTATGAGCACGATATTTAACACAGGCCTCAACGGTTTTGATGTGCGTGCCGTGGGTGTTTATATCTACAAATTTGTTAAACACTTTTACTCGAGTAAGTTCTGGGCCGTAACGATCGTAAAGCTCGTTTTTGTCTTCTTGAATAAAGTACCAACGCAAAATAGCGTTTATTTCTTGAAGCTTATTTTTTGGCATAAATAGCATCATGTGCCAATGCGGGCATCCGTCGGCGTGCGGCTCAACTACGCGCACACCAAAGTATTTAAGGTCGCGGCGGTTTAACTTTGAACGTGCCCTTGCCCATGTGGTGGTTAAATAGTTTTGGGCATCTTTAGGGGTTGAACCGTCCCACGTACTTGCATTTGCATGAAAACGCGCAGGGCAAGTAATAGTATAAAACATAGCAACATAGCCCATTTCGTCGGCTAGCTCTTCGGTTTCACGGATGCGTAACATTAATTCGTTGCGGCGGTTAGCAGGGTTTGCCATGCCGCTTTTTACGGCTTCAATTAGGTCAATTACATCGCCGTCACTACTTTGTAGTTCCATCATTTCTAGGAACTGACGGCCACTGGCTTGAGCAAAGCTAAATTCGCGCTGTGCTTGTTTTGATGAATACGGGCTAATACCACGGCGTTTAGGTTTTTGGCTTTTTTTGTCGTAGTAAAGGTCTTTACCCACTTGGCCGGTAGCAATTTCTAGTAATTCTAAAAACTGTTTACGTAGGGTTTTTAGTTGGCGAGCCCACCACTTATCGCACTGCATTTTAAGCAACGCAATTTCAAAGCATTCTTGCGGTAGGTTGTCTTCACGCATGCTATAAAACGGTACGTTCACACCAAACGACTTTGCATGATCGCTTACGGCTTCATACGTTACACGAACTAATTTTTCATAGCTTAAACGTTGGTGCTCTTCGCTTACATCTAGGGTAATTTGCACGCACTCCATAGCGAGTGTGCCTGCGTGTTTTTTGGTTTTTTCAATACTGCTTAAAATATGCCATGGCAATGGCATATTTTGAGTAATACTAAACAGCACACCAAAGCGCGGTTTTAACCTGGCAATAGTGCGACGCAGCCATGTATTTGCGCGGTATTGGCTACCCGCCTTTTTTTGGTTGTAGCGGTCAATGTATTTACGGGCCATTCGGCTTTGTAAAGGCACTGGCACACTCTGCAAACCACGCGCTAAAAAGTTACGGTCATCAATATCGCTTATAGACGAAATTAAACCCTTAGCTATACCAGATAGCCTAAGGGTTTCAAGGTCGATTAGTTTAGGATTAGCCACGGCGTTACAGCTCTATTTCCATTGGTTCACCACCAATTTGTACGGCATTTAATGCAATGCTCATTAGGCTGTATGCTCGTTCAAAGTTAACATCGTCGTCAGCAATCATTTTTACTATGGGTAGTAAATCAGTCAACGTGTCTTCGCACTGCATTAGCATGTGTACGGTGCTGCGTTTGTTTAAAAGACGAATAGTAAAATTGGCTTGCTCAATTGCGTGTAAAACAATATTGAGTATTAACTGTTTTTTAGATAGATCTTGGTCTTTGATAGTGTTCATTTTCAGTAGTCCTTGGGGGTTAAATTACAAACAGGTTTGGTGTGAGGTTTTCTTTAGCCGTTTTGCAAAATACAAAGTGGGCGTATTCTATTGAGTCGGTTTTACTTGGCTTTTCAGGATTAAAGCCTGGGCGTTTGTGGTGAACAAATACAGAATGTAGCGGCATGGTTTGCCACATTTCAAAACGCTTTTGTGTACCTAGCCAATTAACGCGTTGCAGCATGATTATTAAACCGTGTGGTTTAACATACGTAAGCGCATTATTTAAAAATTCTTCAGAAATACTAAACGGTGGATTAGTGATCACTGTGTCGTATTGCTCTTGGCCTTCACAACTTAAAAAGTCGTGCCCTTTTTTACTGGCTCGGCTATCCATACGTATATCCCAACTTTCAACATTAAAATAACCATGCGTATTTAATACAACTGGGTAACTCATTGGGTATTTATCACACCCGCCAGCGCTTGGGTCGAGTATGTCGTTACCTAAATCAAGTGGCGTTTTAGCCTGTGGGCTTGCTGGGTTTACTGCGTCTAAAAACTCACTAATTAACCAGTGAGGTGTTACGTAGTAATCGTCTTTGTTGCTAACCGTACCGCGATTTCGTGAACTCATGCTCAGCCCTTAATGTGCTTGTTCTGTTTTTTGAGTATTTTTAGCAATGCTAAAATCTCGCTTTTGTAAAAAACGGCTTGGCGTCATCGCATTAGCATCAACAAAGGCGGTTACTATTTCTTGAAGCTGCAAAATAGCTTGATGAATTTTAAGGCGCTTTTCACGGTCAAATTGGTGATAGCTCCTTTCCAAATCACTTTTAGATAGACCTGCCGAATAACACACAATTACTTGCTGCGGTTTACTCAAGTGCGTATACACATATTCAGCGGTATGACGATCGCTGTTAAAAAGCCCTTTAATCTCAGTAAGCCCTTTTGGTGTTGGTTTTACATCAACAACTTTTAACTGTGTTTTTTCAGGCTGTTTATTTGCGTCTGTAATACCGCGATTTTTTGCAATTTCTAATGCTGCATTTGCCATAACTTATTCACCTCACTATATTTAATTCAAAAAGCCCCTTTGTTCTGGTAAGTTATAAGTGCGAAAAACAACCAACCAAAACAAAGAGGAAAAACCTATGGATTTAATAATCCCTGAAACCAATAAAAAACAATTTAATGAGCTCGCTGAAACAATAATTAACGAGCTTGCTAAAGTATTCCCTATGGGAATAGAACTTTTTGATCACCTATACTCCAAGCACGGAGATTTACTACGACCTACAATAATTTACTTACTCCATACTGGTTACTTACATAATTTTAAAGATGAAGGTATTTATACCCTCACAGAAAAAAGCGTAGAAAACCTCGGCCGCAGAACCGGTTTTAAACCTATAATTGATTAGTATTATTAATAGCTAATACGCACTCGCGACAAAGGGCAACGAATTGGGCATTGCTATGACCATTTACATCTTTGTCGCGCTTTACCTCCAAGCGTCTTAGAAAACTGACTAGTAAAAGTAAGTCGTCTTCTGAATCGCTAATAAACGAATCAATTTTTGCGTCTAATAGCTTTTGCTTTTGTTTACTCAGTTCTCGTTCTTGCTCGTTTGTTAATTTTTCAGTCGCCATCTAGCTACTCCTAGTTATCTTGGCTTTGTTGGTGCTGCGTTCTAAATTTAATTAGCTCGTTTAAGCGATAATGATTAGTTTTGCCAAACTGAATTGATTTAGGAAAATCAGACAACTTCGACAAAATCCAAAACTTTTTACGCGCACATCCCAATACCTCGCATGCCTCAACGGTGCTAACTAGGCGGTCTTTTTGCTCTTCAAGCTCAGTGCGTAGTTGGTTGTTTTCTTGCAGTAGTGCAAACAACACGGCTTTAGCGTCTGGGTGAATATCTAATAAAATGATTTGTTGTTCAGTGCTCATGCTGCATCTTCCTTTTTGCTTTTTTGATGATCGGCTAGTAAATCGTTTACCGATATTTCACCGTTAGTTAGTTCTGAAATACGCGGAATGTATTTCGCTGGGGCTTGGCAGTGTCTATTTACCCAGTTCCAAACTGCGGTTTGTTGAGTACCCAAAAGACGAGCTAACCTTGTTTGCCCACCAATCAGGCTTACTGCTTTTTCTATGGCTGACATAAACACCTCTTCAAAAATGACTTTAGGTGATAATAAGATCACTTTATTTCATTGTCAAACTCAATTATCACTTTATTTGATTATTAAGCATGATTTTAAGTGATTTGTAATTATCACAAAAGGTTGTGATAATCTTTCCTATATTACTTAAAGTCATTAATTTATTTAAAGGTATTAATATGGATATTGCAGAAAGAGTTAAGGAATGCCGTAAGAAGTTGGGGTTGACCCAATATCAACTTGCTGAACTAGTTGGCACCGTTCAAACCTCTATACAAAAGTTGGAACGTGGTGGTACTAAGAATCCTCGCAATATTGAGTCATTAGCGCGAGCACTCCAATGTACACCAGAATATTTGCGCTTCGGTATTGGTGAAAACAGTAGTAGTAATGTTGCACCAGGGCCATCAATCAAAGCCACCGCCCCACTTATTAGCTGGGTGCAAGCCGGTGCTTGGTCAGAAATAAGTGAGATTAAAGCGTATGACGCAGAACGTTTTATGTGCCCGGTTAATTGCAGCGACCTAACTTTTGTTTTAAAAGTGCAAGGTATTAGCATGGAGCCAAAGTTTGATGAAGGTGATTTGATTTTTGTAGACCCTGAAGCGGAATGCATCCACGGTTCGTACGTAGTAGCCCGCCTAGACGACGACAACCAAGCCACTTTTAAACAGCTCATAATCGAAAACGGCCATAAATTCCTAAAAGCCGCAAACCCCAACTGGCCAGAGCAACTAATCCCAATAAACGGCAACTGCACGTTGGTAGGAAAAGTTATATTTACGGGTAAGTCGCTTTAAAATTAATAATATTTTTAGCTATTACAAGGATGTATATGAAAAATTTAAAAATGATATTTGTCTGTATACTGTTAATTTTTGTTGGGGTGATTTTAAGTGATGCACTTCCATCTGTTCTTGATGGTTCACAATCAATATTGCATATTATGGATAAATACTTGAAGCCAATTTTTTTCCTTCTAGCCACCTCCTTTACTATCTATTTAGGCTATCAGAAAATAGGTAACAAAGTAAAAGCAACATACACTGTAAAATCTGAACACTTTAAACCCAGTTATATCAGCTCTGTTGTTTTAACCAATTGCAAAGATAAACCACTCATTGTTAAATCAATTCTAGCTGAGCTGCCTGATAACAAACATGTGTCGTTAATCAAACTAACAGACCCAATTGTTTTATCGGCTTACTCTTCAACTAAAGTAGATATTCCTCCGTTTAGTAAACTGTCTTTGGAAGGTAAAGAGTATAAGACAATGTTTCTGAAGGTTAAGATAATTATTGAAAGTGATTCTAAATATATAAAATGTGAAGAGCCACATATTATATATGGCCTTTCATCAACCCTTATAAGGAAATCAAATAGGAAATTTAATGGTTTTATTCACGATGAAACTCTTAAGTATGCACTTGTTTACTATGTAAATGATAAAGTTTATACCGCTTTTATTTCAGATATCGGTTTTTTAGGCAATGAATGGGAATACGGGCAATGCTTAATTGCAAATAATGGTGGGCCCATTAATATTAATAATATAAGACAAATGTTAAAAGAAAACCTTATAAAAGAATGGGTTCTGTATGACCTAAACAAAAGTAACGGAGGAAGAGCTATTTACTCCAGTGGTAACGAGTAGAGAAACTAGGGCATTCAGCAGCTCGGGCGCAATATCCTAAAAGCCACTGCTGGTTTATGGCCTGAACAACTAATCCCTATAAACGGCAATTGTACGTCACTGGGCAAAGTCATATTTACGAGTAAATCGCTTTAAAAAATAAGGATAATGAAATGAATGATTTATACGATTACGCTAATATTAAAGTTGATTATGTTAATGATATTTATAATAAGCTAACTAACGATGCACCTTGCCCCATTTGTAAAACGGGTGTTCTTAGTTTTTTAGCGGCAGACGACGAACTTTTAGCAGTCACGCAACAAAAAGCTCACTATATAAAACAAGGTGATACATTAGAATCAGTTACATTTCCTACTTATACATTAATTTGCACTACTTGCGGCACTCAACAATCTATCAATGCAAATATAATTTTAGATGCAGCCGACACCGAACATACCAAGGAAGTGCTAGATGCCTCCGCTAAAGGGGTAAAGAATGACTGCTAAAATCACACATCTATCAACAGTCAGTGCTAATATGCGTAATAAATCAGGCAATGGCGGTGGTGGTGATATGGAAACCAGAATAGCAAAACTCGAATCAGACGTTGAATATATTAAAAATGACATTCTCGATATTAAAACAGAGCTAAGAGGGCACAGCGAAGATTTTAAAGCTATTCGTAGTGATATGAATAGCGAGTTTAAAAGCGTCCGCTCTGAGATACACAATGAGTTTAAAAGCGTCCGCTCTGAAATTGGTGGGGTTAAAAAAGATTTAACCGACATCAAAGTCATGATCCCACAACTACAAGTTAAAATGCTCATTTGGGGCGTTGGCATTGTGTTTTCTGCCGTAGGCCTTGGCCTTGCCGCCGCACGTTATATGTTTAGCTAATTACCAATAAAAACCTGGTATAAATAAACCCGCGTTTGCGGGTTTTAATTATGAATCTTTCGTAAGTTTTTTATGGACAAATTCTTCATGTGATTTGTGCTGCATTTCTTTCCAAGAAGAAAAGCTAGTGTTCCCCACAATAAAAGCTTCCCACTCATCATCTGGTATAGCTTTAAAATCTTCAGCAGTATTAACAACAAATCCACTTGCATCAACAAGCTCATCTAAACTTGAGTAACTTGAATAGCGAGATATAAACTCATTTGTCATTACATCACCAATAGCAATTGTATTTAGTTTCCCTAGTTCACTTAGGTTTTTCTGTAATTTATTTAGTCCACTCATATCTGTTTTTGTATACATGAAAACTCTCTTTTATTTTTGATTGAGAGTTTAGCTTAGTTAACGGTATGAATTTATCAAATTTATTCACAAAAAAACCCGCTATTAGCGGGCTTGTTTATTAAACTCTGTTGATTGCTCTATCAGCTCATCAATACTACTGGGTATTGCCCCTTTTAATAGCATTTTTTTGAAAACTTCGTAAACATCTGTTTTACTACCTTCTTTACGAAGCGTTGACTGGTCATTAAACCAAGCTAGAACTATTACTTTATTTGTACTCGAAAACTTAAAAAACAAACGATATCGATTAGGCATGCCCTTTTTGGCTCTTCGCCAATCCCGGTTACTTTTACCTAACGTATTGCCCAGTATAAAAGCTGGTGCTTGAGGATCTATAAATATGCGATTTTCTATGCAATCTGTAACACATTCAAATAATTTGTAGATTGCAGATTCGTAAAAGTGTTCTGGGTCTTTTTTGGCTTCGCGTTCGACCTGATCCAATACCTCCGTGTATCTATTCTCAAATACAGTATGCCAATACTTTTCCCAGTACATTTACATCTCTATTAATTCGTTGTTTTGACGTGCAACAAGTGCTTTGTGCTTAATTGCAGCGATGCGATCAAATACAGAATCAGGAATTTTTTTTACATTTCCTGCTTTAATGTCAACATCGAGCAAGTTTAAAAACTGCTCTGTTGCTGCATTCTCTTTTTTTACTTCGCTTAATTGGATAACTTGATTTTTCATTACAGCTCCATTCTTAGCTATAAATAAAAGCCATTTTAGTTTAATAAAAAGCCTATTAATTACATTGTTGGGAGCCCATTAACTGTACCCACAACCAAACCTCTGAGTGTCATTAACTGTACCCACAACCAAATAGTAGCATATTGGCTCTCAAAACAGCAAGAGACACTAGGAGACTATAAGAGACAACGGTGATAACTGTAGATATCAAAGGTCAGTTTATGATTCCATTCAATATTTGATGACCAATGTATTTACACAGCTGATTTTATTCTTCTTTATATAAATTTAAATCAATAGCTGATGTACTGGTCTCGAATGAAAACTCTTCGTTATATAACGATTTATATTCAATTTTGACCCTGCAATTAGTAACAATTAGATTAATTATCTTTTTAAACCTATCTGTTGGTATGTCGCTTAATCCATCAGAAACTACTGTTAAGTCTATCAATTTAAATATTTCATCATTTGACATGCCGAAATCACTGCCAAGATTAGTTATTTTAAAATGATCTTTATGCTTAATGTATGGCTTTATTTTACCCCTTAACTCTTCATCTGTTATTTCTAGTCCTGCCCAGAAGAACTTAAATGATTTAACTTTAGCAACTCCATGACCTTTATTACGGATTGAATATGTAAAGCATTTATCACCTTCATCCATAAAATCATAAATTAATGGTTGAACTGATAGCTTGTTATGTTTTCTGCTAATCCAAGCTTGGTGTACCGCAACAAAAAATGCTAAACACGCGATTAACGTACTCCAATCAAAAACAAATTTAATGATTTCTTTGCTTTCTTCCATTCTAATTTTATCCTTTATTATTGAGTGATTCTAAAATAGCATCTTCAATAAGCTGGCAATAGAGCTCGTAACCTTCGGCCTGTTCTTTTATCCAATCATGTTTGTTGTATACAGCCATTACTCCTCGCATTGTATGGCCTAACATTTTTTCTGTTACATGCGGTGCGATACCGTTTTCACTTAACAATGTTGATAGTGAACGGCGGGCATCATGCGGTAAAAACTTAGGCATTTTGTACTTAGCAAATAGGTGATCCCACATTCGACAACAATAACGGTTAATGCTGTGAGTGGTCATAGGTTTGTGCGGGTTGCCGCCAGGTATTAAATATCCTTTACGGCCGTAGACCATGGCAAGCGTATCTAATATGCTTTTCATCTTAGTTGATATTGGCCTGCGGATAGCTTTATTTGTTTTTGAGTTTTCGGGCGGTACTGTCCAAATGCCATTTTCAAAGTCAAAATGCTCCCACTTTGCTAAACGAACCTCTGATTGGCGCGCCCCTGTTATATAAATTAGTTGTAGGCATGCTTTAGTTGCTGGGGTGGCTTTTGAGCTTTCTATTTGTATCCAAAGCTTTGCAATTTCATCAAAGCGCATAACTCGTTGGCCTACCGATGCCTGTTCGCCAATATCGTTTACATTTAATGTAAGCACAGGGTTAAATGGTTTTACTTCCCCCCGCTTTTCAGCCCAACCAATAATCGACTTAATACGTACTAGTATAGTACCGGCTGTTTTAGCACTGCCTTGTGCTTTTACTTCATCAAAATATGTTATCCAATCTTTAATGGTCATTAAATCAAGCGGCGTATTTTTATCATTAAGTATTGGTACAATCCATTTACTGACTTGGTTTGTGTATAAAATTTGTGTTTTTTCTTTTAGGTCGGGTACTTTTTTATCTAGCCACGTTGCAGCAACTTCTGCCATTGTGGGCAGGCCCTTGGCATTGTTACGCATAAGCTTAAGCTCTAGGCGCGGATCTTTATCTTGGCTCAACCAATTTTGAAACAGCGGTATGTAGTCTTGTGCTTCTTTTATGCTTAGCCCAGGATAACGCCCTAGCGTAATAATTACCTGCTTAGCATCGACACGACAACGGTATTGCCAAGTGATAGTCCCCTTAGCTGATACCCTTACACTTAAACTATCTCTATGCGATAATACGCACGGTGTTTGATTTTTACCTAGCAGCTTTCTTAATTTGGTGTCACTGATTGCCATTTAATTTTTTATACACAGTTAGCAAAAAATTTATACACGATACTATACACACAATGCGTCAATTACAAGAAACTCAAAAATACAAAAAGAAACTGAGCAGCGCTAACAACCCGCAAATACAAAGGGCTAAGACATAGAATGAATAATGAAAGCTATCAAGAGAATCAAGCAACAATCTATTGGCACGATTATGAGACCTGGGGGGCGAGCCCTCAAAAAGATAAGCCGAGCCAGTTTGCGGGAATTCGTACCGATCTTGATTTAAATATAATTGGCGAGCCGCTTATTGAATATTGTAAGCCGCAAGCGGATTACTTGCCTCACCCTGAGGCATGTTTAATTACGGGTATTACGCCACAAGTGGCGATGCAAAAAGGTTTGGTTGAGGCTGAGTTTATAGCCAAAATTCACGCTGAATTTAGTGCGCCAAACACCTGTGTTGCTGGTTATAACAGTATTCGCTTTGATGACGAAGTAAGCCGTTATAGCTTTTATCGTAACTTTTACGACCCGTACGAGCGCGAATATAAAAATAATAACAGCCGCTGGGATATTATTGATTTAGTACGTGCATGTTATGCGCTGCGCCCTGAGGGCATTGAATGGCCGTTAAAAGAAGATGGCAGCCCAAGCTTTAAGCTTGAACATTTAACGGTAGCTAATGGCATTGAACACGCCGCTGCGCACGATGCGCTAAGCGATGTAACTGCCACTATTGCACTGGCTAAACTTATAAAAGAAAAACAACCAAAGCTTTATAATTTCTTTTTTGGGCTGCGTAATAAGAAAGCGCTTGGTGAGTTAGTTGATGTATTTAACATGACGCCGCTGGTACACACATCATCGCGTATTCCTGCAACGCAGGGCTGTACTACGTGGGTAGCGCCCATGAGCTTTCATCCGGTAAATAAAAACGCCGTTATATGTTTTGATTTAACCCAAAACCCGCAAGTATTGCTTGATTTAAACGTAGAAGAACTACGTAAACGTTTATACACCAAACGCGTTGATTTAGCCGAGGGTGATTTACCTGTTGGTTTAAAGCTGGTGCATTTAAACAAGTGCCCTATTTTAGCGCCTGCTAAAACGTTATTGCCTGAAAACGCAGCCCGTTTAGGCATTGACCGCGAGCAATGCCTCGCTAATTTAGCTATTTTAAAAGCCAATACCGAGCTTCGCGATAAAGTAACCGAAGTGTTTAATGAAAAAGGCGATTACAGCGCGACCACTAACGTTGATTACTTACTTTACGATGGCTTTACAAGCCATGCCGACAAAGCTAAATTTGCGATTATCCTCGATGCTAAACCAGACGAGCTAGCGGGCTTAAGTTTAGATTTTGAAGATAAAAAATTCAATACATTACTGTTTAGATACCGCGCGCGAAACTGGCCTGAAACGCTCAACCAGCAAGAGCTTGACCAATGGCGTCAGTATTGCCAAAACAAGTTAATGCACGGAGAAGATCAACCCTCAATTAGTGCACAAGATTTTATGATCACCCTTGAAAACTTGGCCCATGAGCACGACGACAGCGAAAAAAACCTCACCATCTTAAAGGCTTTGTATAACTACGCGCAAAGCATGTAATTTGGTTTAAGTTTGTTTGTATGAGTATAGGTAAAGTACACTGAGCTAAATTCATCTTGTGGCGCTAATTACTTACGCGAGAAGGAGAACTTCTAGTGACTTACATAACGTTACACACCAAGTTTATGCTTTATACTTATACAATAACTCAAAAGGTATATGGCAATAGTCATTTGGGTGGTTGGTTAAACGGTCTTGATGCTCAGGATCGCTTGGTACGTAATTAGTTAGCGGCTCTACCTGTACAGCAATTTTATCGGCATCGCTGCGCTTTTTGATATAGCTGTTTGCTGCCTCTAAATGGCTTTGGTTTTTGCTGTAAATAGCAGTGCGGTATTTAGGGCCTACGTCATCCCCTTGTTTATTAATGCTATATGGGTCAATAATTTCAAAAAAGTAGTCAAAGAGTTTATTTAGGCTAACGGCGTTTAGGTCAAAAATTACCTTTACGCATTCTGCATAACCATCGTAGTCGCCAGCAGTGGTTTTAGTTGTACCATTAGCGCGCCCTGCCTGTGTGCTAACAACACCTGGTAAATGTTTCATAAACTCTTGTACGCCCCACAGGCAGCCACCAGCAAAGTAAATAGTATTATGTTCTTTAGTATCCATTATAAATGTTACCTGATGAGAAAAGTGTGAATGGTTATCAAATGCAGATATTAACAAATTAATGTACAATCGCGCACAAAATGACTGCTGTTACATTTAGCTATTTTATCATGCCCAAATATAAGCTTTGAAATTAATTGTAACCGCAGCTACAAATAAAAAACGATGAGAAACACATGAACCGCACACCATACATTATATTGCCTGCACTATTATGCAGCGTTACTCCATTTGCTTATGCTAATACGTTATCTGATGAGTCTTCAATCGAGCAAATAACAGTGGAGGCTTCGCCTACTGCGAATAAACTGCCTGTAGGTACATTTGACTCGCCTATTTCTAATTTAGAATACGATCCGCGTGTAGATCTTCAATCACGAAATATGGCTGAGGCACAAGCTGATGTAACTATTCGTGGCGGTATTTTTGAAAACACCGGCTTTAAAGTAGGCAGTGCTACCCTGCTTGACCCGCAATCTGGTCATTATTTTGCTGAAATTCCCATTGCACCGCAAATGCTAAGCGGCCCAGCAGTTTTAACCGGTGCTGATAATGCACTATACGGTATGAACAGCTCTGTAGGTACGGTTTCGTTTGGTTGGAAACCGATTATTACTGGCGGTAGTGTATCGCTTGGTACTGGTACGAATGACTTTAATCTTCAAAGTATTCACGCAGCTAAAAACACACAACTTGATAGCTTAGCTGGCTATACCTTAGGTTTTGAAGGTGAATATTCTCACTCGCAAAGTGATGGCACTATTGATAATGGTGACCATGACTTTTCGCGCGCCTCAGCTCGCGTGCAATTGGCAAGTGAGAATAGCCAAACCGATTTATTTTATGGCTCGCAAGATAAGTTTTTTGGCTGGCCTAACTTGTATACCCCTTTTGGCGTTAACGAAACTGAAGATTTAGAAACCCGCCTTTGGATGCTTAATCACAAGCAAACCTACGCTAAAAACAGTAATTTTGAAGTATCGGCGTATTACCGCACCCATGACGATCACTATATTTACTCGCGCGAAAACCCAAGTGCATTCGAAGCGTTTCATAAAAGTGAGGTTAAGTCGCTTGCTCTTTCGGGCCGCCATGCACAAAGCAATGCATTTGCAATCAATTACTCAGCACAATTTATTGATGACTCGATTGAATCAACCACACTTGAAAACAACTTTACCTCACGAAAATATTATAAGCTGAGCGTATTGCCCCAATACACAATGGCGCTAAAGGCTAATCAACAGCTTATATTTCGTTTAGGGGCTGCGTATGACGATACAAACCGTGATGATGCTGAAGTATCAGCCATTGGTGATATAACCTTAAATATCCAAAATAATGACGGCACAGCGCAAAGCCTTTATTTATCGTACGCGCAGGCGAGTCAAGTTGCAGGCTATACAGCCATTGGCGGTAGCGATTCTGGCGGGTTATTTAGAAGTAACTACAACCTTGAGCGCGAAACCACTTCAAACTTAGAGCTAGGTTTATTACTTGAAGAGCAAAGCTGGCAGTTAAACTCGGCTATTTTTTATCGAAAAGATAATAACTTAACCGACTGGACCTTTAATTTTGATTCTACCTCGGCGCGCTTTGCAAACCCCGTTGATATTGATACTGCAGGGGTTGAGTTTTTAGCGACTAAGCACTTTGATACAGCAAAACTTATTGCTAGCTACACCTATTTACATAAATCAGAGAACTACGGCGCAGCCGATATTGATGCCAGTTTTTACGCGTTAAACTTCCCCGATCACCGTTTAACACTTGGCGCTGTGTACAACCCAACTGATATTTTAGAATTTAGAATAGATAACGAATGGCGTACACAACACAAAAATGCACTTAGAAACGGCAATGACAACGCGCTTTTTACCCAACTCACGCTTAAAATTACTCCGCCTCAGTTACGCAATTTATTTATTACTTTAGCGGCAGATAACTTATGGGATGAGTCGTTTGAAGAAATACCTGGTACACCAGGGCGCGGTGAACAATATACATTAAGCGCAACGTATAGTTGGTAAAATTAAAGCGGCGTTTACAAACTCAATTTAAACTTTGGTTTGTAAACGCTGTGTTTATTGATACAAAAGCATAGTTTTTATGCAAAAAATATTGCACAAAGAGAAGCGAATGAGGAGTAAATGAGAAAACACAAACCAACTACTGCTTAAAATTAATCTCTTCCTCTAAAAGCACCGCGCCTCTTGCCCTCTTTGTGAGTTACTCACTTTATGGCCTTAAGCCAGTAAAAGCAGCGCGTTTTTATATAAAGCAAAGCTAAAAAGTTGCACAAAAATAAACGAATAGGCAGTAAATGAGAAAATACAAACCAACTATTAATTAAAATTAATCTCTTCCTATAAAAGCGCCGCGCCTCTTAAACTCTTTGTGAATAAACCACTTTTACAGGCTTTGCCTGTCACGAAAGCAAGCTTTACGTCTACAAAACAACCATATATCTACACATTTGCAGTAGATACCATCTCTCATTTTAAGCTTCAAGGTCGTACTTAACTTACTTAGAGCTTAAACGCTTCTTGGTTTTTTATTACACCAAAACATATATGGATGAGCTTTCTCATATTCGCACACACAGTTTGCATCGGTGTTTTACCGTTATTTATTAATGTTAACTTGTGTCGTTTTATT
>Ga0208895_1000085_pt1 | contig 43873 bp, 30 predicted proteins | sample ETNtaG_10_FD_185765 | JGI IMG/M metagenome (GOLD analysis project Ga0208895, IMG submission 185765) | Marine microbial and viral communities from oxygen minimum zone, Eastern Pacific Ocean - ETNP201302SV82 (SPAdes) (version 2) | ecosystem: Environmental > Aquatic > Marine > Oceanic ... | reverse complement strand
GACGAGCTTCGTGTTGTGTTAACTCATCGGCGGACGCTTTGATAACCTTTAATTTATTTGTTTTGCGCTGCACTCGTCTGATTGCGGTGGAGTCAGTTTCACTACCACCTGATGATGCAAGTTTTAGCTTAGTCTGACCGCCGGTCATCAAGAGATAAACGTCGGCTAATATCTCTGCATCCAGCAGCGCGCCGTGGAGCGTACGGTGGCTGTTGTCTATGCCGTAGCGTTTACATAGTGCATCAAGATTATTTTTCTGGCCCGGGTGCATTTGTCGAGCGAGGGTAAGCGTATCGAGCACATCACAAATTTGATTGGTGATAACCCCTTTAGTCGACGGCTCCATGCCAAATTCATGGTCCATAAACCCGACGTCAAACGGGGCGTTGTGAATAACTAACTGCGCCCCTTTTATAAAGTTCACGAACTCTTGTGCAACCTGCGCAAACGTTGGTTTATCGGTAAGAAACTCATTCGTAATGCCGTGAACTTCGATAGCCTCTTGTTCTATATGCCGGCCTGGGTTGATATACACATGGAAGTGATTCCCCGTTAACCGGCGGTTTACGACTTCAACACAGCCAATTTCGATAATACGGTGGCCTTCTTTGGGATCAATACCAGTGGTTTCAGTATCGAGTACAATTTGGCGCATGGAACCTCTACTATAATTACGCTTTCATTTTTTGATAGTATATCAACCCCTTCGCAATCCGCTAAGGGAAATGACAAGATAAATTAAAGGAAGTGCTGTGGCGCAAAAGACCATTCATATTTATACCGACGGCTCCTGTCTAGGCAACCCAGGCCCTGGTGGGTATGGTGCTGTATTAATTTATAAACAGCATAAGAAAGAGCTAAGCGACGGATTTGCGCATACCACAAATAACCGCATGGAGTTGCTGGCCCCTATCGAAGCGCTAAACAGCCTGACTGAGCCTTGTGCGGTAGAACTCACTACCGACAGCCAGTATGTAAAAAATGGGATTAACCAATGGATCCATAACTGGCGCAAAAACGGTTGGCGTACGTCTGATAAAAAGCCAGTGAAAAATGCCGATTTATGGCAACGGTTAGATGAAGCAGTGAAAAAGCATCAAGTGAATTGGCACTGGGTAAAAGGCCACTCGGGGCACCCCGAAAATGAACGCTGCGATGAGCTTGCTCGCGGGGCCGCCGAAGCGAAACCAACTCAAATCGATGAAGGTTTTGTTGGCAACTAATGCACAGAAATAACGCTAACAATACATAGGCAATGAACTGGGCGCGCAACGCGATGCGCGCCTAACTTAATCGCTCTACCAAGAAACCACCAGCTTGCCTTGTGTGTCATTGTTTTCTAAGCGCCCATGAGGTTTATCTATATCTTTAATACTGTAATGCGTATCAATATTTACCGTTAACTCTTTGCTCTCAAACGCGGGTATACACGCCGTTGCGAACTCACCAATGAGGTTGGCTTTGTATTCATCACTGCGGTTGCGCAATGTAGTGCCAATAATTGACGCTCGCTTACCAAGCAACATCGCCATATCAAGATTATCCGCATAGCGGCCCGCGAGCATGGCAAGGTAAACCACGCTGCCATCTCGTTTCAGTACCTGTAAGTTGCGATTTAAGTAGTCGCCACCCACCATATCTAGCACCATATCAACGCCTTCAGGCCATGCTTTTTTAAGCACCTCATCAAACGCTTGCTGTTTATAGTTTATAAGTTGTTCTGCGCCATTTTTTTCGCACAACGACAGCTTCTCTTGGCTTGATGCGGTTACCGCACTGTGTACACCCCAGTAACGACACAATTGCGTGGCGGCAAGGCCAACCCCACTCGCACCACCGTGGATCAATGCTCGCTGGGCCGGTTTAATGTGGGCTATCGTGCGTAAGCATTGAAACGCAGTGAGAAATACTTCAGTAAGACCGGCAGCTTCAAAAAACGGCATGCCCTGTGGAATGCGCATTAGGTGAGCAGGGTTGACCAGTGCTTCCGTTGCGTAACCGCCACCTGCTACTAAGCCACATACTCTATCCCCTTCTTTAAAGGTACTGACATCGCTTGCAACTTCAGACACGACACCAGCCACTTCCAACCCCAAAATCTCGCTTTCACCTGGCGGTGGTGGATAGTTACCTTGCCGTTGCAAGGTATCGGCGCGGTTAACACCGAACGCTTTTACCTCTACCTTTACTTTACCCGCCGTTAATGAATAACCCGCTTGCTCTTTTACCGTTAGCTCATCAGGTTTGCATCCTTTTGCGAAATCTACGTAGTGCATAGCTTTTTTGTATCCCTTAAATAAATATTTCAATACGCGAAAATCTTTTATTCAGTTTGGGTTTCTTTACTGTTTATTCAACACAGAACATACGAAATTGCGTATAATCGCGCCCATTCGCAATACTGTTTAACTAAATACGAGAGCCTACATGTCAGCACAGGTCATATTACAACCCTCCAGAGATAAATCACTTCGCCGTAAACACCCCTGGGTTTTTGAAAGCGCAGTAGCTGAATTGAAAGGCCGTGCTCGCATTGGCGATACAGTAGATGTGTTTGATGACGAAGGCGACTGGCTCGGTAGAGGGGCCTATTCACCTCATTCTAAGATTCGTGTTCGTATGTGGACGTTCAAAAAAGACGAGAGCATCGACAATGGCTTTTTCTTGCGGCGATTAGAAACAGCCTTAGCTTTACGTAAGCGCTTGTTCGACCCAAATAAAACCAATGCATTTCGCTGGATAGCCTCTGAAAGCGATGGCCTTCCAGGTGTAACTATTGACCTTTACGACAATGTGGCAGTCGTACAATTGCTTAGCGCTGGCGGGGAAAAGCACAGAGATAAAATAGTGTGGGCCATCACCAAACTTATGCCAGACGTTCATGTGTATGAACGAAGCGATGTAGATGTGCGTAAAAAAGAGGGCCTTGAGCCTGTTACCGGCGTGCTTCACGGCCAGCCACCTACGCAAGTTACTGTGAAAGAAAATGGCATTAACATTGTGGTAGACATAGAAAGTGGTCACAAAACTGGTTTTTACTTGGATCAGCGAGACAGTCGCGCTGCGGCCGCGCACTATGCAAAAGACGCAGATGTGCTTAACTGTTTTAGCTACACAGGCACCTTTTCTTGCTATGCCCTCTCTGGCGGCGCGAAGTCGGTTACCAATGTAGATGTATCGCAGCCTGCCCTTGATTTAGCCAAGCACCACGTGGCAATAAATGGTTTTGATGACAAGCGCACGCAGTATCTTAACAAAGACGTATTTAAAGCGTTGCGTGAATATCACGAGCAAAATAAACAGTTTGATATGGTTATTCTTGACCCGCCAAAATTTGTTGATAACAAAGCCTCACTAAACCGCGCTGCTCGTGGCTATAAGGACATCAACATGTACGGTATCCACGCGGTAAAATCCGGTGGATTATTGCTAACATTTAGCTGTTCTGGCCTTATGCCGGCCGATCTTTTTCAAAAAGTAGTGGCTGATGCCGCGCTCGATGCGGGCCGTACGATAAAAATTATTGCCCGACTTAATCAAGCGTCGGACCACCCTATCATCGGTAGTTACCCAGAAGGATACTATTTAAAAGGCTTGGTTTGTGAAGTAACAGACGACTGACAAAATCAAAAGCGCCTGTGTGAATGACATACAGGCGCTTTTTAGTATTTATTTAAAGAAAGTCTTTTTAAGCCAGCGTTTTTATTCGTTAACCGCGCTCATGAAGCAAATGAGATATCTTGGTTTCTTCGCACTGGCGCCGATGTTTCAGACGCTAATTCCGTTGTCGCCCCTTCTTTACGCGCTTCAATTTTTTTCCACACCATTTCGTGGAAGTAAAACGCAACAGTATTTATTGCGGGTTCTACAAGTGCCACAGCGCCACCTACAACCACACTACCTGTTAATAGGTAAGCTACAGTGAACGCGACCGCAAAGTGCATAACAGCAAAGGTAATCGTCTTTTTCATAATAATAACTCTCTTTAAAAAATAAAATATGGTTGCTTGCGCAGTAATGAGAATTATTATCAATTAGAGCATAAATTGAAAATAGAAAAAAGCGAACGGTCTGTTCAATTTAATTAATAAGAGAGGACAGCGTGATTTTTATGCTCAATGTTGGACTAGGGTTTTAACACAAACACACTAAGCTAAGAGGCATTTTGTAGAAGAAAAAGCCTGCCGGGTTTAACCTGCTTTAAGGCGAAGTTACGGCTTCGCCCCATTGCTTATATCACGCTATTTCATTTGAGAAATTTCAACACCGATAATGCAGCTTGACTCCGATTCCGGCTCACAGCGTACCACCGTTGCTAACGCAGCAAGAGAAGGGATTTGTGAACTAGAGGATTCAATAGCGACGCTTACTTGCGTACCTACCTCGATAGAAGGCTCATCAACTTCTAACGACATTCCCGTTGCGCTAATATCTTTGCACATTGCCTGCAAGGTTCGGCTCGACTCATCATCAGTTATTTGCAACTGACACGGCGAATTTACCATCATCCTGAAAAAATTTCGCTTATCGTCGTATCCCAACATGTCTACTTCTCCTGATTTTTAGCATTACGCTGACGACTACCCTTGTTGTTATAGGGTGATGCTGATAACTTGTCAATCAAACTGTATGATATTTGACCGCCAAAACTAAAAAGTAGTCTTTCGTTTAACTTTTCTCTTATACAGTGTTCATATTAACTGTAGTCAAAATTAGAAAAATTACCTTAGCCTTCTACTTTATAAGGCCACAACGCGTATTTTTGCTAATACTCTGCTAAATGCAGTGTGATGCGTTTCGCTGATATGGGATACGCCGTACCCAGTTGCTGTGCAAACAGTGAAACACGCAGTTCTTCTATCATCCAACGTACGTCTAATAGCGCTTGCGGCACTTTACCCTTAGGGTATTTACTACAGGTTTTTTCCCATTCTTTCGTCGATTTTTCCACCGTTACCTGATGCATTCTGTCTTTGTTAGGATCAATGGGTAGTTTTTCTAGTCGTCTTGCCAACCCTTTGATGTAACGATTCCAATCATCAAGTCTTGCTTCACCTATTTGTGAGACAAAGCCTGGAAATACTAATTGCGCCAGATGCGCTTTACAGTCGCCTAGCGCATTGATCATGGTTAATGGCACATTGCCTTTCATTTGCTTTTGGCATTGATGAGCAAGCGTGAGCCCCTGCTCTACTTGTTTAGCAATTTCAAGCACCTTATCGTTAATGCTTGCCCGGGCAATATCTAGACAGGCTTCGAAGTCGGCCTTGTTGCGAATATCGGTTTTATTCGCTTCGCAGTAGTCTGTCACAATGGCATCGATACCCGCAAAAATACAATCGTCAATTAACGCTTTAACTTGGCCAAACGGGTTAAAATAAAGGCCTAGTTTTGCTTTATTGGGCAGTTTACTCTGTAAGTAATTAAGCGGCGATGGCATGGCATTTTTAATTAATACATTCACGCCTTGTTTGTGTAAGGCTTGCGCTTTATCCGCTTCCTCTATAAGCGCAATATCAACTTTATCGCCCTTTTCAACCAACGCAGGGAATGCTTGTACTTCAAACCCGCCCACCTTCTGCACAAAAGTTTCGGGCAAGCTTTCAAAGTCCCACTGCTCTATGTTGCTGCGTTCTAACTCGGGCGTTGCCGCTTTTTCAAAGGTTTGTTTTACCTGCCCTGCACACTGCTGTTTAAGGGCGTGTAGGTCGTCACCCTTTGCAATATCGTCCCCGTTGTCGTTCACCACTGCGAAATGCATTTTTAAATGCTTATCAAGCTGGGCTAGGTTCCACTCATCGCTTTCAATAATGACGCCTGTCATTTTGCGAAGCTTATCGGTTACGGCTTCAAGCAAGGGCACAGGCCGGTTGTTTTTGTCCGTTTCACTGATATCAGCTAGACAGGCCTCGGCGAAATTAGGAGCTGGTACAAAGTTACGGCGCAAGCGTTTGGGCAGGGCCTTGATTAACCCTACAATTAAGTCGTGTCTTAACCCCGGTACTAACCAATCGAAACCAATGTTATCGACCTGGTTTAATACGGGTAGCGGGATCACTACAGTCACCCCGTCATCGACAGCGTTTGGCTCAAAATTATAGCGCAGCGGCAGTGTAATATTGCCCTGTCGCCATACGTCGGGAAATGCATTGGCCACTGACTGACCTGGCTGCTGACGATAAACATCCTCTTCCTTAAACGTTAGGCTGTCGTTGCTGCCGTGCTGTCTGAACCACTTCTTAAAAGCCGCATCGTTGTTTGCCTCAAGTGGGATACGTTTGGCGTAAAAGCTCACAAGCTCTTCGTCATCCACAATCAAATCGCGACGACGGGTCTTTTGCTCAAATTCATCCGCTTGCTCTAGTAGCGCCTGATTCTCCTCAAGGAAGCTGTAGTTTAGCTTAGTATTACCTTCAACCAGGGCTTCACGAATAAACAACTCGTGGCAAATTGGTGGGTCGATTAGGCTGTACACCTTGGCCCGCTTCATGACTATCGGCAGACCAAACAGCGTAACTTTTTCAAAGGCGATAACCGCACCGCGCTTTTTAGACCAGTGAGGCTCTGAGTAGCTTCGCTGTACCACGTGCTCGGATAAAGGCTCTACCCAGGCAGGGTCAATTTTTGCCACCATACGCGCAAACAATTTAGAGGTTTCCACCAGCTCTGCCGCCATGACCCACTTTGGCTGCGACTTCGACAAACCTGACCCTGGAAAGATTAAAAAGCGAGAGTTACGCGACCCCATATACTCGCGCTCTTTATCTTTAAAGCCCATATGTGAAAGCAGGCCGCTGGCGACAGCTTGGTGAATAGATTGATAATCCGCTTCTTGCTTTGAAATACCAAAGCCAAGCTCGGCAATCGACTTTTTAAGCTGGCTAACAATGTCTTGCCATTCGCGCATACGTAGGTAGTTGATAAACTGCTGCTTACACCATTTGCGCAGCTGGTTTTGGCTTAACGCATTTTGCTGCTCTCTAAACGCTACCCACACATTGTAAAGGCTAATAAAGTCAGAGTCTTTATCTTGATATTCACTGTGCTTTTCGTCAGCTTGCTGGCGCTTTTCTTGAGGGCGCTCTCGCGGGTCTTGAATCGACAAGCCCGCAGCAATAACCATAACTTCACTAAGCGCATTCGTTCGCTCAGCTTCAATCACCATGCGTGCATAACGCGGGTCAATGGGCAGTCTAGCTATCTGTCTGCCAAGTGGCGTAAGCTGCATTTTCCCTTTTTGTTTACCTTTCCCTTTACCAATTGCCTGAATTTCCTCAAGCAAGCGAAAACCATCGTTAATATTGCGGTTGTCGGGTGGCTGAACAAATGGAAACGCAGCAATATCGCCTAGCCCCAACGCTAACATTTGCAAAATGACTGATGCTAAATTCGTACGCAGAATTTCAGGGTCAGTAAACTCCGGACGACCAAGGTAGTCATCTTCGCTGTACAAGCGAATACAAATACCGTCTGAAACACGGCCGCATCGCCCTGCCCGCTGATTCGCAGAGGCCTGCGAAATAGGCTCTATCGGCAGCCGCTGCACTTTACTTCTTGCACTGTATCGCGAAATACGGGCGAAACCAGGGTCGATAACATACTTAATACCAGGCACCGTTAACGACGTTTCAGCCACGTTCGTAGCAAGCACAATGCGCCTGCCGCTATGGGACTGAAAAATGCGGTTTTGCTCGGCGGCGGATAGCCGTGCATAAAGAGGCACGATTTCAGTATTGCGATAATGCTGCTTACTGAGCGCATCTTGGGTGTCTCTTATTTCACGTTCGCCACTTAAAAATACTAATATATCGCCTGGCGCTTCACGCATAAGCTCGTCAACAGCATGAACAATAGCATCGCTTTGATCGCGATCTTCATCAAAGTCTTCTGGGGCGTGATAGCGAACCTCAACTGGATAAGTCCGGCCACTTACTTCAATAATAGGTGCGTTATTAAAATGCTTAGAGAACCGCTCTGGGTCGATGGTCGCTGAGGTGATGATAAGCTTGAGATCAGGGCGCTTATCTAACAGCTGTCTAAGATAGCCAAGCAAAAAGTCGATATTTAAGCTTCGTTCGTGGGCTTCATCGATAATAATTGTATCGTATTGATTTAAAAAACGGTCTTGCTGCATTTCCGCGAGCAGCATACCGTCTGTCATTAGCTTTACATAACTGCGTTCACTCACCTGATCGCTAAAGCGAATTTTAAAGCCTACTTTTTCGCCCAATGGCGTATTAAGCTCTTCTGCAATACGGGTAGCCACACTTCTAGCAGCAAGACGACGCGGCTGCGTATGGGCAATCATGCCATTCACACCTAAACCTAGTTCTAAGCATATTTTAGGCAGCTGAGTGGTTTTACCCGAGCCAGTTTCACCCGCAACAATCACAACCTGATTGTTGGCTATGGCGTCTTTAATATCTTCTTTTTTATCGCTTACCGGTAGCGGTGGATACTCTACCTTTGGTAGGTTGGCTTTACGCCAGTTGCGCTTTTCAATTGACCCATTGATGTCTGCTTTAAGTTTTTCAAACTGCGTGCTTAAACTTTCTTCGGCCGATTTTTGTGCGTTTTTCTGACTTCCTTTATTTGCGCTATGCGACGTACTATCCCCGAGCGCTTTGCGTTTTGAAGCCTCGCTTTTGTCACCCGGTGCCGCGCCTTTAGACTCACCTAACCCCTTTGCTTTTTGTGCAAGCAGCGTAATGCGGCGCTTCAAGCGAAACTTATCGGCGCTTAAACAATCATCAAGTTTATTGTAGAGGGGTTTTATCGCGATTGGTGAAGACAAAATTGCATCCTAAAGAAGATTTCTAAACATCAATAAAATTCGGGCGGTGATCCTAGAAGATACCGCCCTAAAAAGCTAGCGTTGTAAGCGTTACGAGAAATTACGCGCTTTGGGTTAGTTCATCGTCTTGTGGCGTATTAAAACGCGGAAAACCAAACCAAATCGCCGCCACGCCAAACACAAAGATCAGCATGGGATACCAGCAGTACGGCGTAATTGCCAAGGGCGAAATACCGACTACCGCGGCAGCGCTTAACAATTGCGCGCCATACGGCACCAAACCTTGAAAACTACACGAAAATATATCTAAAAGCGATGCAGTACGTCGGGGGTCTACGCCATACTTTTCATTGAGGTCTTTTGCAATGGGGCCTGCGGTGACAATGGCGATGGTATTATTGGCAGTGGTTATGTCTAAGAAACTAACCAGCCCTGCAATACTAAACTCAGCCCCTTTTTTTGAAGTAACTCGGCGGGTTAGACGTTCAATTAACCACGTAATGCCGCCGTTGGCGTGCATCAGTGCCACAATACCGCCTATGGTTATAGCTATCATGGCAAGGTCTTGCATCCAGCCCATGCCCTTTTGAATACTCTGCATCATTGAAAGCATGGTAAAGCTGCCTTGTACCAACCCAACCACACAGGCACTTGCAATGCCGACAGCTAGCACGCTAATAACGTTAAAGCCTGTAAGCGCGAACGCGATAATACACAGGTACGGTACTATGCGCCAAAAATCATAGTTACCACCTTCAACAATGCCCGATGTGTCTACATCAACCATAAGCAAAAGCGCCATAGTGACGATACACGCAGGTACGGCCACCATCAGGTTTGCGCGGAATTTGTCTTTCAACTGCACCCCTTGAGTGCGGGTTGCAGCAATGGTGGTGTCTGAGACAAAGGATAAGTTATCGCCGAACATGGCACCGCCAACCACAATCCCTAATGCCATTTCTATCGGCAGCCCTAAATTCGTCGCAAGGCCTGCCCCAATAGGTGATAGTGCAGTGATAGTGCCCATTGACGTTCCCATAGAGAACGAAATAAAGCAGCATATAAGAAACAAGCCTGGCAGAATTAACGCTGATGGCACAAATTGAAGGGCCATGTTCACCGTGGCATCGCGCGCTCCGATATCTATCGTGACCGCGTAAAACGCCCCAGCTAGCAAAAAGATTAACACCAAAAGAATAATGTTTTTATCGCCGCCTCCCTGACAAAAGGTTTGCACTTTTTCAGAAAAGCTCACCTTTTTACCCTTGGGGTTAAGGCATAGACCATAGCCAGCACTGATAAAAAATGCCACTAATATCGGCATTGCAGTTATATCGTTGTTTGTTACCCCCGTAACCACAACAAGAACCACGAAGAGTAGTATTGGCGTTAGACCCATAGGGTTAGGTAATACAGAATTTGGTGCAGTAGCGTTATTTTCGCGCACAGAAAACTCTCTTTTGATTTTATGACTTATCTACAAATGATTAGCGACGACGCTAGAGCCTTTACTATAGACTCAATGTGTTTAGGCAATCACGTAAGTTAAACACGTCAGACCGCTAAATATATATTTCACTACCGTCTAAGCGTGTTTTACGTGAGTGGTGTAACCTGCATATAGCATGCATTTGTATGCTTTTACGTGATAAAAAACATAAGCGAAAGAGGATAAAAGGTTTTAACGCTATTGAAAAGGGAATTACACAGGTTTACACCACTTAGGCATTAGAAAGTCTAAGTTCACTTGGCGTCTTTCCTGTCAGCCGCTTAACCGTACGGCGAAAGTTAGGTAAATCGTTTATACCCATTTGTCGTGCTGCCTCTTCATTGTTTGCTTTATGCACAGACAGCAAAACTAAGGCATAGTTGCGCCATACTTCTTCTGACAGCTGTCGATAGCTGGTATTAAACTCCTTTAATTTACGTTTGAGCGTAGCCGGGCTGATAGCTAACTTTTCAGCAAGTTCAGGCAATGCACTCCCCATATTGTGAGCGCTTATGGTTTGATACACATGGCACCTAACATAATCGGGAAGCGAGATAAGAGGATAGCGTTCGAAAAGGCGATACCGCCCTAACTCTTTGTCAGTAACCATGTTTGGTGAGTGAATAACAGGTGTGGACATGGGTTCATTCAGGGCACGCTTTTCAATGCACATACTGTTGAAAGGGCAATTAAACGCAACCTTAAGCCCTAAATGGGTTTCAAAGTCAGCAATATTTTTTGGTCTGGCGCAGGTAAAGTTAAACGAAACAGAGACTCGCTGCTTTGCAATCCCTTTTAAAAGCGCCACTATGCTGGCAAAGCTTACTTCACTGACAAATTGTGCCAGTTTAGCGCCGCCGACGGTGAGTTGAGGAATTAACATTACCTTGTGGCTGGTGGTAAAGCACTGGAACTGACAAAAGGGAATACTACACCACCTGAAGGTTTGCTGCTGAACAAGGTGGGTCAGTAACGCTTCTAGGGTATCGCAAGTTTGCAGTACATGCATTGGACTATGTAACCACTGAGTAGCCAACGCACTTCCCAGCAAAAAGCTCACATCTGCCCCTTTCGTTTGACTTTGCACGTTGGTAAGCAATAAATGATATTGCTTAATGCTTATCAAAGAATCAGGCTCTAGTGCATCTTCAAATATCCCTGTACCTCTGAATAATTTGTTTTTATTCGCCCCACGATTAAGCGCCACATCAAGCACGGCTTTAACCAGCCAATAGCCAGCAATAACCTTATAATGCGTAGACTGCACAACATCTTCACTAGCGAAGACACCCACGCTACCTGCATCAACACCTTCTCTTACAGAGACACCCACACTATCTGCACCAACACCTTCTCTTACAGAGACACCCACGCTACCTGCACCAACACCTTCTCTTACAGAGACATCCACGCTATCTGCATCAACACCTTCTCTTACAGAGACACCCACGCTATCTGCACCGACACCTTCTCTTACAGAGACACCCACGCTATCTGCACCGACACCTTCTCTTACAGAGACACCCACCCCAACATGTTTTTTTGCATGGACACCCAGCTCATTTAGCTCTGCAAGAGGTTTCGTTTTTTCAACAAACGTATCACCGCCCTCACCTGAATGTGACGACGCTGCTACTGTGAAATTCGATAAGCTTATTTCCATTGGGTTATAGCCGCGGTGAACATGGTCTATTCATTCATCATTAGTTAGTCACGCCGCACTTTTTTGCGGGCGCTCAAGCTCTGTCAACATGGCGTTCAATACCGTAGAAAGTGTCTGATTGGGTAACAAGGTTACGTGTGTACTTCGCGCTGAAGTATAAATGGCGTTGGTATTTAATTGATGTCTAAAGGCCAGATGCTGAATGCTCGCCTTTATCTCATCAATGATTATGTCTGCCTGTGTCGGCGATACATCCGGCAGTAAAATAGCAAAACGGTCTCCAGCATACCGACAGGCTAAATCATGTTGGCGTAAGTTCATTACCAATAGCTGAGCAATTTCGTGAAGATACCTATCACCTTCCGTATACCCATATTGCTGGTTAAACAAAGAAAAGTTGTTGATATCTATGATGGCAAGTACAGCCGACTTATTGCATTGCTGAAGCTTTTGAATCTGCTCTTTCCAATACTCAGCACGGTAAAGCTGTGTTATGGGGTCTATTTTATCGTGATCCCGATAGTCCCATTCACGACGTCGCAACTGTAGGTTTAATGCTCTTTGCTCCAGATGCCACTGATACAGTGCCGCGGTCATCACCACCATTCCTACTGCGGCAGGATAGGACTCTATCATGCTTATCCAATGTGCATCATCGGGGTAACGTAAAAACTCATCTAAGAAGTCTAGTGTTGCTGAAAAAAGGAAAAAACCTAATCCGAAAACAAGGAGGCTGGTGACTTTACCAGGAGGCCTACTCGCAAGCGCTGCAAGTATCCAGGCAAGGGTCAGCAGGACAATACTTCCCTCACCCACGATATCTAAACCCGATATATCAGCGCTTTGTTTTGGGTTACCTAAAAAAAGCGCTAAAGATATGGCAATTGCAACAATGCTTACCGTGAAAGCGAGCCACCACGTGTGGTGCCTAAATTGTGTAGTATTGGTAAAGGAAAACATAGCGCCTCTTAAAAAATATCCTGCTCGTGTGCACTGCAAAACGTTTTAGCTTTTCCGGTGAGCGTGGCAAGTCAAACAGTCCTAGCACGTACGGTGCGGCATAGCGCCGTCATCTAACTTCCAAGTAAAACGAGAGTCTTGCCTAAATATGTTCGCAGTGTCGAGGGTCAGTTTGGCTCATTAATGTGACATCTTGATGGCGAACATTCTCTATTTCTCTTTTCTATCGCTAAAACCCGATGTAAATCAACGTGATAAGGCAGGGTCAAATTAGCTCAATAAATTGATAAATCTATGGCGTTGACCCCTTGGTCTTATTACTAACATCAAATCGTCATATAACTGTCATGCAGCGTTCTTAGGGTACTCACACATTAACTTCCTCACTAACTTAGTGCTGACTTAACACTCCTTTTGACTGCTTAATTGATTGGAAAATAAATGAAAATTAAAACCGCGTACTCTTCTCTTGCACTTGCTTGCGTAACGGCACTTGGCCTCAGCATTGCTTCTCCTGTTCTGGCGGCAGATGGCGTAATCATTGGCTCTGTAAAAGATGCCGCTAAGGCCCGAAGCTACAACGGCGCTAAAATAAAGCTTATTGAATTAGGACTTGTTACTGAGGCAGGCCGAGACGGCACTTTTCGCTTTCCCTCTATTCCTAAAGGCACTTACACGCTAGAAATTTCTTATTTAGGTGAAGATACCGTCACGCAAACCATCAAGGTGGAAGATAATGACATAGCGCGGGCCTCAGTCGAATTCGGTAGCGGTGAGACCATTGACGAGATACTGGTACGAGGGCAACGAAGCGGACAGGCAAGCGCCATTAATCAGCAGCGAGTTTCTGACCGCATATCTTCGATTGTTTCTGCAGATGCCATTGGCCAATTCCCTGACCAAAACGCAGCAGAATCGCTACAGCGCTTGCCCGGCCTCTCTATTGAACGTGACCAAGGTGAAGGTCGCTTTGTAGGGATCCGCGGTATCGATCCAAACTTAAACAATGTCACCATCAATGGGTTAAACATTCCTTCGCCTGAGTCTGGCGTGCGCTCTGTTGCCCTGGATGTCATTCCTTCAGAACTCATTCAAACACTAGAAGTATCGAAATCTGTCACACCTGATATGGATGGTGATGCCATAGGTGGTTCAGTAGCCGTTAAAAGCGTTAGTGCGTTTGACAAGGATCGCGACACCGCAAGCGTTACTGTTCAAGCAAGCCAAAATGATTTGCGCGATGAAACCAGCCCAAAAGTATCAGGTACCTTTACCAAGAAACTTTCATCGAAATGGGGCGTTGCCGGTGCTGTTTCATATTTCGATAGAGACTTTGGTTCTGATAATGTAGAAAGCAACGGTGACGACGAACTTGAACAGCGCCACTACGCCATCACACGGGAGCGTTTAGGTAGTGCGTTGAACATAGACTTTCGCCCTGACTTCAACAACCAATATTTCTTACGCACTTTATACAGTGAATTTTCTGACGATGAATACCGCCAAGGCAACATCTTTACCTTTGACGGCGAAGATTCGGAAATTGAAAGAGAAAGTAAAGATCGTTTTGAAAGCCAAAGTATCTTCACGGTCGCGTTAGGCGGTGAGCATCAGCTAGATACATGGGAAGCGAACTGGCAGCTAGGCTACGCAAAATCTGACGAAGATGAGCCCGACGCTTTGTACTATATATTTAAAACAGAAAATGACAGCATTAATGCCGACTTAAACACCATGCGCCCTACTGTTTCACAGAATGCTGATGCCATGGATTTGTCGACCTATGAAGTAGATGAAATAAGCTTTGAAGATAACTACACCAAAGATACCGAAACCAGCATCAAATTTGATGCGGCGCGCCCTATTAATGTAGGTGGCTACATCGGTGAATTAAAATTTGGTTCAAAATACCGCAGCCGAGAGAAAGACCGAGACAGCAGTATTACTATTTTCGATGGTGACTTTGATGACCTAGATGCCGCTCAATTTGGCGCAGCAAGCCCAGATTATTCACTCGACAATTTCGGTCCAGGGCTTAACCGAGGCGTAATGCGCAGTTATTTTAACGATAACCGTGAGGGCCTTGAGGTTGATAGTCTAAACTCAGACGTTGAATCTCGCGGTGCTACGTACGTAAACGAAGAAGACATCTTTGCCGCTTATATCATGGGCAGCGTAGATATTGAAAAGCTTCACTTGGTCGCCGGTGTTCGCTACGAGCGTACTGACTTTTCAACTTCGGGCATGCGCGTAGAGCTTGTTGAAAACGAGCAAACTGACGTAGAAGAAGTGGTGAATACGCCTTGGGAAGCGGAGCGTGACTATGATCACTGGCTACCTAGCGTGAACGCTAGATACACATTTTCTGACAAGCTACAGCTTCGCGCTGCTTACACTCAAACCATTTCTAGACCTAAGTTTGAAGATGTCGCAGCATTTCAAATAATCGAAAGCAAAACAGAAGAAGACGATGGTGTATTTGTTACTGAACGCGAAGCAGAAGTCGGTAACCCAGAGCTTCAGCCTTACGAAGCTCAGAACGTTGACTTATCTCTTGAATACTACCCTGGCGACGTTGGCGTCATTTCAGCCGGTCTTTTTTATAAGAATATCGATAATTTCGTTGTTTATGCCGATGTTGCAGGTACCGCGGGCTGGGAAGGCTTCGAAGAGGTCATTCAACCCATCAACGGCGACTCTGCAGATTTGACCGGCATAGAGCTCTCTTGGGTAAAAGCCTTTAACAACGGTTTTATCGTGTCTGCCAACGCTACTTTCACCGACTCTGAAGCAACCACCTTTTTGGATGGCGAGAAGTTTGAAACGCAGCTACCGAATCAGTCTGATCGCATTGGCAACTTAACCATAGGCTATGAGGCCAATGATTTTAGCGTACGACTTGCCACCACCTATAAAAGTGAAAACTTTGAAGAAATTGACGGCGATATGCTGAGATTCGAAGATGACCATGTACAAATGGACTTCATGGCACGTTACTACATTAACGACACCATGCAGGTATATTTTAACGGCATTAACTTAGGTGATGAACCTTTCTACAACTACTTCGATACGCGCAATCAAAACGCGCAGTACGAAGAGTATGGCCGTACGTTCGAACTAGGTCTTACTTGGCAGCTAAACTAATCACGTTAATTTGTTGTTTATAATCAGGCGCGCAGGCCGCTAAAAAAGGCCTGCAGCGCCTGCTTTAGAGAGTCTTTCATGCACGTTTTACCCACATCACCCGCTACATCAAAGCCATCTTTCGTTACTTTGTTAACTATCATGCTTTGTTTCGCTTGTTTCTTTAACTCAGCTTGGGCGCAGGCAAAGCAACAAGGTCCCTCTCAAATCGGGCCTACGGATATTGCGCCTATCAATACGGGACCCACCCAAACCGCCCCTTACTCGCACGCCTACTATGAAAAAACGACCATTGCAGATTTGTCGGTGCCGGATGAAGCGGTTTCCTTCTTAACGTTAGGAGACTGGGGGCGCAACGGGCACTTTTATCAAAAACACGTAGCCAAATGGCTTGATATTGCCAGCTACCAGCTAGATGCTGAGTTTATCGCTACCACAGGCGATAATTTTTACGACAACGGGATAGCGTCGGTTGATGACCCGTACTGGATATCGTCTTACGAAGCCGTCTATCACCAGCCTCATCTTTTCATCAACTGGCACCCAGTACTGGGTAACCACGACTACCGCGGAAATTGGCAGGCACAAATAGACTACAGCGTAAAAAGCCGACGATGGGAAATGCCAGCTCAGTATTACAGTAAGACGTTAGCGTTAGATGACGGGGCAACGGCACTGTTGTTGTTTATCGATACCTCACCCCTTAACCCTGACTATGCGAGAGAAGCTAAATATCAAGAAGCCTATGAGCAAGGCGCCTCTGAGCAGCTTTCTTGGATAAACACAATGTTGGCACAAGACCAATATACGTGGAAAGTAGTTATTGGCCACCACCCCTTGTACTCAAGCGGTAAACGCTACGGTAAAACAAACGCGATCAAAGACGTACTTGAGCCCGTTTTTCACAAACACAACGTTAGCCTATACATCGCGGGGCACGAACACGACCTACAGCACAATCAGCTAGCCGGTGATGAGTTAGTTCACGTGGTATCGGGAGGCGGCTCTGAGGTGCGCCCCGTTGGAAATTACGAATTTACTCAATTCGCTAAATCTACTGGTGGTTTTGTTAGCGTGAGCATGACGGCCAAAAGCATATTCCTTAATTACATAGACCACCAGGGGAAGAAGGTTTATGCCCACACAATAAATAAGCCTAACACGGCATCTTCATCCAGCACGCTTTAAGGTAACTAATCACAATGGATAAACAAAAAATTACACGCATATACCCCACAATGGGCAAAACCTTTTTCCTTACCGGCATGCTGGCCACACTTTTTAGCTGTGCAACTGCAGACAAAGCAAGCCATCAACCACAGGCTGATATACAAGAACCTGTGTTAAAGCTCAAACAACTTGCACATGGGTTTAGCCAAACGCTTTACTATCGTAGCGATAATCAACAAACAACTTACAAAGACACCCATGCTAACGAGCAAGAAACTCCGAAGGCGTCGAACAAATCTTACAAAGACACCCACGCTAACGAGCAAGAAACACCGAAGGCGTCGAACAAATCTTACAAAGACACCCACGCTAACGAGCAAGAAACTCCAAAGGCGTCGAACAAATCTTACAAAGACACCCATGCTAACGACAATGAAAAATTGGCCCCAGCGTTAAATGCACAAACTAACGATGACACCCACACTATTGAACTTCAGCTAAACGAACACCAAGGAATTTCAATCAGTAATAGCCAAGGAAAAGCCAGGTTTATTGCGGGTAGTTTTGTTCTTGCGAGTGTGGAAATAGCCGAGTTTGAAAATAAACAATGGGTGTCCATGGTAGTGTTTAATAACAACACTCAACACATTGAGGCATATCGACTCGCCCCTGATACCCTTGATATACAACAACAGCTTACCCAATCCGCCAAAGGCTCAGAAGCAATATGCGCGGCCGTCACTGCCCAAGGTACTCCGCATATTGTAAATATTGATGCCACGGGCACGCTCAACCAGTTCGAAATACACGATAATCAGTTTTTACCACTTCGTAATTTTGCCATAGGCCCCGGCATGAAAAGCTGTAGCCTTGGTATGCATACTCACTCTATTTACTTAGCCGATGAATTTGCGGGCGTTTGGAAAGTTAATGCCGACATTGAAAGTGAGTTAGAAAAAGAATTGTTTTTTCATAACGCTAATATCGCTATCGAAGGTGTGAGCACTTTATCGAGCAACACATCACTTTTTAAAGGCAGCCTGCTGGGCTGGGTAAGTCCAGATAAAAGCGGCGTATGGTTACAAAGCCAATGCCAGACAGAATTCATAACCTTGCAGTATGACTTAGCTGGAGTACCGCAAACCATTGAGCCCGAATTTATTCATTTAGCGTTTTATGAATATGAAAAAGGCCCGCGAATTTCTGTGATAGTTGATGATGATGCCTCAGGCAATTTCTTTTCGGCAGAGCTATCTAGCGAATTAAGCGCAGCTTATTTTAACCATGGGTGTCTTTCTAAAGATGAGGAGCCAATAGCCAATGGTGAAAGCCGTTCGCCGAAGTACGCGCTTGCGCGTGTATTACCTACCGCCGAGACCCAGCCTGTGAAAAACTACGGTGACGCCGCTGACGACCCGGCTATTTGGGTCAACGCCCAGTCTCCTTCGCAAAGCCGCATACTAGGCACCGACAAAAAAGGTGCACTCAATACTTATGATCTTTCAGGTCATCAACAACAAAGCTTAGCTGTCGGAAGAGTAAATAACGTTGATGTGGGGTATAACGTAGCGATAGCCAATGTGAACAACAGCGGCGAAACCACGTTTACCGATATTGCTATTGCCTCGAACCGTTCACACAATAGTTTGTCTGTCTTTGAAATAGATGAGTTTGGCGTGCTTGCTCATTTAGGTGAAATTGACACAACACTTACCGACATTTACGGCATGTGCCTGTTTGTAGAAAATGGCGTCACCCAGGTGTTTGCTAACGATACCAGCGGCCTCTTCGAACGTTATGAAGTCTCCTTCAATAAAAATAAAAAAGCTAAAGGAACGCTTACTCAATCGTTTTCTCTACCTTCACAACCTGAGGGCTGCGTGGTAGATACTCACACCAACACAGCGTACTTTGGTGAAGAAGGTGCAGGCATTTGGTCAATGGATATTAACTCTACTAAACACGAGCCTACGTTCATTTCTGCAATAGCCCCACCAGTAGAGGCGGACATGGAGGGCTTGGCCCTGTTTACTGTTGATGCTCAAACGTACCTTATTGCATCAAGCCAAGGTAACAATAGTTATGCAATCTACAACATCAATAGTAAAAACGCCGACAAGCTTACCTTAATGGGGCTTATTCGCATTACCGCCGATATGAATAACTCAATTGACGGGGTTTCAGAAACCGATGGACTTGAAGCAACGAACGCCAACTTAGGCGGCGTTTATAGCGAAGGTCTTTGGGTAGTCCAGGATGGAAGAAATGTCATGCCCTCAGACACACAAAACTTTAAGCTGGTTTCAGGTGCACGTTTAAAAGAAGCCATAAGAAATTTGGTGTCAACGAAACATTAATTAGACTAGTTATAAACCCATTAAGCGTTGAAAAGAAGGGGGTAACCCCTTTCCTTTCAACGCGTTAAGAAAGGCTTTTATCCTGCTCGCTGGTAGCCATCATTTAGCTGGACGTCTATCGCACGCAGCACTGCCGTTCGGTTAATGCAGCCTAAAAGCACTCCGTCATCATCAACTACAGGGTAAACGCGAGGCTTTTCTTTTAATAATAACTGCGCTAATTCTATTACCGACATATATGGCTTTACAGACACCACGGGGGTTTTCATAATTTCCCCCACTCTGCAAATTTGCTCTCGGTAATAGCTCGACGCGATCATTTGAGCAATACAGTCTTGCTCTGAAAGAAAGCCAACCCCCCTTCCTTTGGTATCTAGTACCGGGCCTCCGCTTTGTCCGCTGGCCAATAATACTTCGACAGCCTGCGCAACGGGCATGTCGATATTAAGCTTCACTGGGTGAGTATTCATATAATCACTGACTTGCAACGATTCCATTTTCATTTCTCCAGCCGTGGCGCCCAATGAGACCGATACTGCTAACTATTGGCGTTACGGCACTTCAATTGTTTTTAACCACTTGTGAAAGCAATTTTCCCCCACACTTAAAGATTAGACCTATACTCACTCACAAGCCAGCGTAATTAACAATAAAATAACAACTAATCTTTATAGATTGCTATGCTCACTTTACCCTCTGTATCGATGCTAGCGCGGTACATCCCCGCAGAATTGAACGGCATCGCAATGTTACCAACACTATCAATAGCAATAACACCACCGTCGCCGCCCGCTTTAACTAACACATCGTTGACTACGGTGTCGGCTGCTTTTGCTAACGTTAGCCCCTGATACTTCATGCGGGCACAGATATCAGCCGCAACATGGTATCGAATAAAAAACTCACCGTGCCCTGTCGCAGACACTGCGCAACTTTCATTATCGGCATAGGTACCCGCACCTATAACCGGTGAATCGCCAATTCTTCCGTAGCGTTTGGCTGTCATTCCACCGGTTGAGGTGCCTGCCACGATATTGCCACCGCTGTCTAACACCACGGCCCCCACCGTACCGAAACGCTCATTCCCCTGTTGCGTTCCGTAACCGCTTGATGCCTTTTCCATACGCGCTTTTACTTTATCTAGCGCTTGTTTGCGAAACTCGGTATCAAAAACTGTGTTTTTAACCTGCTCTAGCCCGTTCTCTTTAGCGTACTGTTCGGCACCTTCACCCGACAGCATGACATGGGGCGATTCATTCATTACCAGCAATGCTGCCTCAATAGGGCTTCGTATTGTTTTAACGCCAGCAACGGCGCCCGCGTTTTTACTGCCTCCATGCATGATAGAGGCATCGAGTTCATGCTCACCGTCAAAGGTATAAACCGCGCCTATGCCCGCGTTAAAAAGCGGTGACGTTTCAAGAATTTTAATGGTCTCTACCACGGCTACTTCGCCTTTTTCACCTTCTTTTAAAAGCGAATAGCCATGCTTCACCGCTTTCGATAGCACATTTTTGTAGGCGGCTTCTTTCTCTGCCGTCATGGACGATTTTAAAATAGTTCCCGCGCCTCCGTGAATAGCGATTGCCACCTTCGGCTCCTGCGCTAACGCATTGGTAGCTAAAAATGCGGCGGTAACCGCGCTGAAGGTGCATAAGGTTTTATACCAACCATTAGATGAGACGCTAAAACGAGCTAAGTTCAAATTACATTCTCCTAAACGCTTTTATTATGAGTACTGAATTAACTACCATTTAATTCAGCGTAGTTAAAGCAGGTTTTAAAACTCTTAAACGTTAAGATGACACAATAAGAAATAACAAGCTAGGCCACGGCAAGAAGTTCAATGAAGGTATTAAGATCGTCGTCTATGGAAGGAAGCAGGGCTTTGACTTTTTCCCACTGTGCCCCCTTAGATAATTCCCATACTAGCTCAAAGTCTTTTTTAAGTTGCACAGCACCGATATCCGCTGACATGCCCTTAAGCTTTAAGGAGAGCACCTGAACTTGTGTAAAGTCTTGCTCCTCTACAGCACCTTTTAACTGCTTTAACTTATCAGGCGCACTTTGTGAGTAAAGTTCGCAAACCCGAGAAAACAACGCTTTATCCCCCATTATTCGCGCTATCGCATCGTCTTTATCCCAACTCTCTCTCACCTTTCCATTATCTGGCGCTGGTATATCGCTTAAAGCGTTAGACTCGTTGGCGCTTGTTGCTGTGACAGTTTCGCTAGTATCGCTGTGACTGCTCATCCGGTCATCCATCGACACCTCTTCTTGCACACCGCTACAAGATGCTTCTTTATTGATAGCGTTTAGCAGGCTATCCACAAGGGCTGGCGCATCGCTCTTTATTTCATTGTTACGCTTAGCGTCTTCGCTTTTTAATGCCATCGTTTGGTGTATAAGCCATTGCTTAACTTTGGGGATCAATACATCTGCAATTACGGGCTTAGTCGTAAAATCGTCCATGCCGGCTTCTAAGCACTTCTCTTTCTCGCCAAGCATGGCGTTGGCAGTCATCGCGATAATGGGCACATTGGCATGCAGCGGGCCAGCTTTACCCTCACGGATAGCCCGGGTGGTTTCATATCCATCCATGTTCGGCATTTGGCAATCCATCAAAATACTGTGGATACGACGCCCTTTTTTCTCGCATTTTTGCAAAAATGCAATAACTTCCTCACCGTCGCAGCAGGTAAACATCTTACCAGGCAGGCTTTCCAGTACGCCTTTGGCCACCTCTCTATTTATCAAATTATCATCAACAATAAGTAGGTTAGCGTCTTCAATAGACAATTGAGGGTCTGATGTCTGTTTAACCGTCTCGAAAGCGTCGTCACTTGGCCCATTTCCGTCACTGGGATGAAGTTCGTTCATTGACGATGAGTATCCCCCAAGCGCTGCATCGATTCCCTGTTGAACAAGCGTAAAACTTGAACGAAACAGCGGTTTAGGTAAATAAATTGGCTGTATATGGTTAAATTGGTAAGGCGCTCCCTCTATTTTTTGAAGGATGAAAACCACCGGTAAAGCGCAGGCTTCTTGCTCAGTAGTTTGCGCATGCCAGATATTGTCTAAATCGTTAATCAAGGGGCTAGACTCATCGACAATAACCGCGTTGAACGTCGACCACTCAATTTTATCGGTATTGCTGTCTAAGACGTAGGCATCTGCCCCCACATGCATCGCCAAACTACAGATATTCTCTTCTAAAGGCGAATAGCCAGCCGATACGCCTATACTGATACCACTTAGCATTGCACTTTCCATTTCTAGCGCGCGCTCAAGTGATGCTTCGGTATCTGGAGTTTTTTCAGTAAGGGTAACGTAAAATGAAAATGTACTTCCAACGCCTACCTCAGATTTAAACGTTATATCCCCGCCTAACAGCTGTGTCAGCTGCTTGCAAATAGACAAGCCAAGCCCCGTTCCACCATACTGAGTCGCAACGGAAGCATCGGCTTGAGTAAATGCAGTAAATAGCTTTGGTTGACTTTCTGGGGCAATACCCACGCCAGTGTCACTTACGCTAAAATGCAGTTGTTGTAACCCTGCGTCGTTTTCGTATAACGCTGCGTTTAGCTGTATGTGTCCTTTTTCTGTAAACTTGATGGCGTTATTCAATAAGTTACTTAATACCTGATTTAGCCTATGGCGGTCGGAATTAATCTCTACACGAGGAAGCCCCGTGGTATCAACTATTAGCTCAAGCCCCTTAGTTGCAGCCTTCACCGCAAACACTTTCGCCAAAGACTCTATCAGCGTTAAAGGTTCGAAAAGCTGGTGGTTAATATCTAATTTACCCGCTTCAATCTTCGATAGGTCGAGAACGTGGTTTATCAGCACGCTTAAATTGTTACAGCTAATTTCCATCATAGACACTAACTGCTCAGCTTTATCATTGAGAGGCTGGCGTTTGAGCAATGACAGTGAACCAACCACCCCGTTTAATGGCGTACGCATTTCATGACTAATATTGGAAATAAATGAGCTTTTTACGCTACTCGCCTTACGCGCCTCTTCCGTTGCCTTCATCAGCTCTTTCGTTCTACTGACCACTTTTTCTTCAAGCTTAAAATTAACTCTTTCTATCGCATCTTTAGCTTTGTGTTCATCAGTCACATCTCGAATGACAACGGCAACGCCAGAAAATTGTGAGTTATCACCCCATATCGTCGATGCAGTAATAAGAAGTTTGTGCTCGTTTTTTTCACCGTCTATATACGCTGTTGTAAATGTCTCTTGCTTACCGCCCTTGGTGAGAACGGTTTCTAAACCAAGCGGTGACAGCGGCTTAAACGAGGAGAAGTGTTGGTTTATAATGACCTGGCTGGGTATACCAAAAAGGGATTCAGCTGCCATGTTCCAACTTTTCACTTTACCAAAAGCGTCTACGCTAAAAATAGCGTCTTTAGATATTGCAACGATTGCCACTGACTCACCGCGGACCTTTGCAAGTTCGATATTCTTACGATTACTTCGGTAAAAAAACAGCAATGCAACCGTGAATATTATCGTCACCGCCACCAATACGCTATAAACACTCATTCGTTTATCATTGAATAACAATGGTGAATGCACGCGAGACGCTATATAGGATGTTTTCCCCTTCCACTGGCGAGAGCCTCGCTCTTCCAGCCTTTAGCGGTTGCACAAATTCACTTTGCCAGTTTATTGAAGGGTTCAAATCTTTAGAAAAGGATTTATCGCTATCTGGGTGTAAGGTAAAGTAACCTTCATTATCAGTTACATAAAGCGATTGATTTTGCGCAAGCGCCTGTTTCATTTGGTCAAGCAAAAAGCGCGCGTTTACGTTCATTATTATAAAGCCGTAACGCTCATTAGCATCACTTAATATAGGAAGCGACAACCTGATAACCGCTTTATAGGGGAATTCCAACTTTCCGTATTCACGATTTAAGTTAATACTAGAAATGTAAAACTCACCTTTGTTGCTTTTTACACTCTCTTTGAAGTAATTTCTCGACGCCTTTGTTTGTAAGTCGATATCACTGGCGATAATGACAGCGCCGCCCTCGCGCTCCACCCTAATAACCTCGCTCCCCTCGTCATTAGCCTGAATAACTCTCAACTGGTCAATTTCACTGTTGTTCTCAATAAAAGCAACAAATATCGTTTCTAAACGATGTTTCCATTGATCTAACGTGGTGCTATCTTTTGGGTCTACGTTACCGTTTGCTGTCGCTCGAACTATGCCGCTAATAGGTGGTGTTTGGTGCAGAAAATTAAGTGCATTGGTATACTGAAGTACCCGCATATCGGCCGCGGCTTCCGCATTTGCGGCACTTTTTTCTAGTGCCGAATACGTCTGGGCTGTTGCCGCAGCTTTAATATTACCCTCAAATAGCCCCACAACCAGTATGACAAGTACAACCGCAAGCACAACGGTAAGCCCGAACGTACCTTTCGCTTCGCTTAATGTTGACTTGGGTGTAAAAGACGGCAAACAAACAATATCCGTATTAATTTTTATAAGGTATAAACTAGACAGCAAACGGGGGGTTGCGCAAGTCATTTACAGTGCAGCTAAGACTAAAGATTATAAGTGAATGAATGTTTTACAGTCGCCTTTGCTGCGTATACTCCCTTCAGCATTGCCTATATAACCATCAACATTTGGTATTGTATTTTACGCAGTGTACACTGCGTTCAATATTTCATTTATAACGTACTGGTGGTTATGCATACACCTACATTTTTGTGGCACGATTTCGAAACCTTTGGCACAAGCCCACAAAAAGATCTCCCTTGCCAATTTGCCGCTGTTAGAACGGACATGGACTTAAATGTCGTTGGTAAGCCCATCAATATTATGAGCGCAATTGCTAACGATTACCTGCCTCATCCAGAAGCGTGTCTTGTTACTGGGATCACGCCTCAACAAACCATCAGAGATGGCTCAAACGAAGCTGATTTTGCTGCAAAAATTTATCATGAGATGTCTACGCCGAATACCTGTAGCGTGGGCTTTAATAGTATTCGCTTCGACGATGAAGTGTCCCGCTATCTATTTTATCGAAACTTCTACGACCCGTATTCAAGAGAATGGCGCAATGGAAATAGCCGCTGGGACATCATCGACGTAGCAAGAGCCTGCTATGCGTTAAGACCAGACGGTATCAATTGGCCATTGAGAGAAGATGGTTCGCCAAGTTTTAGGCTTGAAGCATTAACGGCTGCCAATAATATCGGACATGATAATGCACACGATGCGCTAAACGACGTTTACGCTACCATATCCCTTGCCAAGCTGATAAAAGAAAAGCAGCCGCGCTTATTCGACTACGCGCTTTCTTTGCGTAATAAGCATACCGTTATGCAGCAAATAGATTTGAGCAAGCCATCGGTATTGCTTCATATATCGTCAAAGCTGCCGGCCACACAGGGTTGCTGTACATGGGTTATGCCGATTGCTAAACACCCGACTAATTCCAATGCGTTTATCGTGATTGATTTGTCTCACGATATAGACAGCGTGTTAAATGATTCTGCAGATGAAATTAAGCAAGCACTGTACGCGCCTTCCGATACGTATGATGATGCGCGAGAGCGCCCGGGGCTTAAGCTTATTCACGTGAACCGCTCTCCTTTCATTACCACAGCCAAAGCCATGACAGAAGACAATGCACAGCGGCTCGGCTTAGACCGCGAGCGCTGCTTAGATAACTACAAAAAGCTGGCAAGCACACCAGATTTAGTTAGCAAAATTGTGGCAATATATGAAGAAGAGCGACATAGCAGCGAACTTGATATTGACCACGCGCTATACAGCGGCGGGTTCCTTAGCGATGAAGACCGGCGCTGGTGTGAAAGTGTTATAAATGCTAAACCAGAAGATTTAGCGACGTTCGGTGATAAAACGCAGCACGAAGGGTTGAAAAAATTGCTGTTTCGATATCGCGCAAGAAACTACCCCAATACGCTTACTGCCGACGAAATGACAAAATGGCAGTACCACCGTCAGGCGCGGCTTACCGACCCGGATTTTCACGGTTCTATAACGCTGGAAAACTATATGATGAGGCTTGAATCTCTGGCTCACGAGCACAGTGACAACCCTGAAAAGCAAGCGATATTACGCGCCCTCTATCAATATGCCGAAAACCTTTGACGGCGGTTTTAGAACGCCTTAAATTAAGAACATTGACAGAAAAACAGCAATTTATTAGACGAAGTCAAGGAATGAAATAATGCTGCCGATAATAACAATACACGCGCGCAAGGGAATAAAGATGTCATGAATGGCGTAACAATAAGTTTCGATAAATCTAGAACCTATATCAACCTAATGCTCAACCCTTCTGAATTTACCTCAGAAGTAGACATACGGGAAATAAAAAAGCAGTTAGAAAGCGGCGAAACCAAACGTCTTTACGTTTCAGAAAAAGCGCTCAAATCTGCTTGTGACACGGCTAACCATTACTTTAAAACAGGTGATGGGACTATCGTTCAAGAAAGAATTGGCGAACGTAAAAACGCGGAAGTAGAATTCCGTGTTCCCGATGACGGCATGCACGCGAACCTTGTGCTCACTACCCCTTATGGCGGAAAGCTACCCGCGTTAAGTACGATTAAATCGCTGGCAATAAAAAATAGAGTCATCCGAGGTGTAAGCACCAAAAAGATAGAATCTATGCTGAGTAATGCTAGGCGAGCTGAGCCCGGCACGGTGCTAGAAGAAACTATCGCGAAAGGGCTTCCTGCTAAAAATGGCAAAAACTCTAAGTTCATTCCTCTTGTTCCTAATGCCCTAGAACGGGTGTTAAAGCCTCAGGCAGATGACGGCGAGCGCGTAGACATGCGCAACTTAGGCGAAATTATTTGTGTAAAAGTAAACACGCCTGTGCTGCGTCGTACCGCGCCAACCCAAGGTCGCTCTGGTTTCGACGTAAAAGGCAATAAACTCCCTGCCGTCGCAGGCGAGTGGGTCGACTTTAAAATGGGAAGCGGAACCGTTGTGTCAGACGGCGATGCCAACCTTTTGATGTCGACCATTTCGGGCATGCCTAAGTATCGCGACCAAATTATGAATATCGATGACACCTTTATCTGCAATGGCGTTAACGTAGGTACAGGGCATGTGAATTACGAGGGAGCGGTACTTGTAAACGGCGATGTAACAGAAAAAATGCAGATTAAAGCGGCCGGTGATGTAACCATAAATGGTTTTGTTGAGTCGGCGCATATTGAAGCGGGTGGCGATATCATTATCACCGAAGGCGCTATGGGTAAGGTGAATGATTCTCAAGGCGAGTTCCAATGTAAATTAGTCGCATCAGGAAGCATCCACGTGCAGCACGGCCAAGGTATTGATATTCAATGCGGTGGAAACATTACCGTAGGCAGGCAGCTGGCCTACAGCCGCTTGCGTTGCGGGGGAGCTGTTATCGTAGGGCAAATTGACAAGCCTATGGGTAACCTTTTTGCTTGCGATATAATAAGTCAAGATCGCGTGGAGGCAGGCACCCTAGGGGCCGTTTCCGGCAGTACGTTGAAAGTGGATTTTAGCCCGGGCTTTAATCAACTCCTTGAACGAAAAGACTCGCTAGATGAATTGCTACGCCAGATTCGCGAGAACAATTTAAAGCACAAAGAGAAAATAGCACTTATCCAAGGTAAGAAAATTCCAAAAGAACTTCGGCACAAAGCCGCTGAGGCTTTAGAACTTTTCAACAATGAAAGCGCGCTGCTAGAGTGGCTTGAAAATAAGGCCAATGATGTGAAGTCCGCTAAAGAAAACTACCAGTCCGACATTAAACTTATCGCCAATAAACGGCTATACCCTGGCGTATCGGCTAAGTTAAATAACAGAAACTGGCGTTCAGAGCGTGAATATGATCGTGCGCAAATATACTACGACGCTCATCAATGGCACTACGAGCCTTTGATATAATGGGAGATATCGTGCTTTAACTAAGGAGCTATCCTTTATGAAGCACGCTTTCTTTCACATGCTACCGACATAGGTCTCAGGCTATTCCTGTATCTCGACGGCCTAAGCCGTGAAGCCTTAACACACGCTAATAATAACGAAAAGAACGCGTTGTTGAGTAGACGTAGATTTAGACGTTATATTTATTCGTTCAAAAATTTATGGCGCTATGCTCACATTACCAAACCCGTGGCGCTTAGATTGATACAGGGCTTTCATGGTACGCTCCATCCAGTCGGAAAACTCTTCAGATTGCTTAAGCTCAGACATGCCTATCGCAACTTTAAAATTATCGCTTAAAAGGTAATGACTCGTTACACATTTAAGTAATCTATCTGCGAGTATCTTTGCAGCACCTACCTCGGTTTGTGGGCAAAGTATAATAAATTGCTCACCACTAAAGCGAGACACCACGTCCACCTCTCTAACGGTATTTAAGCATTGGGTGGCAACCACTTTAAGCGACTCTTCCAGCGATGATGCTTCAAGCGAATGCCCATCGTCATGAGAGTGGGTTAGCTCAAGAATGATTAACGAGGCCGTTGTTTGAAAGCGCTGGAAGCGAGAGATTTCCTCTTCCGCTCGCTGAATCATATGATTGCGATTGTACAGCCCTGTAATTATGTCATGGGCAGAAAGAAAGCCAAGGGTTCTGTTTTTTTCCAGCAAGGTGGCCTGTAGCGCGCTTATTTCTTCATTTTTCTGATTAATGATACGCTTGTAGGCACCTACGTGACGGTTCCTCGATATTAACCACAACAGCCCTATTAGCACAATAATAGTGCTCAATATCATCACGGTATAATTACGGCTGTAGCGTATTTGAACATTATTCCATTGTTTGTATATTTCCACTTTCCGAGATTCAGGGATCCGCTCGATGGCAAAGTTGAGTTTATCAACCAAGTGCCCATACGATTTATTTACCCCAAAGGCCAGAGAGTCGAAAGGCTCTGCATAACCAACAATGTTAATGTCTTTTAATTTTAGGTTGTTAATGTGCATATTTACGCTCATCAAAGAGCCGACCATGACATCAAACTCACCATTTGCCAGCTGTTTCAACCCTTCTTCTTCCGACGGCATACGTTTCAACCGTATCCCCGGATAGTGGCGGGAGATATACTCTACTTGTCGATAACCTTGAACTATGCCTACCGTGCGATTACCTACGCCGGAATAACCTTGAAGCATAGGCGTACCTGCCTTCGCCACCAGCACATTAGGCGCTTCGAAGTAAGGAATACTGAAATCTAGAAACTGCTTTCGATAATCCGAGGTATTGAGCATAGGGATCACTTGACACTTCCCCTGCTGAACATATTCTAGGCTCTGTTGCCAACTTTCTGTAGGTATAAGCGTGAATTCAAGGTCAGCAATCTCGGCAATCAGCCGCATATATTGGGCTGAGATGCCAACATGAATACCATTTCTTATCGCTTCGTATGGCGCCCAGTTGGGGTCAATGCAGTAAGTGATCTCCTCAGATGGAGTAAAAGCGGCTTGTTGTTCGGGGCCCGCTTTTAGAATAGCGCTGAAAACACTCGCGCCTAAAAACAACACCACACCAAAAAGATACTTTCTTATTTTTTTCAACCACACACCCAAAACAGTTAACGAGCTCAAAGACAACCGCGAAGTATTAAGCGTAAATAATAAAAATGCAATTAATTAGGCCGATATGGGCCTAATTGCTCAGGTAACGCTCTGTCTTTGCTGGAATGTCGCATTTTCATAACGTTTTTCGTTCATGATAATTGCAAGTCTTGTTACCGCCTTTTCGACATCGGCGAAGCTCAAATAAAGCGGCGCAAACCCTATTCGCAAAATATTAGGCGCGCGGAAGTCAGCGATCACCCCTTCAGCAATCCACGCTTGGCAAATGGCATAAGCCTCATCGTGGGCGAGGGCTAACTGGCTACCCCGGCAATTAATCGGTGGGCTCGCCACACCGAAATATTCTAACACCCCTGCCCTTTTTGCTTCAGCAATAAAAAAGGCTTGAAGCTTTTTCGACTTCTCGTCGATGGCTTTCAGTGACACATCGTCAAAAACGTCTAATGCCGCATCTAATATACTCATGCCTATAACACCGGGCGTACCGCACAAGTTTTGCTTTACCGATTTATCTGGCGCGTAGTCGGGAGAAAATGAAAAAGGGGCACTGTGTCCCATCCATCCAGACAGGGGCTGCTGATAGCTATCTTGATGACGGCGCGCAACATAAATAAATGCTGGCGCGCCGGGGCCGCCGTTTAAATACTTGTACGAACACCCTACGGCAAAATCTACGTTGCAATCATCCAAGCATACTGGGAAAGCGCCGGCACTATGGGCAAGATCCCACAACATCAAAATCCCTTTTGCATGTGCTTGCTCGGTAATGTCTTTAATATCAAGCTTAAGCCCACTTCGAAAGTTAACCTGCGTAAGCATAAGCACGGCAATATCATCGGTTAACTGGCTACTAATACTGGCTTCATCTACATAGCGGATACTGTACTCTTCGCCAAGTAAATCTAACAACCCTTGAACCATATAGATATCGGTTGGAAAATTATCACGTGTGGTCGCAATTACTTTGCGCCTTGGGTTCATTTTAAGCGCGGCGCTTAACACTTTAAATAAGTTAATAGAGATAGAGTCACAGCAGATGACCTGGCCCTGTTGCGCGCCTATAAGCTCCCCTATTTTGTCGCCGACTTGTTGAGGTAAGGAAATCCACTGGTGTTTGTTCCAACTTGTAATAAGGCCTTGCCCCCATTGTTCTTGAACTACTTCAACCGCTCGCTTTTCTGCTGATTTCGGTAAAGGGCCAAGAGAATTACCGTCTAAATAGATGGTGTTGTCTGGAAGCGAAAAAGCCCCAGCTTTATGTGCAAGCGGGTCCTTGTCATCAAGTTGCTCAGCGGAAAAAACCTTATTAATCATGTTCACCAATAACCTCAAGTAAAGCATCAAAGGATGTAGAGTCAGGGTGTAGCCAATCGAAGTGGCCACCATTTGTTATTATCTTTTGTTTTGCGCCAGCCATTGTAGCGTGGAGTTTAGGTACAATGCTATCGGCGTCACCTTGCATCAACACTATAGGTGTATTGATAAGTTTCGCGTTAGGAGTGGCAGCTTGATAAGCCTCGGGGTTTTCATCCGGCATGCTATGCATGAATTTTGCAGTAGCAGTCTGGCAACTGTTGGCTCCAACAGCGTAAGCGTTTATATCGGTGATAGCAGCAAGTCCAATGACTTTCTCAACGCTAACGCTTTGTGTGAATTGCGGCAGTTTCTGTGCGGCAAGCATAGCAAGATGCCCACCTGCCGAATGCCCAGCAATATAAACCTTCGAATAACGTCCATTACCACGGATACGTTCAAGCGACGTTATCATGGCCTCAGTAACATCATTTAAGCTACCAGGCCAACCGCCGCCTTTGTCGCCAACGCGCCGATACTCCATTACGAAGACACCCATCCCTAAATCCGCCAACGCCTTATAAAACCCGTTTGCATGATCATAACCGTAGGCATTCAACCAGCACCCGCCATGAACAAACACAACAGCTTTTCCAGCAAACTTATCGTGCTTTGTATTGCGTCCATGCCACACGTAAACAGACTGAAGCGGGCTTTCTCCGTAGCTAAACAGCTCGTCATGTTCTCTTGTTGGCAAGACACCCAACGCAGCATATGGCACTTGCGTTAACGTTTTACTGCTAGCTGACAGTTCATTAGGTTTATCGTGGGTGTCTTTGTAAATTTCGCTAGTTTTAGCATGGGTGTCATTCTTAACGTCATCTCGCTTAACGTCAGAGTTTGCGGGTTGCTTAATCTCGGGTGCGCTTTGTGGGGGGCGCGCGTCGCTTTTAACGTGGGTGTCTTTGCTAGCCGTATTTATACGATGGATGTCTTTATTACTTGCTGCAATATCTTGGGTGTCTTTGTAATTGAACTGCGGTTCGATTCCACTTTTGAAAGTAGCTGATTGCGCAACAGCTAGCTGTTGCAAAGAGATAAGTGCGATAAATAGTGCGCGTGTAAAAGTAGTAATGTGTACTGTGTTCTTCATGTTCTGACTTTTTCTTTTATTGAAACACAGAGCAACATTAAAGTGATGTCACTCTGTGATTAAATCTTTTACATGTACGCCATGAAACTTGACTTAAAGCATCTCAACAGCAAGAGCAACGCCTTCTCCACCGCCAATACACAACGATGCTATACCTTTACGACCATTGCTTTGTTTAAGTGCATGAAGAAGTGTTACAAGGATGCGTGCGCCAGAAGCGCCAATGGGATGGCCTAATGCGCATGCCCCGCCCTTTACGTTCACTTTGCTTTCATCAAGCCCTAGCTTTTTAATCGCCAGCATAGTTACCATGGCAAAAGCTTCGTTGATTTCAAAGAGATCTACGTCTTCTTTTGTCCAACCAGCTTTGTCTAACACTTTTTCCATTGCGCCTACCGGTGCAACCGTAAAATTCTCGGGCTCTATTGAGTTCGTAGCATGAGCTACCACTTTTGCTAATGGCGCCAATCCAAGGGCTTTAGCTTTGCTTTCGCTCATAACAACAAGTGCTGCTGCACCGTCAGAGATAGAGCTAGAGTTCGCTGCCGTTACCGTACCGTCTTTTTTAAAGGCTGGGCGGAGTGTGGGGATCTTTTCAGGTCGAGCAGAGCCCGGGCCTTCATCAGTATCCACCACTGTATCACCTTTACGTGAAGATACAGTTACTGGTGCAATTTCGTCGTTGAACGTGCCGCTATTTATTGCTTCATGCGCTTTAGACAATGAACTTAATGCAAATTCATCCATTTCACCGCGGCCAATATTCTCTTCATCAGCAGTATCTTGAGCAAAGCACCCCATTGCTTTACCGTCGTAAGCATTCTCAAGGCCGTCTAGCATCATGTGATCAATAACTTGGCCATGCCCCATGCGATAACCCGTTCGCGCTTTTGGCAACATGTATGGCGCGTTACTCATACTTTCCATACCGCCAGCTACCACCGCAGAGGCGCTGCCTGCTTTGATAAGATCATGGGCCATCATGACTGCTTTTAAGCCTGAACCACAGACTTTATTGATAGTGGTAACACCGGCACTTAGCGGAAGCCCCGCCCCTATTGACGCTTGTCGCGCAGGAGACTGCCCTAACCCAGCCGGTAAAACACACCCCATAATGACCTCGTCAATTACAGAGACATCCACCTCATCACACGCAGCTTTTATCGCAATTTCTCCAAGCTTTGTCGCAGCGAGAGAAGACAAGCTACCGTTAAAACCACCCATAGGTGTACGTTTCGCCGCGACTATCACTACTGATTCATTACTCATATCCGTGCCCTTAATTTCATTTAAAATATTGAATGGATTGAAGAAAGCCAGCCAAATGTATACAAAAGTAAACACCTCTATCAGCTACAACACCTGACCTTCACCATGAAAAATTGACGTTAGCAAAATGTTACTTTACCTTAACGTAAAATGTAATTAACGTTAACGTAAACCTGTACTGAGTATGTGTCAACTAAACACTACGTTTTAACATAGCGATGTAAAATCATTCGAAAAAAACGTGATGCTTTTACAAAGACACCCACTCAATTCAGCCAACAAATTACAAAGACACCCATGCAAACGACGGGTGTTAAGCAGCGCTTAAAGAACAAGGTACATGTAATGAACAAGTACGATGACGAAACAACATATGCAATAGGTGAGCTCGCTCGAGAGTTTGACATCACACCTCGCTCCATCCGTTTTTATGAAGAGCAAGGATTAATGTCACCCTCTAGGACGGGGCAAAATCGCGTTTATTTGAATAAAGATAGAGTGCGATTAAAGCTAATTTTGCGTGGTAAACGGCTGGGTTTTTCCCTAGCGGAAGTCAAAACACTGTTCGACATGTACGACACAAACCCTAATTCGGCGGTTCAGCTGGAAGCCATGCTAGATATGACTGAACAAAAAAGAGCTGTACTTAAACAACAACTAGAAGATATTCAGATGTTAATGACTGAACTGGATGATGTTGAAGCACGCTGCCGTGAAGAACTCGCAGAACTAAAACGAGGAAAAATCGCATGAATACCTCCTACCCTACTTTAAATTTCGGGCTTGGTGAAGACATCGAAATGTTACGAGACCAGGTCTATCAATTCGCTCAAAATGAAATAGCGCCTCTTGCTGAACAGGCCGACGCTGAAAATCAATTTCCTAATCAACTGTGGACTAAGCTTGGAGATATGGGGCTTCTAGGGGTCACTGTCTCAGAGCAGTACGGTGGTTCTGAAATGGGCTACCTTGCTCATACTATTGCTATGGAAGAAGTGAGTCGTGCTTCAGGCGGCATAGGGCTAAGTTACGGCGCGCACTCGAATTTATGCGTGAACCAAATATTTAAAAACGGTAACGACACTCAGCGAGAAAAATACCTGCCGAAGCTAGTGAGTGGCGAGCATGTCGGTGCATTAGCCATGAGTGAACCCAACGCGGGATCAGACGTTGTAAGTATGAAGCTGAAAGCGGAAAAGCGCGGCGACAAGTACATTCTTAACGGAAATAAAATGTGGATAACTAATGGACCTGACGCCCACACATTTGTTATTTACGCTAAGACCGATCCAAATGCAGGCCCTAAAGGGATCACGGCGTTTATCGTTGAGCGAGACTTTCCTGGTTTCAGTCGCGCACAAAAGCTCGATAAGTTAGGAATGCGCTCATCAAACACCTGTGAGTTAGTGTTCGAAGACTGCGAAGTGCCGGCTGAAAACATCCTTGGAAAAGAAGGCGAAGGTGTTCGTGTGTTAATGAGCGGCTTAGACTACGAGCGGCTTGTTTTATCAGGTGGGCCGCTGGGTATCATGCAATCTTGTATGGATATTGTTGTGCCTTACATACACGACCGCCAACAGTTTGGACAGTCAATCGGCCAGTTCCAGCTAATTCAGGGAAAAGTAGCAGATATGTACACGCAAATGAATGCTGCGCGTGCTTATGTTTACACTGTTGCTAAGTCGTGCGACCGCGGCGAAACAACGCGTAAAGATGCGGCTGGCGCCATTCTTTATTCTGCTGAGCTCGCAACCAAAATGGCGTTAGATGCTATTCAGCTTCTTGGCGGTAACGGTTACATCAACGAATACCCTACAGGTCGCCTGTTAAGAGACGCAAAACTTTATGAAATTGGTGCTGGCACATCAGAAATTCGCCGAATGCTAATAGGCCGAGAATTATTTAACGAATCTAAATAACGCAAGGTAGAGGGTGATAATGCCTTCACTGTGTGGCGAAAAGCTGCGAAAAGTGAAAAGCAAATTATCAAGACACACAACCTTGCAGAATTAAAACGCGAATAAGTTGCAAAGACACCCATCACAGCAAAAGATGGTTAGCATGGGTGTCAAGCTAACACCAGTTAACGAGGCACACTTCGTTGATGCCCAACACAAGGAGGGGTTATGCCCGTTCTTCGCTCAAGTATAAATACGAAATCTGAAACGTTTATTGCAAACGCTGAGCACATGCAGGCTCAGGTAAACGACCTATTAGAAAAAATTAATAAAATTTCTCAAGGCGGTGGTGAAAAAGCTGCACAGCGTCATATATCTAGAGGAAAACTACTGCCTCGTGACCGTATTAACGCACTAATTGACGCTGATACACCATTTTTGGAAATAGGACAGCTGGCCGCATGGGAAGTGTACGACGACTACGTGCCCTGCGCTGGCGTTGTTGCAGGTATAGGTATTGTTGCAGGAATTGAGTGCATGATTGTGGCTAACGACGCCACGGTTAAAGGCGGGACCTATTACCCGTTAACGGTAAAAAAACACCTGCGCGCACAAACTATTGCCGAGCAAAACAATCTACCCTGTATTTATTTAGTGGACTCTGGCGGCGCGAACCTACCTCGCCAAGATGATGTTTTCCCTGACAGAGAGCACTTTGGCCGAATATTTTTCAACCAAGCTAATATGTCGGCTAAAAATATTCCGCAAATTGCGGTTGTAATGGGCTCTTGTACAGCAGGTGGTGCGTACGTCCCCGCGATGGCAGATGAAAGTATCATCGTAAAAGAGCAAGCAACAATTTTCTTAGGTGGTCCTCCCCTTGTTAAAGCCGCTACAGGCGAAGTGGTTACCGCTGAAGAGCTTGGCGGCGGCGATGTGCATACGCGTATTTCAGGTGTTGCCGATCATCTCGCTAATAACGATCACCACGCACTCTCGCTCGCCCGTAATGCCATATCAAGACTGAATAGGAAAAAGCCCGATTATGTAGACGTGGCCGACGTAAAGCCACCACGTTACGACACAAAAGAAATTTACGGCATCGTTCCCGTAGACAGTCGACAAACCTATGACGTGAGAGACATTATCGCTCGTGTCGTAGATGACTCTGATTTTGACGAGTTCAAAGCGCTTTATGGGACAACGCTTGTGTGCGGGTTCGCACGAATATTTGGATTCCCAGTTGGTATTGTTGCCAATAACGGCATACTTTTCGGTGAAAGTGCACTTAAAGGTGCGCACTTCGTCGAACTCTGCGCAAAACGTAAAATTCCGCTTGTATTTCTGCAAAATATTACCGGCTTTATGGTGGGTAAACAGTACGAGCACGGCGGCATTGCAAAGCACGGCGCCAAAATGGTAACTGCAGTAGCGTGTGCCAATGTTCCAAAGCTCACCGTTCTTATTGGTGGAAGTTTCGGTGCGGGTAACTATGGCATGTGCGGAAGAGCTTATGACCCACGGTTTCTGTTTATGTGGCCAAACGCCCGTATATCAGTAATGGGAGGCGAGCAAGCAGCTGGTGTACTGGCTCAAGTAAAACGCGACCAGAAAGCGCGTGCGGGCGAGACATGGAGTGAAGAAGAAGAAAAGTCTTTCAAACAGCCGGTTATCGATACCTATGAAAAGCAGGGTCACCCCTATTACGCGTCTGCGCGGCTCTGGGACGATGGCGTTATCGACCCCGCAGATACTCGCTTGGTACTGGGGCTGTCGCTTTCAGCGTCGCTTAACAAGCCTATCGAAGACACCCAATTTGGCATATTTAGAATGTAGGAGTTTAGGTCATGGAACCATCGGTTATTTACCACGTAGACGAAAGAAACATCGCCACTGTTACATTGAATAGAGCTGAAAAGCACAATGCCTTCGACGATAAAATGATAAGTGAGCTAACCCGTGCATTTAAACAGGCGGGAGAAGATAAGAACGTAAGAGCACTGATCTTAAAGGCCGAAGGTAAAAGCTTTAGTGCTGGTGCTGATCTTAACTGGATGAAAAGAATGGCCACCTATACCGAAGCGCAAAATGAAAATGACGCACTCGGTTTGGCAGAAATGCTGCAAACGCTTTACACAATGCCGAAGCCAACGATAGCAAGAGTACAAGGCGCAGCCTTCGGCGGAGCTGTAGGCTTGATTGCGTGTTGCGACATTGCCATCGGAAGCAAGCTGAGCAAGTTTTGCTTAAGTGAAGTTAAAATTGGTCTTATCCCGGCCACAATTAGCCCTTACGTTGTAGAGGCAATGGGCGCTCGTGTTTGCAGACGTTATTTCCAAACGGCGGAAGTTTTTTCTGCCAGAAGAGCCAGAAGGTTAGGCCTTCTAAGCGAATCGGTGACTGAAGACGAGCTTGATAGCACTATCGACAACATTTTATCTAACATCATTAAGAACGGACCTCAGGCTGTAGCGAAAGCGAAAGCGCTCGTGCAGTGGGTGTCTTCGCAAGAAATCAATAATGAGTTACTGAGCAAAACAAGTAAGTTAATTGCCCAAGTTAGGACCTCAGAGGAAGGTCAAGAGGGCTTATCTGCCTTTTTAGAAAAGCGCAGTGCTTCTTGGGTGGAGATGAACAATGATAAATAAATTACTAATTGCAAACCGCGGTGAAATTGCCTGCCGTGTTATAAAGACAGCCATCGCACAGGGCATAAAAACCGTCGCCGTATACTCAGACGCCGACCGCAACGCACTGCACGTAAAAATGGCAGATGAGGCTATTTACCTTGGCCCTTCCCCGTCAAAAGAAAGTTATTTAAAAAGCCATGTAATAATCGAAAAAGCAAAGCAGCTAGGCGTTGATGCTATTCACCCAGGTTATGGTTTTCTCTCGGAAAATGCTGAATTCGCCAAGCTTTGTGCTAAGAACGACATTATCTTCGTAGGCCCACCAGCGTCAGCAATTGAAGCAATGGGCTCTAAATCTGCGGCTAAACACATAATGGAAAAAGCCGGCGTACCTCTAGTACCCGGTTACCATGGCGATGACCAAGACGAATCGGTATTAAAAGCAGCTGCTGATGATATGGGCTATCCAGTGCTTCTTAAGGCTGCTGCCGGTGGCGGCGGTAAAGGTATGCGTCAGGTTTGGAGCGAAAAAGACTTCTCCCAAGCCCTAAACGCTGCCAAACGCGAGTCTATGGCGAGCTTTGGCGATGACCATATGCTTGTTGAGAAATACCTGACTCGGCCTCGTCATGTCGAAATCCAAGTTTTTTGTGACACCCATGGTAATGGAGTTTACCTCTTCGAGCGCGACTGCTCAGTGCAGCGTCGACATCAAAAGATTATTGAAGAAGCCCCTGCCCCAAACATGTCTGCGCATGTTAGAGAAAAAATGGGTGAGGCTGCAATTCTTGCAGCCAAAGCAATCAATTATGTTGGTGCTGGCACTGTTGAGTTCTTACTTGATGAAGATGATTCATTTTACTTCATGGAAATGAACACACGTCTGCAAGTGGAACACCCTGTTACCGAGATGATTACGCGAGAAGACTTAGTACTTTGGCAACTCATAATCGCTGAAGGAAAGCCGTTACCTAAGGCGCAAAACGCACTTACATTAACGGGACATGCATTCGAAGCGCGTATTTATGCCGAAGATCCAAAGAATGAGTTTTTACCTTCAACGGGTACCTTACGCTTACTGCATGCGCCAGAAGAAAATGATGTAGTTCGCGTAGATACAGGTGTAGAGCAAGGTGATGAAGTAAGTGTGTTTTACGACCCTATGATTGCCAAGCTTGTGGTTTGGGGAGAGAACCGTGAAGTTGCACTGAAGCATTTAACAAGCGCTTTGGGGGAATATTATATCGACGGGGTAAGCACTAACATTGATTTTTTAAAGCGTGTAGCGTCACACCCATCTTTCGTTTCCGCGGAACTAACAACTACATTCGTGGAAAAGCACCACGATACACTCTTTAGTGAAACGATTAATCAAGACACCCAACACGACTTCCCCGCTATGGCACTACTTTCCATTCTAACGAGAAGCCAAAGCCCAAGAACACTCTCTGTATGGTCGACAGCCGGCGCTTGGAGGGTTAATAGTCAACACAGTGAGACGCTTACGCTGATTAGCGACAACAAGGAAACACAGGTTGAAGTTAAGCATCATTTTGATGATAGCCATGGCTACTGGAAAGTAACCGCAGATGGCCAAAGCTTTGAGGCCTCTGGCGTTATTATTGACCAAACGCTAAACGCTACTATTGACGGACACAAGAGGACGTTTTCATTCTCTCAAGATGGCGAACAGTTTACCCTTTTTAACAAAGACACCCACGTCAAGTATGTTGTTAAGACAGCATCGTTAGGTGACGTCAACAGTACCGATGACCAAGCAAACTTTAATGCACCAATGAATGGCACTATCGTTACCCACCTTGTTAGCAAGGGGCAAGCAGTCAAAAAAGGTGAGCCTATCCTAATAATGGAAGCCATGAAAATGGAACACAGCATTATTGCTCCTCATGATGGCAAGGTTGAAGAGTTTTATTTCAACCCAGGGGAACTCGTTGACGGTGGGGCAACGCTTTTAGCGTTTTCTTCGAAAGATTTGGCTGAGGCTTAATATTATGCTTCCATCTAAAGTCAGTATTGTTGAAGTTGGTCCGCGCGACGGACTACAAAATGAAACGCTCAACTTAAGTGCAGCGCAGAAGATTGAGCTAATAAATCTACTTTCAAAAACCGGCCTTAAACGCATAGAAGCAGGCAGCTTTGTTTCTCCAAAGTGGGTACCTCAAATGGCAAATTCGGATGAAGTTTTCCAGGCACTCCCTTCTAGAACAGATGTCCAGTATTCTGCGCTTACACCTAATATTAGGGGACTAGAAACCGCTATTGACGCTGGCGTAAAAGAAGTTGCTGTGTTCGGCTCTGCATCTGAGGCATTCTCGCAGAAAAATATAAACTGCTCTATAAGCGAGAGCTTGAAACGCTTTGAAGATGTTTTTCAATTGGCTGATAAGAATAATATCAAGGTAAGAGGCTATGTTTCATGTGTTATGGGGTGCCCCTATCAAGGGGACATTTCGCCTAAAGCAGTTACGCAAGTGAGTAAAGCCCTGCTTGACATGGGTTGTTATGAAATTTCGTTGGGGGACACTATCGGAGCCGGCACGCCTAGAGCAACGAGTCTTTTGTTAGAAGATGTACTTAAGGATATACCTGCACAAAAACTTGCGGCCCACTTTCACGATACATACGGCCAAGCTCTCGTTAACTTGTACAAAGCACTTGAATACGGCATTGCTACTATCGACTCCGCCGTCGCGGGCCTTGGGGGGTGTCCTTATGCAAAAGGGGCTAGTGGAAATGTTGCAACTGAAGATGTTGTTTATATGCTTAATGGGATGAAAATCTCATCAGGTGTGAATATGGATAGATTACTTACTGCATCGTCCTATATCTCTGAGGTTTTGGGCCGCCCACCGGTATCGAAAGCCGCAAACGCACTATTAGCTAAATAATTGATTTTTTTTGGAGCATGCTGCCCTTCCAAGCATGCTCTTTTTATCGAGCCATCCATCCTAAAAGTTTTTTATGATGCTTTAGCTTGGCGCTTAATCGCTTACCTCTTAGCAAGACACCCACTATAAATTGTATCGATTACTCATGTAGCCATTTAGTTGCTACTTTTTGATAAAACCTTCTAAAAAGCTAACGTGGGTGTCTGCGTAACTTTCTTTTAAAAAGGGGGGTATAATGGGTGTCTTGCCAAATAGAACATGTTTAACAATGGGTGTCTTTCCTAGCAGTTCAGGTATTAACAAAACACACCTTGAGTTCAGGTCACAAAGGGCTAGTGATAATGCTACTGTCTTGAAACTTTTTCCAACGATCGTAGAAAAGCATCATGGCGCAAAGCAGGAAATCTCTTATAAGCCTTCAAGATACCCCTTATTATCATTGTATTTCGCGATGTGTACGTCGAAGCTACCTTTGTGGCTATGACCACACAACGAATGTTAGCTATGAGCACAGAAAGTCTTGGGTCGAAAACAGGTTACTGTTTTTAAGTAGTATTTTCGCTATCGACATTTGTGCATATGCCGTCATGAGTAACCATATTCACATTGTGTTGTGTGTAAATAAAAGCGCAGCGCTATCCTGGTCACTAGATACGGTTTTACGCCAATGGCACAAAATACACAGGGGAACTCTACTTACCCAAAGGTATTTAAAAGGAGAGGTTCTGAGCGATATTGAGATAAAAGCGGTCAAAGAAACCGCTGATATCTACAGGAAAAGGCTTTTTGACATCAGTTGGTTTATGAGAGACTTAAACGAGCATATTGCAAGAAAAGCGAACGAAGAGGATGAGTGTACAGGCCGCTTTTGGGAGGGACGCTTTCGCTCTCAAGCACTATTAACTGAAAAAGCGTTGCTATCTTGCATGGCTTATGTCGACTTAAACCCTATTCGGGCTAATGCGGCGAAAAGCTTAAACGATTCTGTGTACACGAGCATTTATACACGACTTTTCTGCCCATCAAAAAATAAAAAGACTCAGGGTTTAATACCATTTAAAGGTGAAAAGCGACCCAAAAACAAAAAATATTTAAATCTTACGCTCAAACAATATTGCTTTCTTCTTAGCGATTCGATTGCCGCATTAACCAATTCGTTGCCGAAAAACAGCACAACCTCATCTGAGGTACAAAATGTTGAGCGAGTCATTATTGATACAACCTCACCAGAGTGGCTACAAACCATAAGCAGTTTCGAAAATCTTTTCTCATTTGCAGTAGGTAACACGGCGTCTATGTTGGCGTTCAAAAAGCGCACCAATAGGAAAAGAATGGCATGTATTAAGTCTGCAGCAGTTTGCTTTGACGATTAGCTGCCTATCACTTTTCATTCGGTAAAATAAGTGAAGCGACTATGGCAAATAAAAGCATAGCAGACATGATATATACGACGCTGAACGACAAAACAGGCGTTAAGGCAGCGTAGATAGCCCCAAAGCCAAGCAAAACAAGTCCGATTGCTGTATTAGAAAACCCGACAAGCTCAGTTCTGTCATGACCATCTTTTACATCTAAACTATAGGTTTTTCTTCCTGTCCTTACGCCAGCATGAGCAACGGAGAGAACGAAAAATAGAAGTGCTGAAGTGACTATTGACGTTGATTGAAGTACAAGTAATCCAACGCATGCAAATAGAGCGAGAACGCCTGATGCTTGAAGCGTTAGCTTTGCACTCTTATCCGCAATTTTACCCCAAATGATTGAAGACAAAAGCGCCGCTAATGCTTCTGCGCCAATATAAATCGGAAGTAACTCTTGGGCCTCGCCGCTTTTTTCAAGCATGAAATAAGGAGCAACTAACGCAGAGTGAACGAATAGGCCTCTAACGAATATAAACTTGTACACCGTCGAATCAAAATCAATGCCCATGGCATCGTCTGAACTGTCATCTAATTCTACGTTTGTTTTGATTGGCCAGACACATACTAATGTTACAAGAAAGGCCAAGACACTCACACACAAAATGACCATAAGCGTATTAGAAGAAAAAGCCCCCTCATAGAGCGCTAAGGGTATAGCTATGAGAAGCGTTATTACTCCAGACACCGTTGAAGCGACGCCAATCAGATTTCCTCGCTGACCCTTTCTCGCTACATCAGCCTCCATATCTTTGACCGTAAGTGAACAAGCTGAGCGCCCTAGACTTAACAATACAAGTGAGGCAAGTATGCATGCTCCCGCTTTGGCACCAGATAAGAGTGTGGCAGAAACAAGCATTCCAATGACAGCAAGAGACTGAACCAACATACCCACCCGCCACACTATGTGTCTCTTTGGGTGTTTACGCAGATATATGCTTATTAGAACCTGAGGAAGGAGAGCTCCAGACTCTCTAATGGGCACTAACCAACCGATCATCCAAATCGGCGCACCAACGCTCAAAAGAAGGGCTGTCAAAGTGGTTTTTGCTGAAATTAAAAGGTCCGCAAGCTTGTTGAAAGACAAGCCCGCTATGAGTTGATTTTTTGGTTTCATTAAGCCGGATGTGTACCGCTATTTTTTGTGTTT
>Ga0208895_1000084_pt1 | contig 43937 bp, 46 predicted proteins | sample ETNtaG_10_FD_185765 | JGI IMG/M metagenome (GOLD analysis project Ga0208895, IMG submission 185765) | Marine microbial and viral communities from oxygen minimum zone, Eastern Pacific Ocean - ETNP201302SV82 (SPAdes) (version 2) | ecosystem: Environmental > Aquatic > Marine > Oceanic ... | reverse complement strand
ACATCAGGATTAAGAATAGAAATAACTGAAGGAATAAAAGATCCAATTCGGATAGCAATAGTTCCAATAGTCTGGAATCTTGAAAATCCACCAAGAGAGTATCTGCATGAAATCATTTCTTCAGATTTAGAGTCCTTTGGGGAATTCGAGTCATTATCACCCAAAGAAATGTTAAGTCTTCCTAAAACGGATAAAGAAATCTTTTATAGGGACTGGAAACTTTTAGATGTTGATTATTTAGTTTTAGGATCAGCTTTACAAGGAGAAGTCGCAGGGGAAGTAGTAGTAAATTTCTCTCTATTTAATGTGACTAGGGAAAGATTAATGAAAAGATCTATAGGTACCGGTACTACCTTCTATTTAAATGCTTTGGCTCATGTCATCAGTGACAGAATTTACAATGAAATTAATGGTTTACCAGGAATTTTTTCAACGAAAATTTCCTATATAAATAAAAATAATTCTTCTGATGAAAAATACTTTCTTAGAGTTGCTGACATAGATGGAAGAAATGATTCAAATATTTTTTCTTCTACTGAGCCCCTTATGTCTCCTGATTGGTCTTCTGATGGAAGACGGTTGGCTTATGTTTCCTTTGAAGAGGGTAGTTCAAGGATATTTATCCAAGAGATCTACACAGGAAAAAGAAAAAGTTTAAAACGGGAGAAAGGAATTAATAGTTCACCTAACTGGTCTCCTTCAGACAGGTATTTAGCTGCAGTCCTTTCCAAAGGAGGTAATCCAGATATTTATAGATACGATTTAGAAAAAGATTCATGGAAACAGTTAACAAAACATTTTGGAATTGATACAGAACCTGATTGGTCACCAGATGGAAAAAAGATAATTTTTACTTCCAATCGAAGTGGTACACCTCAAATTTATGAAATAACTATTTCAAATGGAAAGATTAGACGAAAAACTTTTGAAGGAACTTACAATGCCAGGGCTAGGTACACCCCAGATGGAAGGAGTTTTGTATTTGTGCACAGAAGAGATGAGCTATTTCATATAGCTGTCCAAAGTCTAAGAACTGCTAAGCTACAAATTTTAACTGATACTAGAGTTGATGAATCTCCTACAATTTCTCCTAACGGGAAGGTAATCATTTATGCGACTAAAGAGAAGGAAAAAGATATTCTTGCTGGAATATCAATAGATGGAAAAACAAGATTTATCTTACCCACTAATTCAGGGGGAGTAAGGGAACCCAATTGGTCCCCTTTATTAGTTTCCACAAGCAACTAATCCCAAAAAATGTAGTCATATTCCAAGAGGTTATTTTAAATAAAAGAAAGTATAATTAATCGAAGGAGTTAAATATGAGTTTATTTGATCAGTTTTTAATAATAGCAGCCGTAATTTGTTCTTTCAGTGGATGTGCATCAGTTTCAATGGATCGAGCAGTTGAAGCAGAAACTGTTTCTGCTGTTTCAGAATCTGAATACTCAGACTCTGATAACCCAGTGGAAGGAACAATATATTTTGAATATGATAAATACAATCTAAGTGCATCTGCCGTATCAGAAATTCGTGCTCTTGCAAATTCAATTAAATCAAGTTCCAGTAAGGTTCGAATAGAAGGCCACTGTGACGAAAGAGGTACTAGAGAATATAACCTAGCTTTAGGGGAAAAGAGGGCCAATGCGGTTTCCGAGTTGCTTCAAGTTAACGGGGTTTCATCTAACAGTATTACAACGGTTAGTTACGGAGAAGAAAAGCCAGTTGCTTACGGTTCTAACGAATCTTCTTGGTCTAAAAATAGAAGAGCTGTAGTTAAAGTATTGTAAATTTAATCTGATTTGAAAAAATCACTTTTTTTATTTTTTGTATTTATTTTAGCTTTTCCGCTAAGACTTTCTTCTGAGGAAGAAGGATCATTAGATTTAATTTACCAAAAAATAGGAGCCCTAGAGCAAGAGATAGCCACTCTGAGAAACTTGATTGAAGAAAATACCTTTTTGATAGAACGCTATCAAGAACTTCAACAGCAAAGATACCTAGATTTAGACAAAAGGTTACACAGTATCCTTTCAGGAGAACTAGAAGAATTAAATGAGGGATCCTTAAATCTCAATGATTTAAACTCAACTGAAGAGATTGATTTATACAAAGAAGCTTTGGAGTTGTTTGAAGTCTCAAGATACGCTGAAGCCTTAGAAGTCTTACGCGACTTAATAATTTCTTTTCCAGAAGGAACTTATTCTGCTGATGCTTATTTTTGGTCTGGCGAACTTTATTTAGTCCAAGAACAATTAGAAGATGCAAGAGAACATTACCTGGTAGTTGCAGAAAAGTTTAAAGATCATGACAGGGTTGCTGATTGTCTATATAAGCTAGGAGTGATTGAGAAACTTTTACTCAATGATGAGGCAGCTAATTCCTATTTTTCCAGACTTATTTCTGAATATCCTGACACAGGAGCAGCAGAATTAGCAAAAAAATCTAAGGAAACTTTAATTCAGGAGTCGAATTAACTTGCCTAAACATTTAATATACGCCTTTCTTTGGGCCGTTAGCTCAGTTTGGTAGAGCAGTTCCCTTTTAAGGAATTGGTCCGGCGTTCGAGTCGCCGACGGCCCACCATCAAAAAATGAAGTATTTTTTAATTCTTATTGGAGGAGCTACAGGAGCCTTATGCAGAGTTTTAATTTCTGAAGTAATTGAAAGAGCACAACTTCTTTTTTTCCCTCTGGGAATTTTTTCAATAAATATCTTAGGATGTTTTCTATTGGGAATTTTAATTAATTTAATGGGTCCAAAATATGAAGAAATCTATGAACCTCTTTTGTTAATGGGTTTCCTAGGAGCCTTTACTACCTTTTCTGCTTTCTCAAAAGAAACGTTTCAACTAATTGAGCAAGGTAATTGGTTGGCTGTTATGAGTTATATTGTTTTTACTATAATAGGATGTTTGTTGGCTACTTGGATTGGTATGCAGATAACCAACAATTAAGTTTTATCATTTTTTATTCTCATTCCCTTGGTATCTCTTAAGATTTGTCTATAGCTATATCCTTTCTGTGTTTCAGAACTAAGCAAGGTAGATGCTCTTTTTCTAAGCCAAGTGATGCCTTTTTTCGGATTTTCTTTCGCCAACTGTCTTATGGTATCAATGATTTTTTCTTTTTTGATAGCTATATTCATACTCGAAGTTTTGGCTTCCATTTTATTGAAATTCACATCAGATGCAGAAGGAATATATCCCTTTATGTTGGCCACCTCTAAGGCATCCATCATTAGCATTGTGTTATAGACGATATTACGTAACGAAGAATCTTTTTCCATCTCTTCCAATACTAGTTTAGCTCTAAAAATAATATGTGCAGCCAATCTTAAATCTTCTGAAATATGTTCATCATCCAACATAGGTAAAATATCATCCCAGTGCGTAGAAAATCCGGCAGAGGCTATTATTTCAGCTGCAGATGCAGCTAGATCTTGAATATTCCTTTTAGGATCTAAATTTTCAATGAATTCTTGTAGTTCTTTTTGAGAAATTTCTAATTCAAAGTTAGTATCTTTATTGTTCTTAGCCATTCTTTCTATAATAATACTTGAGAATTAAAAAATTAGTAGAAATCGAGTTAGCATGTATTTGGTTGTCAAAACAATAATTACCGTAATAATAATCGTAGCTATTTCAGAAATAGCTAGAAGATCAAGTTTTATAGCTGGCATATTAGCTTCTATACCTCTAACTTCAGCTTTGGCAATTACTTGGCTTTATTTTGATACAAAAGAAGTAGACACGGTCGTTAATCTTTCTAACTCAATACTTTTATTAATTCCTCCTTCCTTAACATTTTTTGTTGTTTTGCCCTTAGCACTAAAAAGATTGGATTTCATATACTCTTTTCTTATCTCAATTGTTGCCACTGTTTTGGTTTACTGGTTATATATTGCTTTACTTTCTCGTTTTGGTATTCGTTTATAGTTATGAAAAATATTAAATAAACCTAAGTTATGAATTTATACATGGTGCATGTTGGCTACTATGACCCTTCAATAGGAGAAGGGCTCTATGAGGTTCATATGAACTTTTTTACTGCAGCTGAAGATCCTAAAAAAGCCAAGGAGAACGTCTTAAGTTTAAAGGAGTTCCAGGATAAGAAAATGCATATAGATGGTATCAAAGAACTATCTTATGTGGATGGATATAAAGTTTCTTTGGAAGAAGTAAAGAATTCTAAACAGGAAGGAATCCTAGGATATGATGAGTCAAAAAAGTTATAGATCTTTATGAGTGATACTATATTTCAAAAGATAATTGATAAAGAATTGCCTGCGGATATTGTTTATGAAGACGATAGTTGCTTAGCTTTCAAAGATATAAATCCCGTTGCGCCTGTTCACATATTGATAATTCCAAAGAAAAAGATAGAAAAAATTTCTGATTCAAACCAAGAAGATAAAGAATTACTAGGACATCTATTTCTTGTGGCAGGAGATATAGCCAAAGACCTAGGTATTGAAGACGCCTTTAGATTGGTTGTAAATAATGGTGCTGGGGCCCAACAAACAGTCTTTCATCTCCACATTCACCTTATTGCAGGAAGGGAGTTTCAGTGGCCTCCTGGTTAAGTAAAGTCTTTTAGCTCTTCTTGGGTAGCAAAGACATTCTCTATCTTAGTCTGCAAAACTTCATTTAATTGAAAATTATTTCCTGCAAGCTCCAAGGCGTACCTTAGATGCTCAATAGCCCGGTCATAATTTCCTGTGAGGTAAAAATATTCTGCCCTTGATTGATGTAATGCGATTATTTTTCTTGCCAACCCTTGGACTTCAGCTAACCAATACCATATTTGAGGATCATCTTTTCTTTTAAGTAATAGGTTTTTTAGGACTTCTTCAGCTGTACCATATTGCTTTTGATGCATTAGGGCTCTTGCATACAGCATAGAAATAGGGTAATTCGACGGATTCATTTCTATTAAATTTTTTCCAACTCCAACTGACTCCAACCCATTACCTGCATTTAAATGAATTTCTAATAAAGCTGTTTGCAAGATGAGATTTTCTTCATCTAATTTAAGGGCCTGTCTTATTTCATCTAGAGCTGCGCTGTATTTGTTATCTCTAGAAAGGGCTAAGCCCAGACCATAGCCAGCAATAATATTTTGCCGTTCGTTTTTAGCCCTTCTTTTTTCCTGTCTCAATTGCATAACTGCTTGACGTGAAGTTTTAAATAAACCAATAGAAATTCTTTGCTTAATTAATGCAAAATCTAAGCTGTTTTTATAATTTGAACCCTTTATTTCTCTAGCTCGGGTTCTAGAGTCACTTATTCTCTTCTTTGTCAGGGGGTGAGATCTTAAAAATTCAAGCTCATTAGCTCCACTTAATCTACTAAGGGCTTGTAGCTTTTCAAACATTTCAGGCATGCTTTCGGGATCAAAACCTGCAGAAATCATCGTTAAAAATCCTATTCTGTCAGCTTCCTGTTCGTTACTTCGGCTATAAGATAAGGCTTGTTGAGCTAGAACTTGCTGTCCAGCCATTATGGCTTCTGGGCTAGTTGAAGCTGCAATCGCAATACTAGCTAACAATATTAAGGCATTGGATAAACTTCTGTCTTGCTGTCTTTGAAGGTTTCTTGCGAAATGTCTTTGACTTAAGTGAGCCAATTCGTGAGATAAAACTGACACTAACTGGCCCTCAGTTTCAGAGTGGTAAATTAGACCTGAATAAATCCCGATGATCCCTCCAGGAGCAGCGAAAGCATTTATGCTTTTGTCTCCTATCAGGACTATTTCTAACCGCCTGTCTTCCAGTTGGCTGTACTCACTTAACCTGTAAATAAGATGTTCAGAATAATCCTGCACTAGCGGGTCTTTTAGATCAGGTACAGATCTCCTTAATTGAGCCATATAGAGTCTGCCTAATCTATATTCAGAATCTAATGAAATTGCAGATGAAGAAGTGTCTCCAAGTTCGGGTAAAGATTCTTCAGAAAAGACATTAAAAGATGATGTAAATAGAATCATCAAAACTAAACTTTTCATTAGATTTGAACTTAAAGATTTATTCTCAATCATATCGTTATAATGGTCGTTAATAAAATTATTGACTTACATAATAGCAATCAGTTCAAAAACTATCCTTAAATATGCTAAAGAAATACTTGAATGCCAACGATTTAAACTGTCCATTGCCCTTATTGAAGACCAAGTTATCACTGCCTGAACTTAACAGTGGAGAAATCCTTGAAATAACAGCGACAGACCCTACTTCATAGGAAGATTTTGCTTCTTATGCGAAAATAAGTGGCAATAAACTTATTCATGCTGAAAAAAAGGATGGGAAGTTTGTTTATAGAATAGAAAAGAAATAATTAATGCTAGATCTTTTAAAAGGGTTACTTGATAGGTTCTTCTTCAGCGAAGAAACTGTCTATTTTGCTCTTTTTTTATTAGGGGCATTTTTACTTCTTTTCTTTTTTGGTGGAATTCTTTTGCCTATTCTTATTAGTTTAGTTGTAGCCTTTTTATTAAATGGATTAGTCCAAACTTTAGAGAATTTCAAATTTCCAAGATGGTTGTCTCTAACAACTTCATTACTAGTTTTCTTTGTTTTATATACCAGTCTTTTTTTAATACTTCCTTCAATAGGGTCCCAAATTAACTCTTTAATCCAAAGCCTTCCTAATATAGTTGAAGCCCTGCAACAGGCCCTTTCCAACTTAGCAAGCTCATACCCAGAATTCTTCTCTGAAGAAGAGGTACCTAATCTTTTTGCTAACTTAAGTTCTCAGTTAAATAATCTTCTTGCACAAGCTCTAGGTCAAATTGCCGGGACTATAAGTTTCGCATTTAGTGCTTTAATTTATGCCATATTGATTCCGTTAATGGTTTTTTTCTTTGTTAAAGATAAAGATACTCTTCTACCGCTTATTAGTTTCTTTGCACCAGAAGAAAAAGGCTTGATGGATTCTATTTTCAGTGAAATGAATGATCAGCTCTACAATTATGTAACAGGTAAGCTCATAGAAATTTTTATAGTAACTTTAGTTAGCTATATAGCTTTTAGTTTTCTAGGACTCCCATATACCTTCTTACTGGCTTTGCTAGTAGGTCTCTCAGTCATGATTCCTTTTTTTGGTGCTATTTTAGTTACTGTTCCAGTTTTACTTGTCGGGTTGTATGAATGGGGTATATCTACAGAATTCTGGTGGCTTTTAGGGGTATATGGAATTATCCAAGCCCTTGATGGCAATGTCCTGGTACCTTTGCTCTTTTCTGCTAGAAATAAACTCCATCCAGTGGTAATTGTAATTTCTGTTCTATTTTTTGGAGGTATTTGGGGGTTTTGGGGACTTTTCTTTGCTATTCCATTAGCAACATTTGTTAAAGCTATAATCAACTCTTGGCCTCAACAAACTCTAGAATAAACTTTATTTCATAGCTTTTATTGTGTCTAGTACCTCTTGGGCATGACCAGTAACTTTTACTTTTCTCCATTCTTGCACTAGCTTCCCTTTCTCATCTATCAGGAAGGTACTTCTTTCTATACCCATGTACTTTCTTCCGTACATGCTTTTTTCCTTAATCACTTCATATTGGTTACATATTTTTTCATCGGGGTCAGAAATTAACTCAAAAGGAAAAGATTGCTTGGTTTTAAAATTCTCATGGGATTTTAAAGATTCTCTTGAAAGCCCAAAAATTATGGTACCTTCTTTTTTAAACTGCTTATAGAGGTCTCTAAAATTTTGTCCTTCTGTCGTGCATCCTGGAGTACTGTCCTTGGGGTAAAAATAGAGAATTACTTTCTTTCCCTTAAGTTTAGAGAGATCTACATTTTCTTCTCCAGTACAAATTCCTTTAAACACAGGGGCTTTATTTCCTACTTTGGGTGTTGCCATATATTCTCCTTATTGTTGATATAATTAATTTATTAGAAATTTATATAAATAACCAGAATAAGTTAACAGATTAGTTTGTTATGTTTAATGTAAAAGGATCAATAGTAGCCTTAGTTACTCCGATGGAGCAAGATGGCAATATTAGTTGGAAGTCTTTATTTGATCTAATTGATTGGCAAATAGACTCTGGAACTTCAGCAATAGTTTCGGTAGGCACTACAGGAGAGTCTGCAACTCTGGATGTTGCAGAACATATTCAAGTAATAGAACAATCTGTAAATCACTCTGCAGGCAGAATCCCTATTATTGCCGGTACTGGAGCCAATTCTACCAAGGAAGCAACCTACCTAACTTCATCTGCTAAAGAAGCAGGAGCATCCGCTGCCCTTCTTGTTACCCCTTATTACAATAGACCAACTCAAAAAGGTCTTATAGAACATTATTCTGAAATAGCTTCGGAAGTAGATATACCCCAAATTTTGTACAACGTTCCAACAAGAACGGCTTGTGATCTTTTGCCAGAAACGGTGGCTGACCTCTCTAAAATAGAGAATATTGTGGGAATTAAAGAGGCTTCACTCGATCCTGAGAGATTATCTCAATTAAAAAATCAAATACATGATGAGTCCTTTATTTTGTATTCAGGGGATGACTTAACTGCCTGCAAGTTCCTCAATGGGGGGGGCCATGGAATTATTTCCGTAACTGCAAATGTAGTACCAGAAAAAATTTCTAAGATATGTGAGTTGGCATTAAGCGGGCTTGCCAAGGAAGCACAGCAAGTTGATTCTGAAATAACTAACCTTCATGACGCATTATTTATTGAAACAAGCCCGATTCCTGTAAAATGGGTGCTGAACAGACTGGGAAGGATTCCACCAGGCATTAGGCTTCCACTTACCATTCTAGATGAAGAGTATGTTCCCAAGATTGAACTAATACTAAATAAATTAGGTCTTACAAATTAAATGACAATTCTTAGCGGACAAAAATATCTATTTCTATTTTCCTTAGCTTTAATTCTGGGCTCCTGTGGATGGATATTGGAAGATCATAGATATGATTACTTAAAAGAGAAACAGTCTGAGCCTATAGAGGTCTCTTCTGAACAATCTACAAGACCCATAATCGATTTTTACCCAATTCCTGGAACTGAAGAAGATCTTGTAGGGGATTCTTATGAGGTCCCACTACCTGCCCAAGTATTCTCTTCCGGGTCAACTAATGAAATAAGGATGCATAAATTAGGTGAAATTAGATGGCTTTATGTGGAAGCTCTTCCTAGCAGTGTATGGCCATTGATGAAAGACTTTTGGGCATCTAGTAATTTCGGTTTGTCCTACGAAGACCCAAATTCAGGTATTTTTGAAAGCCAAGAACTACAAGTAAATTCAAAGCAAACAAAATTACAAATGAAAATTGAACATGGTATAAGGCAAGCCAGTTCAGAAATTTTTCTCTCTCATTTAATTAAAAATACAGACAATAACTGGATTCGTGTCCCAGTAGAAGACAATCTTGAAGATGATGTTTTAAGAGACGCCTTAGATTTTTTATCCGATGCTCCATCAACAGGGGGTACTTCTTTGGTAGCTTTAAACCTCAATCTTGGACAAAAAGCAGCTCTAAAACAATCTGAGGATGGATCAAACTTTATTGAAATGAATCTAGAATTTCCTAGGGCTTGGGCTGCAGTCGATAGGGCACTTAAAGAAGCACTTATAACAGTTAATGATTTGGATCGTACCAATGGAGTATTTTTTGTAAGTTTCACTCAAGAAGAGGAAGAGGGTTTTGTTAAAAGGCTTTTTAAAAGAAATAAAAATTCCAAGAATCCAGAATTTAAAATCTACGTTAAAAAAATAGGTCAAAATAAATGCACCATTACAGTAGATAGTGCTAGCGAGGCAGGACAGAACTTTGAAAGAGATTTACTCTCTGAGATTAACCAATCATTATCTTAGTTGCTTTTATGGAAGGTATCGAAAAAGGTAAATTAGTAAGCTCAGGGAAAGCAAAGTCTTTGTACGAGACCTCTAACCCCGATTATTACTTTATGCATTACAGAGATGACACCTCAGCTTTTGATGGCGTCAAAAAAGAAAGTTTAGAGGGAAAAGGTGCTACTAATAATAAATTTAATGCATTTATTATGGATATTCTTGAAAAAGAAGGTGTACCTACTCACTTTGAAAGGTTACTTTCTGAAACTGAAAGTTTGGTCAAGAGGCTTGAAATGGTTCCCGTTGAATGTGTAATTAGAAATATAGCAGCAGGAGGTATTTGTAAAAGGCTTGGAATAGAGGAAGGTTTGGATCTTAATCCACCTACTTTTGAATTCTTTTATAAGGACGATGAGCTTCATGATCCTATGATTAATGAATATCATATTGAATCTTTCGATTGGGCCACTGAAAATCAAGTAGATCAAATGAAGGAGAAGACTTTTCAAGTAAATGAAATACTCAAGAATCTATTTGCAGATGCTGGAATGATACTTGTAGATTATAAGTTGGAGTTTGGTTCTTTTAAAGGTGAATTACTTCTAGGTGATGAGTTTACCCCAGATGGTTGCAGGGTATGGGATGCCCATACAAGAGAAAAGCTTGATAAGGACAGATTTAGGCAAGATCTCGGGGATGTTGTTGAGTCATACCAGATAATAGCAAAGAAGTTAGGTATAGAATAAATCAACAAAGATCTTTATTAATTTCTTGTAATTTTTTAGTTCCAGGACACAGGTCCTTTTCATTTAATTGATTTAAAGGCTTATCTACTACATTAAGTATCTCTTTTAGATCCTTAGCTTCAGTATTTATATAGAGCAAACCTGTCAATACTTTACCTTCCTCTTCCGCCTTATTAATTTTGGCCAATGAAGAAGACTTATTAGAAGGATCAAAATCTTTAGATAGTTTTTCTAAAGAGATCAATGAACCATCATGAAGAGGGACTTGAACGCTCTCACCTTCATCATAACTTGTAATTATTTCTTTACCCAGGGGTACAAAGTCTGTTTCAGAGATCGACTCATTGTGTTCTCTAATGTAATCATAGCTTTTTGTGGAAGTGCTGTGATTATTGAAGGCAACACAAGGAGAAATGATGTCTAGAAAAGAGAAGCCTTTATGCTTCATGGATGCTTTTAAGAGCGGAACTAACTGGTTTTTATCACCCGAAAAACTTCTTGCTACAAAGCTAGCTCCAAGTTGGATAGCCATTGCCGCTAAATCTATTGCAGGAAAAAGATTATCTTCTCCATACTTACTCTTTGATTCCAGATCATTTGTTGCTGAGAATTGCCCTTTAGTTAGTCCATAAGTTCCATTGTTCTCAACTATATACACTACATTCAATTGTCTTCTAGCGGCATGAACAAATTGGCCAATGCCAATTGAAGCAGTATCTCCATCCCCTGAAATTCCCAAATACATTAATTCATGATTGGCCAGATTTGCTCCAGTTGCTACAGACGGCATCCTTCCATGAACTGAATTAAATCCATGCGCCTGGTTTAAAAAATAAGCAGGCGCCTTTGAAGAGCAACCAATTCCTGATAATTTTACTACACGATGGGCTGAAATATTAAGTTGAAAACAAGCTTCTAAAATTGCTGCACTTATAGAATCATGTCCACAACCGGCACACAAACTAGAAATTGAGCCTTCATAGTCTCTTCTTGTGAGCCCAAGTTCATTTCGTTCAAGATCAGGGTGGTGGTTCTTTGGTTTTACTATGTAGGTCAATTTATTTACCTCCAGAGGCTGATTTCGAAGGACTACCTGTTATATGAGAGCTAATTTTGTTTGAGATAAAGTCTGCAGTTATAGGTTGACCGTCAAAACACAAGATAGAAACTAACTTATCTGGGATGATACCTCCTTCTGCCATAACCAGAGTTCTCATTTGACCATCCCTGTTTTGTTCTACTATAAAAAGTAAATCGTGGTCTTCAATGAATTCCCAAACTTCTAGGTTGAAAGGGAAAGCTCTTATTCTCATTGCATCGAGAACTATTCCTTCTTCATGGAGTTTATCCAAGGCTTCTTGCATTGAAGCTTCTGTGCTTCCAAAGTAAATGACCCCAGTAGGGCTTGAATTTGTTTCTTGGTTAAAAATAGGGCTTGGAACCATGTCAGATGCGGTTTGATATTTTTTGAGTAGACGAGATAAGTTTCGTGCATTCACTACTCCATCTTCAGTGTATTTAGCATATTCATCATGGGATGTTCCTCTATTAAAATATGCTCCTTTCTCTGAATGAGCACCTGGATAGGTTCTATAAGGTATGCCATCTCCATCTACATCTAAATACCTTCCAAATTTCTCAATTTCTTCTAAATCTTTAGCATAAAGAACTTTTCCTTTGTCATAGGTTTTTGAGTCATCCCATTCAAATTCCGGGCAAGACCAGTCATTCATTCCCAAATCTAAGTCAGAGAGAACAATAACTGGTGTCTGGATTCTATCTGCTAGGTCAAAAGCCTCCGCTGCAAATTCAAAACATTCTTTGGGGTTTGAGGGGATCAATAAGACATGTTTCGTATCACCATGAGACGCGTAAGCACAAGACAAAACATCGGATTGTTGAGTCCGAGTAGGCATTCCAGTAGAAGGCCCACCTCTTTGGATATCGAAAACAACTAAAGGAACTTCAGCAAAATAGGCCAAACCCAAGAACTCGCTCATCAGGGATATACCAGGTCCGCTTGTTGCTGTGAAAGCCCTTGCTCCATTCCAATTGGCACCTATAGCCATACCAACAGCTGCTAATTCATCTTCAGCTTGAATAATGGCATATTTATTTTTGTTTGTGTTCTCTTCTATTCTTAGCTTCTCACTATAATCAGTAAAAGCTTCTGCTAAAGAGGTTGATGGTGTTATTGGATACCAAGAACATACAGTTGCTCCACCATAAACACAGCCAAGTCCAGAGGCATTATTGCCACTTGTTAAAATCATCCCTTTTGTTTTTTCTGATTTGTTGACTTTAATTTCACAGCTTCCTTTAAGATTTCCTGAAGCATAATCATAGCCAATATTAAGTGCCTTTATATTTGGAGCTATCAGTTTATCTTTACCCTTAAATTGTTCAGCAATAAGAGTTTCATAGATTTCCTTGTCCATTCCCAAAAGGTAAGAAAGTGCTCCTACATAAACAATATTTTTAAATAAAAGCCTTGTCTTGGGGTTAGTAAATTCTTCAACACAAAGTTTTGTAAGAGGAATTTCAATGATATTTATGTCTGTTCTTTTAAAGTCCCTTTTCCAAGAAGAGTCATAAATTAAATAACCCCCAGAATTTATTTCTCTAAGATCTTCATTATAGGATTGAGGATTCATAGCTACAGTTATATCTACTCCCTCCGTTCTGCCTAGATATCCTTTTTCACTAATTCTTACTTCAAACCAAGTAGGAAGTCCTTGAATGTTTGAGGGAAAAATATTTTTAGGACTCACGGGTACACCGGATCTAAAAATTCCTTTAGCAAACATCTGGTTTGCACTTGCAGATCCAGAGCCATTCACATTTGCAAACTTTATTACAAACTCATTAGTGCTTACTATCTTGGTCATTAATAAACCTTAGCTTCCTCATAAAGATAAGTTTGCATATCCCATGCCCCAGTAGGGCACCTTTCAGCACAAAGTCCACAGTGCAGGCATACGTCTTCATCTTTTATCATCACTCTCTGAGTCTGTATTAGTTTGTCTGACACAAGTAAATCTTGATCCAGATTTAAAGCTGGGACTCTCAAGTTGTTCCTTAAGTCTTCCTCATTAGAATTATCTATAAAATTTATACAATCTGTTGGGCAAATGTCTTCACAGGCATCACATTCAATGCACAGGTCTTCAGTAAAAACAGTTTGTACGTCGCAATTGAGGCATCTTTGGGCTTCTTCAAAAGCCATTTTGTCGTCAAAACCTAGTTCAACCTCAACCTTTAAGTCTTTTAAGGATATGGTTTGGTCTGCATGAGGTACTAGAAATCTTTTTGCTTGTGAAATGTCGTTATCGTATGACCATTCGTGAACACCCATTTTTTGAGTAACAAGATTAGTAGTTGGTTCAGGTCTTTCGTAGAGATCGAGATCATTAAAAAATTTATCAATAGAGATAGCAGCTTGATGGCCATGGGCTGCAGCCCATATAATATTTTCAGGCCCCCAGGCAGCGTCTCCACCAAAGAAAATTTTAGGATGAGTTGATTGGAATGTAACCTTATCAATAACAGGCATATCCCATTCACCAAATTCAATTCCTATATCTCTTTCAATCCAATCGAAAGCATTATCCTGTCCAATTGCAACCAGGACATCATCACATTCAAAAATTACAGGGTCTTCGCCCGTAGGAATCAATGATCTTTTACCGTTTTCATCAAAAACGGCATCTACCTTTTCAAACTCCATGCCTACCAGTTTTCCTTCGTTTAATAGAAACTTTTTAGGTACATGATTTTCAAATATAGGAATATTTTCTTCCATAGCTTCTTCTATTTCCCATTCGGAAGCTTTCATCTGATCAAAAGGACTTCTTACCACAACTTTGACTTCCTCGGCTCCTAAACGTAGAGAGGATCTGCAACAATCCATAGCAGTATTTCCTCCTCCGAGTACTATTACTTTTTTCCCTACAGAGTCAGTATGTTCAAAAGCAATACTTGTTAACCAATCTATACCAATATGTATATTTTTTGCTGCATCTTGTCTACCTTCAATATTAAGGTCTTTTCCTCTAGGAGCACCTGTTCCTACAAATATGGCATCAAAATCTTCTTCAAGCAGCGATTTCATGCTTACGATTTCTGAATTGAATTTCATTTCAATACCCATATTGATAATTTGGTCTACTTCATCTTCTAAAACTTCAACAGGCAATCTAAAAGCAGGTATATTAGTTCTCATAAGTCCGCCTGCTTTATGGTCTTTTTCTAATATTACGCACTCATGACCGAGGACCAGAAGATCTCTTGCTACGGTAAGTGAAGCTGGACCAGCGCCGATAAGGGCAAGTTTTTTACCAGTTTTTTCTTCTGAAACTTCTGGAAAAAGATGAGTTATATCTTCCTTATAGTCATAAGTAACTCTTTTGAGTCTACAGATTGCTACTGGTTTTTCATGAGTTCTAGTTCTTCTACAAGCTGGTTCGCATGGTCTATCACAAGTCCTTCCTAGAATGCCCGGAAAAACATTAGATTCCCAATTGATCATATAAGCACTGGTGTAGTTTCCTTGAGAGATTTGTCTGATATATTCAGGAACCGGAGTGTGAGAAGGGCAAGCGTATTGGCAATCTACTATTTTATGGTAATACTGAGGGTTACTGGCATCAGTAAAGGGCATAAAAGTTTCTACAGCAGTACTTGCTTCTTCAATTTTGTGATCTTCTAGGGGTATTTGCTTTGTTAACTCTATTTTTCCTTTTAAGGACTCAATAACTGACCATCTTAAGTCTTGAGCTTCTTCAAGATCATGAGTTGTTAAGGATTGCCTTAGATCGTATCCTAATTGGTTACGTAAAGTTCTAGGAACAGCAATTTTTACCCACCAAGTGTTATGTCTTTTAAATAGGTATCGAGTATCCATACTGGTTAATTATTAATCTTCCTTTATTAAAGCTGTACCTTAATTTTCTGTATGGTACATAAAAAAACACATATTTAAAGCATTTTTTACAAAATTTACCTAGTTTTTTCTCTTTACGAAACCCTAAACTTATATTAAAAGGTACATATTAGTAAATCTTGACAAATTTAGTCGGGATTATAGAATAGCAAGATTATGAAACTAACAACCAAAGGTAAGTATGCTGTTACAGCTTTACTTGACCTTTCTCTGAACCAATCAGGTAAAGAATTCACTTCACTTTCTAAAATAGCTGCTAGACAAGATATGCCTATTTCTTACCTGGAACAATTATTTAGAAACTTAAGAAAAGCAGGCATTGTAGAGGCTGCAAGGGGGTCTACTGGAGGATATAGGTTGTCTCGACACAGTTCAGAAATAAATGTTTCGGAAGTGGTAGCTTCGGTAGAGGGCGCTATGGATGCAACTCAATGTGGAGGTGCTGCTGATTGCCATGGTGGAACTAGATGTCTAGCACATGATTTGTGGTCAGAATTGAACAGTCAAGTAGACAATTTTTTGATTAATAAATCTTTAGAAGATGTAATTGCAAATAAAAGGTCATCTCAAGATAGTAAGCTTAAGGATTTAATAGTTACAGGTTGAATGAAATGAAATTACCAATTTACCTTGATTACGCTTCTACTACACCTGCAGATCCAAGAGTTGTTACTAAAATGCAAGAGTACCTTTCTTTGGAAGGAAATTATGGTAATCCGGCTTCAAGGTCTCATGAATTTGGTTGGAAAGCTGAAAAAGCTGTCGAAGAAGCAAGGGCAAATGTTGCTTCTTTGGTGAATTGCGATCACAGAGAAATAATTTGGACTTCTGGAGCTACTGAATCTGATAATTTAGCCATTAAAGGGACTGCTAGGTTTTATAGAAAAAAAGGAAACCATATTATTACTTCTAAAATTGAGCACAAAGCTGTTCTAGACAGTTGTAGGCAACTTGAAAGAGAGGGTTTTGAGGTGACTTATTTAGATCCTGATAGTTCAGGAATAATTACTTCAGAAGAGTTACAAAAAAACATTAAGGATGAAACAATTTTGGTTTCATTAATGCATGTTAATAATGAAATTGGTGTTATCAACGATATAGCCGAGCTGGGAGAAATCACCAGAGAAAAAGGAATAGTTTTTCATGTTGATGCAGCACAAAGCACAGGCAAGGTACCTATTGATTTAGCTTCCCTGAAGGTTGACCTAATGTCTTTTTCTGCACATAAGACTTATGGGCCCAAAGGTGTTGGAGCTCTCTTTGTAAGAAGAAAGCCAAGAGTAAGACTAGAAGCAATGATTCATGGGGGCGGTCATGAAAGAGGAATGAGGTCTGGTACTCTTCCAACACACCAAATAGTTGGAATGGGAGAAGCTTTTAGGCTAGCTAAAGAAGAGATGGACTCAGATAATCAAAGGATTAAATCTTTACGAGATAAGCTTTGGGAAGGGTTAAAAGACATAGAAGAGGTTCATCTTAATGGTCATATCGATGATAGGGCTGCAGGGTTTTTGAATGTAAGTTTCAACTTTGTAGAAGGTGAGTCTTTAATCATGGCGTTAAAGGATGTGGCAGTATCTTCAGGGTCAGCTTGTACCTCAGCTAGTCTTGAACCTTCATATGTATTGCGAGCCTTAGGCTTAAAAGATGAGTTGGCTCACAGTTCTATTAGGTTTGCTATAGGAAAGTTTACAAATGAAGAAGAGATTGATTATACGATCGATCTAGTAAAGGAATCGGTTATTCAGTTAAGAGAACTCTCACCCCTTTGGGACATGTTTAAGGATGGAGTGGATTTAGATAAAGTTGAATGGGTTCAACATTAATTTAAGGGTGACAAATAATGGCATATAGCAAGAAAGTAATTGATAAGTTTGAGAAAACTTTAAAAGAACCTGAAAAAAATAGCGTTGGAAGATGGGATCCATCTGAGGGCGATATCGGAACAGGAATGGTGGGAGCCCCAGCATGTGGCGATGTTATGAGGCTTCAGATTAAATGTGAGTCTAAAGACAATACTCATGTAATAAAAGATGTAAAGTTCAAAACTTACGGCTGTGGTTCTGCAATAGCCTCTTCTAGTGAATTGGTAGATATGCTGAAAGGAAAAACTTTAGAAGAAGCTAGAAATATAAAGAATGTTGACATAGCAGAAGCGTTGGATTTACCACCTATCAAAATTCATTGTTCTGTATTGGCTGAAGACAGCATTAGACATGCCATAGAAGATTACGAGACAAAGATATAATAATAAGATGAGTAAACCAGAGTCTTTTGATCCGAATGGCTTCACTCTATCGAGTGCAGCTATAGAACACTTTAAAAATAGTCTTCCAACAGAAGAGGCAGATGTAGGTATAAGGTTTTCTGTTGAAGAAGCTTCAGGTTGTTCTGGTTATACCTATGCTATGGACTTCATTACAGAAGCTAGGGAAGAAGACTTAGTCTTTGATTGCGAAGACTTAAGAGTATGGATTGATCCGCAATCTTTTACTTATCTTAAAGGTACAACAGTAGATTTTGTCTCAGAAGGTGTTAACGAAGAAGTAAAATTTTTAAATCCAAATGTGAAAGCTGTCTGCGGGTGCGGTGAAAGCTTTGAAATAGATTAGTTATTCTTTTTCTTTTTTATTTTGAAAAATGACAAAAGTAAAACTATATCCTCACGAGGAAATTTGCCCAGAAGGAAAAGAATTGGAAATCTCTCCAGGGGAATATCTTTGTGAAACCCTCTTAGACCATGACATTCCAATTGAACATGCTTGCGAGCTTTCTTGTGCATGTACAACTTGTCACGTTGTTGTAAGAAAAGGTTTTAATTCTTTAGAAGATGCTTCAGATTCAGAGGAAGATATGCTGGATAAAGCTTGGGGTCTTGAGCCGGAATCTCGATTATGCTGTCAAATAGTAGTTGGTACAGAAGATTTAGAGATAGAACTACCAAAGTACACCATAAACATGGTTTCTGAAAATAATTGAGTTTGTGATGAAGTGGATAGATGTAAATGATATAGCAATTGACTTGATGGAAAAATTTCCAGAGGTTGATCCTAGATATGTTCTTTTTACCGATCTACACAAATGGGTTACAGAATTAGAGAATTTTGAAGATGAACAAAATAAGTCTAATGAAAAAATTCTTGAAGCTATCCAAATGGCTTGGATAGAAGAACTTGATTAACTATTTTTCAACTTAATAAGTATAATGCCGCGCAAAAGCAGCTTACTAAAGGAATATAGATGCAAAGTACTTTATCAATAATTAAACCTGATGCAGTTAAAAAGGGATATGCTGAAGATATATGTTCTAGAATTAAAAATTCAGGATTGAACATTGTTGTAAAAAAAGAACTACTTCTTACTAGAGACCAGGCTGAAGGATTTTATGTTGAACACAAGGGGAAACCTTTCTTTGAAGCATTAATTGAATTCATGACTTCAGGTCCAGTACAAGTTCAAATTCTGGAGGGTCTAGATGCTATATCCAAATATCGATCGTTGATGGGTAATACAAATCCAAAGAAAGCAGAACCAGGTACATTAAGACATGATTTTGCAGAGGCAATTGACGCCAATGCGGTTCATGGTTCAGATTCCTTAGAGTCAGCAGCAAGGGAGGTTGCCTACTTTTTTCCTGAGCATTAGGTTAAGAAAGATATATGGCCAAAGAGGAAAAAAGAATTTACCCCGGAGAGCTTTTAAAAGAAGCAAGAAAGAAGAAAAGACTTAGATATAGAAAGCTATCTTCTGAATTAGGCATCCCTGAGAAATATCTAGAAGCTTTAGAGGAGAATAACTTCTCTATCATGGCTGGATCTACTTATGTAAGAGGGTACTTAAGAGCTTATGCAAAAAAATTAGATCTAGATCCAGAACTAGTAATAACAGCTTTTGAAAGATACTTAAAAGATAAAAGAAAGCAAAAAAAGAGCACCTTAAAAAAAGATAATAAGAAAAGCAGAAAACAGAAGTTTTCATACTTATATGCGAGTATTCTTTTAGTTATTATCTTATCAATTATTTTTGTGCCTGAAAGAAACACTAAAACTTCAGAGAAGATAGAAATTGATACCTACACTGAAGAGGAAATACCGGATTTCAAAGAGAACCTACCTAGTCTAGAAGTTGAAAAGGAAATAAATTTTGAACAAACTTCTTCAACAATTCCTCCAAAGCTAACTATTTCAGAACTTTCCACTGATACGGAAGCTTCAAGTGCTGTAATTGAAAAAGCAAATGACCAGATAACTGAGGCAATTAACACAATAGAGATGAATTTTTCTGGAGATTGCTGGATTGAGATAATGGACAAAAATAGGATATTAGAATACCAGTTAGCCAAACCAGGCTCTTCAATTTATATTGAAGGGGTAGGTCCGTTTAAGTTAATTATAGGAAACAGCAACAGAGTAGAGTTGTTTTACAATGGAGCTAAAATTAGCCTTGCCTCTACCACAAACGTTAAAACTAATGTAAGTTGTTTGGTCTTACCAAAAGGAAAATGTAGTGAATTTACCTTGCCAAATTAAAAGAAGAAAATCTAAACAAATAATGGTTGGCAACGTTCCCATTGGCGGTGGTGCACCTATATCTGTGCAAAGTATGACAAATACTGACACTCGAGATGTTAAGTCTACTCTAGCCCAAATTAACAGTCTTAAAGAAACGGGAGCTGACTTAGTAAGGGTTTCTGTACCTGATCAAGATTCTCTTGCAGCTTTTAAAAAGATAAAGAAAAAATCACAACTACCCCTTATAGCTGATATACATTTTGATCATAAACTTGCATTAGGAGCTATTAAGAATGGAGCAGATTGCTTGAGAATTAATCCAGGAAACATTGGAAAAAGAGAAAAGGTTGAAGAAGTAGTTTCTGCTGCTAAGGATTATGGGGTTCCTATTAGAATAGGAGTTAATGCAGGTTCTCTTGAAAAGAAGTTACAGAAGAAATATGGGGAACCAACAGCGGATGCATTAGTCGAGTCAGCCCTAAATCATGTTGAAATTTTAGAGTTTCTCAACTTCCAGAATTTTAAACTGAGTATAAAAGCCTCAGATGTTTTTCTTACCATGGAAAGTTATAGAAAGATTTCAAAACTAATAGAACAGCCTCTTCATTTAGGTATTACAGAGGCTGGGGGCTTTAGATCTGGTACAGTTAAATCTGCGGTAGGTCTAGGTTCCTTATTACTTGATGGCATAGGAGATACCATCAGGATTTCTTTAGCTTCCGAGCCTGAGAACGAAATAAAGGTGGGTTTCGATATACTCAAAAGTCTGAAACTAAGATCTAGAGGAATTAACTTTATTGCATGTCCTAGCTGTTCGAGGATGAATTTTGATGTCATAGGAACTATGAATCAACTAGAAAACCGCCTAGAAGATGTCTCTGAAGATTTAGATGTAGCTGTAATTGGATGTTATGTAAATGGCCCTGGAGAATCTAAGCATGTTTCAATCGGAGTTACTGGCGCTTCACCTAAAAACTTAATTTATGTAGACGGTAAGCCTGATCATAAGATAGATAATGATAATTTGGTGGATCATTTAGAATCTCTAATTAGAGAAAAAATTAACAAACAAAAAAATAATCAGGATACTGTTATCGCAAAATCAGGTTAAGAAATGGCTAAATTTAAATCCATAAGAGGGATGAATGATGTAACTCCAAAAGAAGTTGCAATATGGCAACTTGTGGAAAAAAGTATTCGCTCAGTCTTTAACTCATACGGTTATGAAGAGATAAGGCTTCCTATAGTCGAACAAACAGAATTGTTTGCAAGATCAGTTGGAGACTCCTCCGATATTGTTTCAAAGGAAATGTACGCATTTGAAGATAGAGGCGGAGACGGAATCTCTTTGAGACCGGAAGGGACAGCTGGCTGCGTCAGGGCATGCATAGAAAATGATCTATTAAGGGTTGATTCACCACGACTTTGGTATATGGGGCCAATGTTTAGGTATGAAAGACCCCAGAAAGGTAGGTCCAGACAATTTCACCAGGCCAGCGCTGAAGTTTTTGGTATAGATCATCCTACTGCTGATGCTGAACTAATGATGCTGGCTAGAAGTCTATGGACTGATCTAGGTATAAGAAACAACGTCAATCTTGAAATTAATAGCTTGGGTAATTCAGAAACAAGAAAAAAATATAAAAGCCTTTTACATGAGTTCTTTAAAGAATTTTCAAGTGATTTGGATAAAGATTCTCAAAGGCAACTAAAAGAAAATCCTCTTAGAATTTTAGATTCAAAATCTGAAGCAATAAAAGGTTTGTTAGCTGATGTGCCTTCAATACTAGATCATCTTGATTTTGATTCTGAAGACCATTTTAATAAATTAAAAGATTTACTTACTCAGTCAAATATTGATTTTGAAGTAAACGATAGGCTTGTAAGAGGACTAGATTATTACAACAAAACAGTATTTGAATGGAAGACGAAGGACTTAGGAGCTCAAGACACAGTATGTGGAGGAGGAAGGTATGATGGCCTTGTGGAGCAGTTAGGCGGGAAAAAGTGTCCTGCAACTGGTTTTTCTATCGGTTTAGAAAGACTAGTTCTTTTAGTAAAAGAAAACTCAAAAGGTAATGGCCCCAGCACTAATAATTTAGATTGTAATTTTATCTGCTTAACTTCAGAGTCGATTTCTTATGCTCTACTAAATGCCGAGAAGATTAGGAAAGAGATTCCTTCTCTCAATTTGAAGGTAAACTTGCAAGCTACCAGTGCTAATTCTCAGTTCAAAAGAGCTGACAAGTCAGGATCAAAGATAGCTTTGATTGTGGGTGAAGAAGAGTTAAAGGATAATACAATCTCAATTAAGAATCTGAGAGGAAAAGAATCTCAAGAAACTCTTAGTTTAGATCAAGTTATAGAAACACTAAAAAAACTATAGTAATAATCAAATGGTAAAGCTTTCTTCAACCGAAGAAGAGAACACAGAATTTCTGAGTTCCTTATGGGGTAGTTATAAGTATCTGCTCTTGCTCTCGTTGATTTTGTTAGGTGGTGGAATTATAGGGTGGGAATATTGGTCTCAAAATAAAGTGACTAAGTTACAGAACTCTTCAGACATGTACGAATCTTTTATAAATGCATTAAATGATAGTGAGTTAGATCAAAAGGCGATGGCTGAAGAGATAATTCAAAAATACCCTAACAGCCTGTATGCAGATTTAGTAACTTTTCATCTAGCTAAAATTTTTGTGGATCAAAACGATCTAAATAAAGCTGAAGAATACCTAAGATGGATTTTAGATAGGCACGATTCAAAATGGGGCTCAGATTTTGATCCAATTGAAGTTACTGCTCGTTTAAGACTAGCAAGAGTTTTAATAGCAAATGAGAATCCTGAAAAGGCTATAGAGGTAATTGAATACTCTCAAACCTTGAATGGTTCACTTTATGAAGTTAAAGGAGATGCAGAAGAGCAACTAGGTCAGTTTTCTCAAGCTAAATTAAGCTATCTCAAGGCACTGGAATCCACTCAAAGCCAGTCTATACAAGCTTTATTAAAAATGAAATTAGCCAACCTGGATAATTGATATGCATAGGATTACAAAACTTTTTACAATTTTTTTATTACTAGTAACTTTAAGCAGTTGTTCCTCTCTCAGTTGGTTGAAGTTTTGGGGAGATGATGAGGACGAGATTGAACTACCCGCGGTCTTAGAAGAAATTACAAAGAAAGTGACCATAAGTAGCGTTTGGGAAGTGAAAGTGGGGAAGGATAAACCAGTAGGAAGAATTTTACCTTCTATCAGTGGAGACAAAGTTTTTTACATAAATCCAGAAGGAGAGCTATTTGCCTTTGAGAAAAGTACTGGAAGAAAGCTATGGGAAAGAGAAACAAATGATCAAGCTTCAGGAGGCATAGAGTCTGCTTTTAGAAAGATTATTTACGCTACTTTAGATGGTGAGGTGGTAATTTTGAACCAAGAAAATGGTCAAGAGACATGGAGGGCTCAAGCAACAAGTGAAATACTCTCTTCCCCAGTTACAAATGGAAGCGTTGTTGTTGCTCAAGGGGCGGATGGCAGTGTGGCGGCATTTGATTTAGAAACAGGTGAGCAGAAGTGGATACACCAAGTTTCTGTGCCGAACTTAAGCCTTCGAGGTACTTCTACTCCTATCTTAAGACAGGGTTTTATTTTTACTGGATTTGCAAATGGTACAGTGGCAATGATTTATCCAGAATCTGGATCTGTAAGGTTAGAATTTCCAATTACTATAAATGAAGCTGCTTCCGAGTTAGAAAGAATTGTAGATATAGACGGGAAGGTAGTGGTAGCAAATGATCTATTTGTTGCAGCTTCTTACCAAGGCCATATCACTGCAATAGATTTGCAGCTAGGTAGACCAGTCTGGCAAGAAAAGATCTCTACCACAAAGGATTTAGTAGAGACTAGATCTAGAGTAGTAGCCATAGATGATAAGGACATTATGAAAGCTTTTGGTTTATCTTCTGGAGTAATTTTGTGGCAACAAGAGGGTTTAAAATTGAGAGGCCTAACTTCACCAGTAAATATTAGAGGTAATATTGCTGTAGGAGATTTTGAAGGCTACGTTCATATTTTAAATGCTGGTGACGGTTCTTTTTTAGGCAGATCCCAGATATCCAAGAATCCAATTTTAGAAATTGTTTCCGAAGGAGATAAGTTGGCTGTGACCGATGAAAAGGGAAGGCTATTTTTCTTATCTCTAAAATAAATCTTTATAATTACAAATTTTCATGGAAGAGCAGGTCTAATCATGTCTTGTATAGTAGCTATTGTTGGAAGGCCTAATGTAGGTAAATCTAGCTTATTTAACATATTAACTGGGTCTAGAGCTGCGCTTGTAGCTGATTTTTCAGGATTAACTCGAGATAGGCAATACGGAAGAGACCTCAAATCGTCTGCCATACTAATTGACACAGGGGGCATTGGAAAGGATTCTTCTGATCTTAGTAAAGATGTAATCAAACAAACAAATCTAGCAATTGAAGAGGCTGATATCCTCTTTTTTATGGTTGATGGAAAGGATGGATTAATGCCTTTAGATGAGGAGATAGCTAAGAAGTTAAGGAAAACGAATAAGCCAGTTAGGTTAATAGTAAATAAAATAGACAACGCAAAAGATCTAGAAGAGAGTTTTGAATTTGATCAGTTGGGATTCAAAGATAAAGCTGTAGTTTCTACAGCCCATAACTTGGGCTTAGATGCCTTAAAAAAAGATTTACTAGAAACAGCTCCGGTAGCTGAACCCATCCAAGAAAAAAGAAATGACCTGAGGATTTCTATATTAGGTCGACCTAATGTTGGAAAATCAACTTTAATAAACAAATTATCTGGGTTTGAAAGAGTGTTAGTGTCCTCAGAATCTGGCACTACCAGGGATTCAATTGAAGTACCTGTTAAAGAAAGAGAAATAACCCTCATAGATACAGCTGGAGTTAGAAAAAAGAGTGTGTCTAAGGGTAAGGTTGAACAATTTTCAATTTCTCAATCAATTGAAGCAATTAAGAAGTCCAATGTAGTCATTCATATATTAGATGCTGTAGAACCTTTAGTTGACCAGGATATGCATCTACTAGGTCTAGCACTTTCAATAGGAAAGCCTGTCCTCATTGTTGCCAATAAAATTGATTTATTAAATAAAGAAGAATTAGCTAACTTAACTGATCATATTTTTAGAAGATTGAGCTTTGCAAAATTTGTTGGGGTTAGTTTAATTTCAGCAAAAGAAGGCAAGGGTCTAAAGAAATTATTGAATTTAGCCGAAGAAGCTTACTTGGCAACCAGCAAAGATTTTAGCACTTCTGTTCTTAATAAAATTTTAAATGAAGCTATAAAAAAACAACCTCCTCCATTGATTGGGAGGTTCAGGCCTAAGATGAGGTATATCCATCAGGGCGGAAAGAATCCCCCCGTATTTATTATTCATGGTAAAAACTTGAAAAAACTATCTTCATCTTATAAAAAATATATGGAAAATTATTTTAGAGAACACTTAAAACTCAGATCTACTCCTTTAATCATCGATTTTCTTGAAAGTGAAAATCCTTATAAAGATAAACCTAACGTATTAAGCGGTAGGCAAAAAAAGAAAAGAAAAAGAATAATTAAAAGAAGTAAAAAATAATGAGAAGCATTAACAATAAACTTATCTTTTTTCTGTTAGTCTGTTTTCTTTTTATTGGCTCTAATGAATTACAAGTAAGAGATTTGAAAGAATTGAATCCTCCTAACCCAAAAAAAGAAGCAGTAAAATTTGAGTCGCATGGCGTAATAAGAGTTGATGATTATTACTGGATGAGGGATGACACAAGAAAAAAACCCGAAGTAATAGATCATCTAAAATCAGAGAATAAATTTCTTGAACAATGGTTTGAGACAGATTTAGATCAGCGAGATCAGCTTTTCGAAGAAATAACTTCAAGGATACCTAAAAAAGAAGACTCCGTTCCTATCCCCTTGGGATCCTACGTATATTTCAGAAGGTATGAGCCTGAGAATGAGCACGCCATCTATATTCGCAGGAAACTTAACTCAAAGAAAGAAGAGATAATCTTAGACGTCAATAAATTGGCAGAAAAACATGAATTCTATAATTTATCGAATTGGAACATTTCCCCTTCAGAAGATTTGATGGCTTTAGCCGAAGATATCACAGGAAGAAGAAAGTATGAGATTAAGATAAAAGACCTGAACTCTGGTAAATTTTTCAATGATAGTATCAAGAATACTTCTGGGGATATGGCCTGGTCTCTTGATGGTCAATATTTGTTTTATGTCTTGAGGGCACCAAAGACTCTTCTTCCTTTTAAAGTCTATAGACATAAATTTGGAGAGAGGCAATCTGAAGACCATTTGGTTTACCAAGAAAAAGATACCACTTTCAACGTAACGCTTGGGAATTCTCGTTCCATGAAATACATTGAAATAAATGTTTCAAGTACCACCAGTTCCGAAACACTATTAATTGATTCAAATTTTCCAGAAAGCTCGCCAATAAAAATTTTGGCTCGGGAAGAAGACCATCTTTATTCGGTCGAGGATGATTCTGAAAGGTTACTTATACTAACTAATTGGAAAGCTAAAAACTTTAGACTCATGGAAACGAGTCTAAAGAACTCTTCAACCAAGTCTAATTGGAAAGAATTAGTACCCCACAGAGAGGATGTCTTGATGCAGTCTTTTCTGGCTTATCCTTTGAACCTAGTCTTATTGGAGAGAGCACAGGGATTAAGACAAATTAGAATTATGGACAGGAAAGGACAGTTCAAAAGGAAGGTAAAATTTAATGATCCAGCTTATTCAACTTACTTTGCATCAAATCCCGAGTATGAAAGTAAGAAAATGTATTTTGGTTATACAAGCATGCGAACTCCGGATAGTGTTTATTCTTATGACCTAGCTACAGGCAGTAGAAAGCTATTAAAACAACTAGAAGTCTTGGGGACGTTTTCTCCTAGTGTTTACAAAGTCGAAAGGAAAAATATTAAGGCTAGAGATGGAACTCAGGTCCCTGTTTCTTTGGTTTATAAAAGAGATAAATTTAAAAAGGGTAAAAATCCTCTTTTCGTTTACGGCTATGGCTCTTATGGATATTCAGTAGATCCAGGATTTAATTCCAATAGGTTATCTCTTTTAGACAGAGGATTCGTTTTTGCCATTGCTCATGTTCGAGGAGGGCAAGAACTAGGAAGGCAATGGTATGAAGATGGAAAGATGTTTAATAAATTAAACACTTTCTATGATTTTATTGATGTAACTAAAGGACTTATAAAGCAAGGCTATGCAGATACAGAAAGAGTCTATGCTGCAGGAGGGAGTGCAGGAGGTCTTTTGATTGGTGCTGTTCTTAATATGGAACCTGAACTTTATAATGGTGTGATTTCAAATGTGCCTTTCGTAGATGTAATAACAACAATGTCTGATCCTTCAATCCCTTTAACCACAGGAGAATATGATGAGTGGGGTAACCCTGAGAACAAGGATGAGTTTGAATACATTATGCAGTACTCTCCTTATGACAATATTGACCATCTTGAGTATCCAAGCATTCTGGTCACAGCAGGATTATGGGATTCTCAGGTACAATATTACGAACCCGCAAAATACGTTGCAAAATTAAGAGAATTTAATCAGTCAAAGCATCCGATCTTAATGAAAGTAAATCTTTCTGCCGGTCATAGTGGAGTCAGCGGTAGATTTGCAAGCTTAGAAGAAGTGGCTATGGAATACGCTTTTTTGTTACGTATTGATAAGGAAAAGAGGTAGAAGCTTATTAGTTCAGAAGAAAGAAACAAGAGAATAATAGCTCTGTTAATTCCTACTGTGATTTTTGTGAGTATGGGTCAATCAGTCTATTGGCAAACCATGCCTTTAATAGGGAGAGAATTGGGTTTTAGTGTTAAATTAATTACTTCTTTAGTTTCTTTCTCAGCTTTAATGTTTCTTATTTTCACTCCTTATTGGGGCAGGTTGAGTGATAAAAAAGGAAGAAAATTTGTACTTATAATTGGATTGGTCGGATACATAACTTCAACCCTTCTTTTTTGCTGGATAGCTTATTTAGGACTGATAGGTTATTTCACCTTTACTACTCTTATTTTCTTTATGCTTTTGGCACGAGTGATTAATTCTGCACTGGGTGCTGGTATGAGACCAGCAACAGGGGCTACAGTTGCTGATGTTACGACAGTAGAAAATAGATCAGCTGGTATGGGGCAATTTGGGGCGGCCAATAACATAGGAACTATTCTCGGACCTGTCTTAGTTTCGTTCATTGCTTTCCTTATAGCCAACGCTGCCATTTTTCCAGCTTCGTTAGAGCCATATGGTCGTCTAATTCCTCTTTTGTTTATGTCATTTCTTATGATGATGGCATTAGTATTTGTTTATTTTTATTTACCAGAATCATTTGTAAAACAAGAAACTAACAACTCAGGGCAAGGTTTTAATTTTGAAAAATCAAATCTAATGTTAATTTCTACTGGGGTTTTAATTTTTTCATCTTTTGCAATTATTCAATCCATTACTGCTTTTTATCTACAGGATACTTTCTTCCTCTCGATTTTAGAAACGCAACAAAGTCTAGGTATAGCCTTAGGGTTTATGGCTCTTAGCTCAATAGTTGCGCAGCTAACAATTGTTCAAAAAATAAAAGTTCCTCCTATTAAGCTCGTTCAATGGTCAACTCCTTTCTTTATATTAGGTACATTGGTGGCCGTGTATGCTGCTAATTTCAATATTTACGTACTTGGCATGTCGATAATAGGTCTTGGCATGGGCTTGGGAACACCAGGGTACACAGCAGCAGCTTCTCTAAATGCTGATTCAGAGAGCCAGGGAGCCGCTGTAGGTTTAGCTATGATTGCTCCTGGATTGGGGTTTTCTATAGGCCCTCTTTTAGGGGGTTTTCTTTACGAATCTTCTCCATCACTTCCTTTCCTAGCCATTCTTCCTATCTTTGCTCTAGTTTTCTTAATTGCTTCGTACATTAATAAAAGTCTGGTGGCAGGCAAAACTTTATAGCATTCGCTTTATTGCCAAATTATAATTACGCTGTTCCTAGCCCATGACAGCTTAGAAAACCTGATGAAAGAAAAAGACAATCGTCCAGTTTATTTAAACCCCTTGGCAACAGATCTCCCAATCATTGGGTTATCTTCAATACTTCATAGGATATCGGGATTTGCTATATTTTCTATTTTTCTTGTTTCGATATGGATGCTAGACAGGTCATTATCTTCTGAACAAGAGTTTTTAACTCTAGTGAAAGATTTCAATAATCTATTTGTATTGAAATTAATATTTTACTTATTTTCAGTTGGCCTTCTTTATCATTCTCTATTAGGGATAAAGAAACTAATGTCCGATGTCTTTGGAATAGGAGAAGAGCTTAAGACAGGTACTTTGATTTCTTGGAGCTTCAATTTAATTTTTCTGTTTATTGCAGTTTTCTTATTTAGTAAATTTTTTATTTAACATGAAGGGAATACTTGGGTCCGGGACAAATGACTTTTTGGCAGTAAGAATAAGTTCACTAATTCTATTGTCTTATTTCCTATATTTAACTTTTTTTGTTATTAGCAATGCACCAATCAATTTTGATCTGTGGAATGGTTTATTCGAGAATGTTGCTATGAAGATATTTACTACTTTATTCCTTTTGTCTTTTGGTATTCACACCTGGATAGGTACCTGGGCTATTGGAAGTGATTATTTAACTTTGGCTAGATTGGATCGCATGGGGCTTAACATCAATAAGTTTTATAGAATAGTTTGTGCTCTGATAATAAGTTGTGTAACTGTTTGGTCATTATTGATTATTTGGTAAAGGATTATGAAAGTTGATGAAATTATAAAAGCTCAAGACCTTCCTATCAGAGACTTTGATGGAATAATTATCGGAGGAGGAGGGTCTGGGATGAGAGCTTCTCTTCAATTAGCAGAATCAGGTTTAAATACTGCTGTTATTTCTAAAGTATTCCCTACAAGATCACATACAGTTTCAGCACAAGGAGGTATTACCTGTGCTATTCAAAGCGATGACCCTGAAGATGATTGGCGTTGGCATATGTTCGATACTGTAAAGGGATCTGATTATATTGGGGACCAAGATGCCATTGAGTATATGTGTAGTGAAGGCCCGAAAGCGGTTTTCGAACTTGAACATATGGGGATGCCTTTCTCTAGAACTGAAGAAGGAAGGATTTATCAAAGACCTTTTGGAGGGCAATCTAAAGATTATGGTAAAGGCGGACAAGCTTGCAGGACTGCTTGTGCAGCAGATAGGACGGGTCACAGTCTTTTGCATACCCTTTACCAAGCAAATCTGAAAGCAGGAACAAACTTTTTAAACGAGTGGTTTGTCATCGATTTAGTTCTCAATTCTTCCAAAGAAGTTACTGGAGTTATAGCTTTTGAAATTGAGTCAGGCGAAATATTTTATATTAGATCTAAAGCTATAGTTTTAGCTACTGGGGGAGCCGGTAGAATCTACGCTTCTACCACTAATGCTCTTATTAATTCAGGAGATGGGATAGGAATGGCATTAAGAGCTGGATTACCAGTTCAAGATATTGAGATGTGGCAATTTCACCCTACAGGCATCTACGGACACGGAACCTTGGTAACAGAAGGTTGTCGAGGTGAGGGCGGTTACCTCATTAATAAAGACGGTGAAAGATTCATGGAAAGATATGCTCCTAACACCAAAGATTTAGCCAGTAGAGACGTGGTTTCCAGAGCCATGGCACAAGAAATTCTTGAAGGCCGGGGCTGCGGCCCACATGAAGATCATATCAAGTTAAGACTTGATCATCTGGGGCCAGACGTTGTTCATAAGAGATTGCCTGGAATAACTGAATTATCTAAAACATTTGCTCATGTTGATCCTGCAGTTGAGCCAATTCCAGTTGTACCGACTTGTCACTATATGATGGGAGGAATTCCTACCAACATAAATGGCCAAGTTGTTACCCTGAAAGAGGGAAAAGATTCAGTAGTCAATGGCCTTTATGCCGCGGGAGAAGTGGCCTGTGTTTCAGTTCATGGAAGTAATAGGCTGGGCGGGAATTCTTTATTGGATCTAGTTGTGTTCGGCAGAGCAGCGGGAATTTATATTGAGGAATCTCTTAAACAAGGTTCAAGTTTAAGTCCCTCTTCTAAAGAGGATATAGATCAAGCCCTGATTAGACTTAATAAGTTGAATGCTTCTAAAGAAGGGAAAGAAACAGCTGAATTAAAAAAGCAGATGCAGGACAATATGCAAAGCAATTTTGGAGTTTTCCGAAGAGAAGATCTTATGGAAAAAGGAATCGAGGATTTAGGCAACTCAAGAGAAGCAGTAGAAAATATGTACTTGTCAGATAAATCAGTTTCATTCAACACAGCTAGAATAGAAGCACTTGAAATGCAGAACTTATTCGAAGTAGCAGAAGCTACAGCAATAACCGCTAATGAGAGAAAAGAAAGTCGAGGAGCTCATGCTAGAGATGATTACCCTGAAAGAGATGATGATAACTGGCTAAAACATTCCATTTATTTCTCTTCAACAAAATCTGTTTCCAAAAAAGATGTCAATTTTAGGCCCACAACTGTTCAAGCCTTCCAACCTACTGAGAGGTCATACTAATGAGTACAACAATACCTTTAGAAGAAGTTAAAAATGTTACTTTAAGTATCTATCGGTTTGATCCAGGCAAGGATAAGAAAGCTTATATGCAAGATATTGAGATAGAAGTTCCGGCGAATAAGGATCTTATGGTTTTAGATGCCTTACTTTTGGCTAAGAAGAAAGAAACTTCTCTTTCTTTTAGAAGGTCTTGTGGAGAAGGCGTGTGTGGTTCAGATGGAATGAACATAAACGGAAAGAATGGCCTAGCTTGTGTCACTCCACTCTCAGAGGCTGTTAAAAGAAATAAATTAGTTTTGAAGCCTATGCCCGGGCTTCCTGTAGTAAGAGACTTAATAGTTGATATGAAACAGTTTTTTGATCAGTTAGAGAAAGTAAAACCGTATTTAATAACCAAAGATGAGACCCCGGAACAAGAAAGAAAGCAATTTCCAGAAGAAAGGGAAAAATTAGATGGTTTATACGAATGCATTCTATGTGGATGCTGTTCGACGGCCTGCCCCTCTTTCTGGTGGAATCCAGATAAATTTTTAGGCCCAGCAGCACTTCTGCAATCTTGGAGGTTTATAACTGACTCAAGAGATCAAGCCACTGAAGAACGGTTAGATGATTTAGATGATGCATTCAGTCTCTATAGATGTCATGGAATAATGAATTGTGTTTCAGTATGTCCGAAAGAACTGAATCCCACTGAAGCAATATCTAATATCAGGAAAAAGCTAATCAATAGAAATAACTAAAGGGGAAAAGGGGGAAGTTTTATGGCCAATCACTATGATGTAGCAATCATAGGCTCAGGTCCTGCAGGTTATGTCTCAGCTATACGCTGTGCTCAACTTGGTTTAAAAACAATTTGTATAGAAGAAGTAGCTAACCAGAACAAAGTAGCTCTGGGGGGCACTTGCTTGAATGTTGGTTGTGTTCCTTCTAAGGCTCTTTTAGAAAGTTCTCTGATCTTTTCTAATACCAATCACAAACTAAAAGACCATGGAATAGAAGTATCTGAAGTTTCTCTAGATGTAAATGCTATGCATCTAAGAAAGGATAAGATTGTTTCTTCGCTAACCAAAGGAGTCTCTGGATTATTTAAACTAAATAAGGTAGATACAGTTCAAGGTAAGGCTTACATTTCCGATCCTCATACCATAAAGGTAAGCACAGATGGTTCAGACCAAAACATCAGATCAGAAAATATTATTTTAGCCACAGGTTCTAAACCTATTGAATTATCAGATTATCCATTTGATGAAGAGTTTTTGTTTAGTTCAAACGGAGCTTTAAAATTCAGTGAAGTTCCTAATAGAATTGCAGTGATTGGAGCAGGGGCAATTGGACTTGAACTAGGTAGTGTCTGGGCAAGACTGGGATCAGAAATAACAATTTACGAAGCCTTAACAGATTTTCTGCCTAATGCCGATGACAGCATCTCAAAAGAAGCCTTAAAGATATTTCAGCAACAGGGCCTAAATATAGGACTAGGAACAGAAATAGAAAGTTTGGAGGTGATTAACAATCAAGTAGAAGTAAAAGTTAGCAATGATGAAATAACTAATCTTCAAGTGGATAAAGTTATTTTTGCTGTGGGTAGGAATCCAGCTTCGAAAGGCCTTTTTGATCCTGCTCTAGGGATTCAAATAGATGACAAAGAGTTTGTTGTAGTCGATGAGCATTGCCAAACACAGGTGTCTAATATTTACGCCATAGGAGATTTAGTGAGAGGCCCCATGCTAGCCCATAAAGCTTCTGAAGAAGGCATTATGGTGGCAGAAAGAATCGCAAGAAGGAATTATAGTTTGAATTATAAAAATATTCCTTTTGTGATTTATACCCATCCTGAAATTGCTTGGGCGGGGTATTCAGAAAAAAGTGCATTAGAAGAAGGTATTCAAGTTGAAGTTGGCACCTTTCCATTTCAAGCTAATGCCAGAGCATTAACCTCTAATGAGAGTACTGGATTTGTTAAAGTAGTGGTAAATCAGGAAGATGATTCAATTATAGGAGTTCATGCCTTGGGTCCCTCAGCAGCAGATGTGGTTCAGCAAGGTTTAATAGCAATGGAATCTAAAGTAACTGCAAAAGAACTGGGTTCAGTTATGTTTAGTCATCCCACTGTCTCAGAAGCATTACACGAGGCTGTTTTATCAGCAAAAGGTAATGCAATTCATTTGAATAATAGGAAGAAAAAGTGAATCTACATGAATACCAAGCTAAAGGCCTTTTTAGAGAATATGGCATCTCGGTATCGAAAGGCATCCCAGTCAATAATTGCAATGCAATAAAAGAAGCAATTAATTCTTTAGAAGGCAATCGTTGGGTAGTAAAAGCACAAGTACATGCAGGAGGAAGAGGTAAAGCCGGAGGAGTGGAGCTGGTTGATACTGTCCAAGAAGCAGAAGCATTTGCAGAAAAGTGGTTAGGTCACAACTTAGTGACTTATCAAACTGATGAAAGAGGCCAACCCGTAAATACAATTCTGATAGAAGAGTGCATAGATATTGCCGAAGAGCTATATTTAGGTGCTGTAATAGATAGAGCTTCACAGAGATTAGTTTTCATGGCTTCACAAGAAGGGGGGGTTAATATAGAAGAAGTAGCAGCAACCACTCCGGAAAAAATATTTCAAGTTGCAATTGATCCTTTAACAGGGCCATCTAGGGATGAAGCTGATCAATTATCAGTTCAGCTGGACCTGACTGAAGTTCAAGCTGAGCAATTTAGAGACTTATACCTTTCTCTGTCTAAAATGTTTATAGAAAAAGATCTGTCTTTGTTGGAAATAAATCCATTGGTTATAACAACAAAAGGAGATCTAATCTGTTTAGATGCGAAAATAAATGTTGATTCCAATGCCTTATATAGACAAGAGTCTTTGGTGAAAATAAACGATGTTTCTCAAGAGGACGAGAGAGAATCTTATGCTTCAAAATGGAATCTTAGTTATGTGTCTTTAAATGGAAATATCGGTTGTATGGTAAACGGAGCAGGTTTGGCTATGGGAACCATGGATATTATTAAACTTCATGGCGGCGAGCCTGCTAATTTTCTTGATGTCGGAGGAGCTGCGGATTCAGAGCGTGTATCAGAGGCTTTTAAAATCATTCTCTCCGATAAGGCTGTGCAGGCTGTCCTAATTAATATTTTTGGCGGCATCGTCCGTTGTGACATTATTGCTGATGGAATAATTGAAGCCGTAGAGCAAATAGGTGTAAATGTACCTGTTGTTGTAAGACTAGAAGGTAATAATTCAGAGTTAGGATCCGATAAGCTCTCCAAGAGTGGGCTAGATATAATCATCGCTTCTGGCTTAGAGGACGCAGCCAAGTTAGTTGTTGAAGCTTCTCGAAGAGGAAAATCTTGAGTATTCTCATAAATAAAGATACCAAGGTAATCTGTCAGGGTTTTACTGGTTCTCAGGCAACCCAACATTGCAAACAATGCATTGATTATGGAACAAATTTTGTGGGTGGTGTCACTCCAGGAAAAGGAGGTCAAACCCATTTAGACTTGCCAGTATTTGATACAGTTAAAGATGCAGTCAGCGCTACCCAAGCTTCTGCTAGCTTAATATTTGTTCCGGCAAGGTTTGGTAAAGAATCTATTCTTGAGGCTGCCGAGGCAGGCATAAAATTGATTGTTTGTATTACGGAGGGCATACCAACCTTAGATATGCTAGTGGTAAAGAAAAGGTGTGATGATTTGGGTTCAAGACTGATAGGGCCAAACTGCCCAGGAGTGATCACGCCTGGAGAAAGTAAAATGGGTATTATGCCTGGAAATATTCATTTGCCTGGAAGAGTGGGAGTTATATCCAGATCAGGAACATTAACTTATGAGGCAGTGAAGCAAACTAGTGACTTAGGTTTTGGACAGAGTAGTTGTGTAGGCATAGGAGGCGATCCTATCCCTGGATCCACTTTCATTGACATGCTTCACCTCTTTGAGGACGATCCAGTCACTGAAGCGATAGTTATGGTAGGCGAAATAGGAGGAACAGCAGAAGAGGCAGCTGCAGAATTTATCCAAAGTAATATATCAAAACCTGTGGTTTCCTATATTGCAGGTGTTACAGCTCCTTCAGGTAAAAGGATGGGTCATGCAGGCGCAATAATCGCTGGAGGAAAAGGAACTGCAGAAGAAAAATTTAAAGCTCTGGAGGCTGCGGGTGTTCACACAGTTAGAAGTCCAGCAGAGATAGGCAAAGGTGTAGGAGAGATAACAGGATGGTAGATTACAAGCATTTAGAGATCGAAGATCAAGGGCAAATAATTATTTGTTATTTATCAAATCCTCCAACTCATACTTTAACAGCACAAGGGCTACTAGAAATTCACGACTTTCTTGATTCCTTGGTCTCTAATAAAGAACTAAGAATTCTTGCTTTTACTGGGGCAGGAGAAGACGTTTTTATAAGACATTATGAAGTAGGAGAGTTGGCAGACACTGCCGAGAAGAACATTGGCCGGCAAGAAGAAACAAAGAAGCCAGATAACAATCCTATTAAAGAATTACATGGTTTTCACAAGATGCTATTAAAGATCAGAGATCTGGATGCAATTGTAGTAGCTGGTATTAATGGAAATACAGCAGGAGGGGGTTGTGAGTTTTCTTTAGGCTGTGATTTAAGAGTTATGTCTTCAGGAGATTACTTTATAGGGCTACCTGAAACGTCGGTAGGAATTCTCCCAGGCGGTGGTGGAACTCAAAGGTTAGCTAGGTTAATAGGATCCTCAAGGGCACTAGATCTAATTCTGCATGGGCAGTTAATATCAAATGTTAAAGCCCTTGAATTTGGAATCATAAATGAAATTCTTCCTAAAGAATCTTTCCTCAAATCTTTAAAAGAATACTGTCGGATATTGGCTAACAGAGCCCCTATAGCCCTAAGGGAAGTTAAAAGAGCAATTCATAGAGGTATGGATTTACCTCTGGAAGAAGCTTTATTGCTGGAACAAGAAGCCTTTAATAAAACTATGAATTCAAAGGACGCTGCAAAAGCAATGAGGACCATGCTCAATTCCAAAGAAGAGATAGATGTAATATCCAAATTGGAATGGACAGGGGAATAATTCTTTTACTCTTCAGCTACCTTAACTACCTGTTTTCCAAAGTTTTTTCCGGAAAGAACATCTCTAAGAGCTTGGGGTGCGTTTTCTATCCCTTCGCTAACAGTCTCTCGATACTTAATTTTTCCTTCTTTTATCCAGTTTGAGAGCTCTCTGGTGGCTTCTGCCCATTCTTCAAACCATTCAGTAACTACAAAGAATCTGTGTTCAGGTATAGGATCCAAAGCCCCAAATACATGGAAAGGAGTTTCTTCATTTTCAAAGTCAGTTGAATTGTAGTGAGCTATGAAACCGCAAATCGGTATTCTGGCTCCTGGATTAAGGTTCTTGGCGACTGCTTTAGAAACTTCTGCTCCAACATTTTCAAAATAAATGTCTATTCCTTCAGGGCAAGCAGCCTTAAGGTCTGCTTCCAAGTTTCCAGCTTTGTAATCTACACAAGCATCAAATCCCAGTTCTTCAGTCACATAAGAGCATTTAGTTTCTCCACCAGCGATTCCTACTGCTCTGCAACCTAGTATTTTGGCCATTTGGCCCACGACAGTCCCCACAGCACCTGACGCAGCTGAGACTACGACGGTTTCTCCAGATTTTGGTTTACCCACTCTTAATAATCCGAAATAAGCTGTTCTTCCAGGCATTCCCACAGTACCCAAGTAAGTTGAAAGCGGAACTATCTTTGGGTCCGCTTTGAATAACTGTTTGTCATTTCCATGAGCTTTTATATAACTCTGCCAACCCCGATGAACACATACATAATCACCTACACTGTAGTTATCAGATTTGCTTTCAACCACTATTCCAACGCTTTCGCCGGTCATCACTTCACCTATTTTTATTGGATCTGCATAAGACTTAGCATCATTCATTCTGCCTCTCATATAAGGGTCAATGGATAAGTACAGGGTTTTAATTAAAATGTTTCCTTCTTCAATTTCTGGAACTGGAACTTCCTCCAATTTCCAGCAATCATCTTCTGGCATGCCTTCTGGTCTTTTATTGAGAACCCATTTTTTATTTATTTTTTCAGTCATTTTTTCCTTTATTAGATTTTTTGATTTAGTTTATTAATTTTTACTTCCTTGTTTTTCGATCAGAAAATAAAAAGGTTCAGTTGAGGTTTCTTTATTTAAAAGATTATGGCCTAAGAATTTACAAAATCTATCAATATCTCTTTCCGTAGAAGGGTCGGTTGCATATAGTTCAACTTTTTCACCAGATTTTAATTCTTGCATTGCCTTGTGAAGCATCATTATAGGCTCGGGACAAAGAAGACCTTCTGCTTTAATTTTCATATCTGATTGTTAAATACCTATTTGTTGTGTAATTTAATCTCCAAATCATTAAGGCTGAAGCTATAACAAGACCTATGCACATGCCAACCCACATACCTTGAGCTCCGAGTTTTATGGTCCAAAAATCTGTTATCGCAAGACTGTAACCAAACGGCAGTGCAAACATCCAATAAGCTACTAACATAATTATCATTGGCCCGACTGTATCTTTGTAACCCCTTAAGCTGCCCATACCACACATGGCCAAGCTATCTGGTATTTGAAAAAAAGCAGCAAACATAAGCAGGATTACTGCCAACTCTATAACCGCAGGATCACTCGGCCATATTGAAGTGACTACTAATTCAGCAAATAAAAGTAAGAATAAAGTGTTAAATAGGGCTAAAACCCCTCCAAATTTGAGCGAGTAAAACGAGCTGTATCTGGCTGCTTGAAAGTCTCTTTCACCAACTTTATTTCCTACCCTCACTGCAGCTGCCATACCTATACTTAACGGGACCATAAACAATAAACCTCCAATGTTTATAGCTATTCCATGAGATGCGACAACTTGACTTCCTAAGCTACCAAGGACGAGAGTAGCTCCACTGAACATGCTTAACTCAATAAAATTGCTTGCTGCAAGTGGTAGCCCCCCTTTTAAAATTTCTTTTATAGTGCTTAAAGAAGGCCAATCAAAACGTGAAAAGAATTGAGTTTGCTTGTAGTTAGTACTGAGTCTTAAATACACAATTAAAATGGCAAGTGCTGTCCATGTACCGATAATGGCAGATAACCCTGCTCCTCTTGCACCCATTTCAGGAAAACCGAAATTTCCAAAAATAAAACAGTAATTGCCGATTATCGCCATTCCTAGCAAGATGAAGTTAATAATTGCAATAGGCACTGGTTTGGTTATACCTTCACTCAAAGACCTTAAAGGTTGCATCAACAAAATGGCAGGAATCGCAAAAATAAAAGTACTTAAATAATCCTTAGAATATTCGATAATTCCTTCGTCAACCCCGACTAACTTTAAAAAAGAAGGTCCGAGGCTTAATAACAATACTCCTAACAAAACAATTGGAAATACTAACCAAATAGCCTGTCTCACCAAAGGGCCTATTTCTTGCATTTTATTGGCTCCATAAAGTTGTGCGACCATTGGTGTAACAAAAAATATAATTCCTCCTAGGCCTAAAAATAGAGGAAACCAAAGACTGTTAGCCATGAGGATACCTGCCAAGACATCTGGGGAGTAATTACCTGCTTGGACTACAGAATTTAATCCTATTAATGCAAGGGCGAGTTGAGAAAAGAACATAGGAAAGGCAAGCTTTGAAAAGCTTATTGTTTCTTCTATCGTTTTTGTAGAAACAAAGAAACTTCTTTTTTCTTCTGTTAAATGCTGTTCCATAGAAGAAAGCTATTTTATCATGTGAAAATAAAATATTTTGGAGGAAATCTATCAGACAGGATAACCGACCTTATTGGCTAAAGAGATTCGTTTCTGGATTTGTTAATCTTTACGTTCAATATCATTTAGCTCCTCAGTTCGAGACTCTTGGAGAGAGATCAACTTTTATGGGGGCTAAATATGTAGATATCTTTGGCACAGGTATTAACGTTGGTAAGAGCGCAACCTTTGTTGCAACTTCAGATAGCAACATTAGATTGACTACTTGGAACTTGGGTGAATTTAATGGAAAGATTTACGCAGACGATTATTGTCTTTTCACTCCCGGAGTAAGAATTGCAGCTGCAACGGAGATCAAAATTGGTAAGGGTTGTATGTTTGCTAACGGGTCTTATGTTTCAGATGCAGATTGGCATGGCATTTACAAGAGAGCAGAACCTGTGGGCAGCACTAAAAAAGTTGAACTAAAAGACAATGTGTGGATTGGAGATAGAGCTGTTGTAGGCAAGGGAGTGACCATTGGAGAAAACTCCATTGTCGCTGCTGGAGCAATAGTTGTTAAAGATGTTCCATCCAATGTCATAGTGGGGGGAAACCCTGCAAAGATAATAAAAAAACTTGATCCCAGTGAAGAAAAGGTCACAAGGATGGACCTTTTTAAGGATCCTGTTGCCCTTGAAGAGTTGTACGATTATTTAGATAAAATTGATTTGAAACAAAACCACTTTTTAGGCTGGATAAGAAGTCTCATTCTTCCCTCTAAAAAACAGTAAAGAAAGAAAAAGCTATTAGAGTTGAAAAAAATTCCTAGTATTTTTGTAACAGCTTTTTTTCTTAAAAAAATATTCTTCTATGATATGGTGGATTAGCAAATAATTATCGGAGGTTTATATGCAGAAATTAATAAAGTTTTTTTTAATAACATTACTTTTACCCTTTTATTCCTTGTCTTATTCTGACAATCATGTTCCTGATTATTCCGTGATGGAGTCATTTCAGTGCAACTTTAATGAAGGGAAGGGAATGAGTGATCTTATTAGAGTAAGTGATGAATGGACTAAATGGATGAATCAAGGAAATGTTTCTGTTCCATATAATGCTTGGCATGTTACAAGTGTCTTTAATAATCAAAAAGATTTTAGTTTCGACACAGTATGGATTGGTTTTACTAACAATTATGAAGAAATGGGTGTTATTCAGGATGAGTGGGCCGAGAAAGGTGCTAGATTACAAGCAAAGTTCGATAATGTTCAAAGCTGCCCTGTTCATTCTATGCAGTATGTCTACACTGTTAGAAGCCCTAAACAGCCTTTTTTTAAAGGTTATATGACTGTTTCTGGGTGCACAGCATCTGAAGGAGCCACTAATGAAGCTTTTATGCTTGCGGATGAAAAGATGAATACCTATCTCGATGAAAATAATTTTTCCAATGGCGCTACTATGAGATGGTTTCGTGGGCCAGGATCAGGCGTGGACTTTCCATACGACTATTTGAATGTAACTGTAGTTCCTTCATTCACTGAATGGGGACAGAATGTGGACAAAATAGTAACTGGAGCTGGAGCAGTTTCTGCCAGTTTGTATGGAGATCTACAATCTTGTGACACACCTAGAGTTTATAGAATAACTTATGCTGGTGGACACAATCCTGAGTAACAGAATATTTAATTAAAAAAAGCGGCCTTTTTAAGGCCGTTTTTTTATCTAAATAGGTCTTTGGTTGATCCTTATATATAATTATTATTAGGAGACGGCAGTAATGGCAAAAGATTACAAACCACTAGACCTTCTTTCAAAAGAACAACTCAAAGAAATTAGAGAGAAGAAAGATCGGATTAATGTAGTTTCCATTTCATTAAATTGGCTTCAAATTATAGCCGCTATGGCTTTGTTCTTTTACTTTCCAAACGTTTTAACCTTCTTATTTTCTGTAATTGTAATCGGAAGTCGGCAATTTGCTTTAGCAGTATTAGCGCATGATGGGGCGCATAATCTATTATTTTCTAATGAAAAAATTAATGATTTTATTTCACAGTGGTTTTGTGCATTTCCACTATTTTCAGACAACCGCCCTTATAGGCCATATCATCTAGCTCATCACAGGTTTACAGAATCAGAGAATGATCCTGATTTAAGTCTAAGCGCACCTTTCCCTATAACAAAAGCAAGTTTTCGTAGAAAAGTTATTAGGGACTTAACTGGCCAAACTGGATTTAGACGATATTCAATAGCTCTCAAATCAATCTTTTCTTCAGAAGCTGACAACTTTGCAGGAAAGATAAAAAAAATATCAGATAAGATCGGCGGATTTTTTATTAGCAATCTGGTTATTTTTTCCCTTATTTCTATTTTTTCGCATTGGTCTATTTACTTCCTACTTTGGTGGATTCCTGCATTTACCTATTACAGCCTTATAGTTAGGATAAGAAATATTGCTGAACATTCAGTTACTCCAGGTGATACTAATCTCAATAACACTAGGACTACCAAGGCGTCTCTGTTAACAAGGTACTTACTGGTTCCCCACCATGTAAACTTTCACCTAGAACATCATCTCTTCACCAACTGTCCTTGGTACAACCTACCAAAAGTACATGAAATGCTGAAAGGAGAACCCCTAAGAGATATGATGTGCATTGAGGAATCTTATTTTTCAGTTTTAAGAAAAGCGACATCAGGATAATTTTTTATGACTAATGAAAAAGACTCAAGTGATTTAACTGCAGAAGAACGTTACGTCACGCAAGAGCAAGGGACTGAACCGGCTTTTAGTGGAAGATACAACGACACTAAGGCTGAAGGTTCATATAATTGTGTTTGTTGTGGCGCAGAACTTTTTAATTCTTCCAGTAAATTTGATTCGGGAACAGGATGGCCAAGTTTTTGGGAGCCTGCTTCAGAAGAAAGTGTGGATATGGAAGAGGACCTATCTTTGGGTATAAAAAGAATTGAAGTGCATTGTCAAAAATGTGAGGCACATCTAGGTCATGTTTTTCCTGATGGCCCCCAACCTACTGGCCTAAGATACTGCATTAATTCTGTTTCCTTGGATTTAAAACCGAAGAATTTAGAAGAGGATTGATCCTGAATTCAGATAAACCAGAATCGCAAACCAATCGAAACTCTGTCAAATTACTAGCTAGCTCAAGCATAGTGAGCTTCTGGACTTTTGTTTCCAGACTTCTGGGGTTAGTTAGAGATATTGTTTTTACTTCTCTCTTAGGGGCAGGGGTCGCCCTGGATGCTTATGTAGTAATCACAAAGATTCCTAATGTATTTAGAAGGATATTTGCTGAAGGTGCTTTCAACCAAGCTTTTGTACCAGTACTTTCAGAATACAAGGAAGGTAGTGATGAAAGTGAGGTAAGAGTTTTAATAAACAATATTTTTGGGGTTCTCAGTTCAAGCCTGTTGCTTATTACTCTTATTGTTCTTTTACTTACTCCTATTTTTGTCTTTATTTTTGCTCCGGGTTTTTACTCAGAACCAATTAAAAACGAATTGGCTACAGACATTCTAAGAATAACTTTTCCATACCTTTTCTTTGTATCACTGGTGGCTTTATCCGGATCCATAATGAATACCTATGGAAAGTTTTCAATTCCAGCTTTAACTCCTGTTTTCTATAACCTCATACTAGTTTGCACTGCAATTTGGATAGCACCACTTTATGAAGTTCCTATTTATGCTATAGCTTGGGGTATGTTTGTTGCTGGGTGTATTCAACTTTTAATACAAATCTATCCTTTAATAAAATTAAAATTACTTCCTAACTTTTCTCTAAATTTAAATCACCCCGGGGTTAAAAAAGTTCTCTATCTAATGATTCCAGGAATAATTGCAGGAGGCGTTAGTCAGCTTAATATGCTCGTAGATACCATATTGGCTTCTTTTTTACCTACGGGAAGCCCAACTTGGTTGTATGTTTCCGACAGGTTAATGCAGTTACCGCTTGGTATTTTTGCTATTGCCATAGGTACGGTGTTACTTCCCCGGCTTTCTTCTTTGCATCAAACTGAAGATAGGGAAGGATTCTCGAGAACAATGGACTGGTCTATAAGATTAGTTTTGTTAATTGGGGTTCCGTCAATTATAGGTTTAGTTCTCTTATCAGAACCAATCATTCTTACCTTATTTGAGCGAGGGGAGTTTATTGCATCTGACACGAGACAGGCGTCTTTTAGCCTCATAGCACTTGCATTAGGCTTGATTGCCTTCATGCTAATTAAGGTGTTGACCCCTGGCTTTTTTGCTCGTCAGAACCCTAAAACGCCCTTGAAAATTGCTGCAGCCTCTATGGTAGTTAACGCTGTTTTAGCTTGGTTACTCGCTTTTTATTTAGGTTTCAATCATGTTGGTTTAGCAATAGCTAGTTCTATTGCCGCGTATTTTAGTATTACTATATTGCTCTTTATTCTCTTAAAAAATAAGATTTATCAAGTCCAAAAAGGATGGATCATTTTTTTTGGAAGAATATTTGTTGCTTGTTTAGTTATGACTGTAATAGTTAATCTAATGAATGTAGAGATGTTTGCATGGAGGGAGTTAGATCAAGTGGTCC
>Ga0208895_1000083_pt1 | contig 43996 bp, 42 predicted proteins | sample ETNtaG_10_FD_185765 | JGI IMG/M metagenome (GOLD analysis project Ga0208895, IMG submission 185765) | Marine microbial and viral communities from oxygen minimum zone, Eastern Pacific Ocean - ETNP201302SV82 (SPAdes) (version 2) | ecosystem: Environmental > Aquatic > Marine > Oceanic ... | reverse complement strand
CAAAATAACCGTATTTCTCTAAGTGAACTCAAATCTCATCCTCAATTTACATTATTTGTTGAACAAATAATTGAAACGCTTTCCGTAATCAAGTTGGAGCAATTCATAACCAAAGACTTTAAACCTGAACTTTCAGAAAATGAGATTTTACAGAATTGCAGCATTGAAAAATCTACTGGAGTCAAACAAATCAAAATTGCACAAATAATTATTTCCGAAATCCTGGATTCTGACTCTTCAAAAAGTGAACAAAAAAATGCCGTTGTAGGGTTTCTAGAAAAGCTCACAATACACATCTCGAAAGGCGCATCTTTCGAAGCTCTTGCAAAACTACACTCTCAGCACCCCTCTTATTACAATGGTGGTCTTTCTGAGTGGCTAAATGTTAATACTTCAAACATAGAAATGTTTGATTCTCTTGAAGATGGTGAAGTCTCTAAAATCTACGAAACTGAGGGGGCATGGGCTATCGCAATAAAGGTTGACGAGAGGTACATTAATCCAGATATAGAAAGTTGCAAACAGCAAATCAAAAATCAAAAATCTCAAACATACTATTTACAATGGTTAAAAGAGCTTAGAGATTCAGCTTATATTGAGATATATACTGATAAACTATAAAAATTCAATTTTTATTTCTTTTAAATGCCTAACTCTATTCATATATTTGGTTTTCATAGCCTAGAAGCGATATTAAATTCTAGCCCTGAGTTAATTCTCAATGTATTTGTCCAGAATGGTAGGCGTGATAGACGAATGCAAGACTTGTTAACTAAACTTGAGAATCAAAAAATTAAATACTCATCGACCGATAAAAACATATTGGACAGACTTGCAAAGGGTGAACTTCATCATGGAGTTTTAGCGGAAATTGCACAACCAACTCTTCCTGGGCAAGATAAACTAATTGAGCATATTAAACATTATTCAATTAATCCACTTATCCTAATACTTGATTCAATACAAGATCCAAGAAACCTTGGGGCTTGCCTTAGAAGTGCAAACGCTGCTGGAGTAGATTGCGTGGTTGTTAATAAAGACCGTTCAGCCCCAATTAATGCTCTGGTCCACAAAACATCTGCCGGCGCTATCGACCAAACTAAAATATTTCAAGTAACCAACCTGGCAAGAACTATTAAAGAATTGCAAAAGAATGGAATTTGGGTTTTAGGACTAGACGGCTTGTCTAACAATTCTCTCTATAAAGCTAATCTTTGTGAGCCTATTGCTTTAGTAATGGGGAGTGAAGGCAAAGGATTAAGGAAATTAATCAAAACAAGTTGTGATGAATTAGTGAATATCCCGATGTTGGGAAATGTTGAAAGTCTAAATGTTTCAGTGGCTACTGGAATTGCACTTTTTGAAAGTAGAAGACAAAGGCAAACTAATTAACAAAATAGTGACTTTCGAGTATAATATTTAGGCTTTAGAAAAATATAAAAATGGAATTAGGTGAAGACCCACTAGATTGGCTAAAACTGCTTAAGTTTGCTAAAAAAAATCTTAGTGTGGCAGGAGAGTTCACTGTTGGGGACTTACCAAGACTAACTGAAATTGCTAGTAATAGTTCAGACAAGATTAAAGTTAATTATTCGTTTTACGTAGAAAATGATACTATCCCTTGTCTTGATGGTGAAATTTCATTAAATATTTATCTGACTTGTCAGAGATGTTTGGAGGCGTTACCTTTGAGTTTGGAGCTTGATTTTAGCTTGGCCTTTGTGAAGAATGAAAATCAAGCTGAAGGGTTAAGTGAGCATTTGGAAATTTATTTATTTGAGGACGAAGAGCAATCATTGATTGATTTAATTTCTGATGAAATATTACTTTCAATTCCTATGGTTCCAAAACACGATATAGATTGTTTGTCGTCTTTTAGAGAAAATAACAATTATGAGCAAGGGAAAGAAAATCCATTTGCCGTACTAAAAAATATAAATAAGCCTATGAGGGCAAGGAGTAAAAATGGCAGTACAAAAAAGTAGAAAAACACCTTCGAAAAGAGGCATGAGACGTTCACATAATGCACTAAAGAATCCTGCTCTATCAGAAGACCAGGAAACAGGCGAAAATCACTTGCGACACCACATTACTGCCGATGGATACTATCGCGGCAAAAAGGTAATAAATACAGCAATTGAAGACATCGAGGAAGTAGATTCATAAAGCTATCCTTATGACAATTAAGGTATCAATTGATGCCGCCGGTGGTGATTACGGAATACCTGTCACTATTGAAGCTGGTATTAATGCATTAAGCAAATATAATGACCTGCAAATACATTTTGTAGGAGATAGCTTAAGCATAGAAAATGAATTAAAAAAACACCGCAAATCTGATCTTCTTGGAAATCGGATATACATTACTCATGCAACTGAAGTAATCAGTATGGATGAATCCCCCTCGAATGCTTTGAGAAGAAAAAAAGATTCATCAATGCGTATAGCAATCAAACTCGTTAAGGATGGCATCGTAGATGCTTGCGTAAGCGCTGGAAATACTGGCGCTTTGATGGCAATAGCACGTTTTGTCCTTAAAACGATTGATGGTGTCGACCGGCCAGCAATAATGTCTTCAGTTCCGACAATAACTGGACATAATCATATACTAGATCTCGGTGGAAATATTGACTCTAAACCAGAAACTCTATTACAATTTGCCATCATGGGTTCAATCGCTGTTCAGCATACTGAAAACATTCAAAATCCATCAATTGGGTTACTGAATGTCGGTGTTGAAGATATGAAAGGCCACGAAAAAATTCAAGCAACAGCGGATCTACTCAAGGATTCATCCTTAAATTATCAAGGTTTTGTTGAAGGTAACGATATTTATAAAGGAGTGGTTGATGTCATTGTTTGTGATGGCTTTGAAGGTAATATTGCACTAAAAGCAAGTGAAGGTGTTGCCAATATGATTTCTCACTTTATAAAGGAGTCTTTTAATAAAAATCTGCTAACGAAAATTGTTGCTCTGTTTGCGAAACCGGTCATGAAGAATTTCAAGGCTAAAGTTGATCCTGGTAAACATAATGGCGCTAGCCTTCTTGGCTTAAGGGGAGTTGTTGTGAAAAGTCATGGCAATGCAGATGTTGATTCATTTCTTCAGGCAATTAAAGAGGCCTATCTTGAAGCCCATGCTAAAATCACGGAAAAAATTTCTAAACAACTCACTCAAGAGTTAGAAGATCACAAATAGGACTTATTTGATGAAAAGATTTGCTAGGATCACTGGAACCGGTAGTTACCTCCCTCCAAAAATAATTACAAATTCTGAACTTGAAAAAACGCTAGATACTAGCGATGAATGGATAACTGGACGAACGGGCATCAAAGAGAGAAGAGTTGTCGATGGCGAAAGTACTTGTGATCTAGCCCTAGAAGCAAGCAAAAGAACGCTAGAAATGGCTGAGATAAGAGCCTCGGAGATTGACTTAATTATTCTTGCAACCACTACCCCAGATAAAATCTTTCCTGCAACTGCGACAATGCTTCAAAGCAGAATTGGTGCTAATTGTCCAGCATTTGACCTCCAAGCGGTTTGTGCCGGCTTTATATTTGCTCTTACAACTGCCCAGCAATATATTGAAAATGGCGTTTATAAAAATGTGTTAGTCGTTGGTAGTGAAACTTTTTCCAGAATTATTGACTGGAATGACCGCTCTACTGCAATCCTTTTTGGTGATGGCGCTGGTGCTGTAGTTTTGTCAAGCGATAACACTGCTGGAATTAAGTATTCAAAAATCTCTAGTGATGGTAGTTATCTATCTTCCCTGCATGTTAATAACAATTATATTAACGAGATTGGTTATGTTGAAATGTCTGGCAACGAAGTTTACAAAATTGCCGTTAAACAACTCGCAAATATTGCTGAAGAAATACTTAGAGAGAGTAATTTGACTGCAAGTGAAATTTCTTGGATGGTCCCACATCAAGCTAATATTAGAATTATTACGGCGATTGCTAAAAGAATTGGCCTGCCAATGAGTAAAGTGATACTTACTCTTGAGACACATGGCAACACTTCAGCCGCTTCAATACCGCTTGCACTAGATGTAGCAGTTCGTGATGGGAGAATAAAAAAAGGTGATAAATTATTATTGGAGGGAATTGGCGCTGGGTTTAGTTGGGGCGGCCTACTAGTAGAATATTAATAATCTAATAATCTCTGCGCACTATTTTATTTGTTAAATCTATCAGTGCAGTAGCATTTACACTTAATCCAGAAAGTTCTTCTATTCCCTGTCCGTACAAGCCTTTATATGCCTTTTTAGACTCTTCTATTCCAATTAACGAAGGGTATGTTGGCTTACCTTTCTTTAAATCAGAGTTTTGTCTTTTTCCTAAACTTTGATCTGAACCTAAAACATCTAGAACGTCATCTTGAATCTGATAAGCAAGTCCAATCTTTTCGGAGAACGAGGATAGAATATCAATATCTTTTTTATCAATTTGAGGCTTAAGCAGTGCGCCAAATTTCACTGAACAACCAAGAAGTGCGCCAGTTTTTTTCAGATGTAATTTATTTAAAAAATCTACATCAACATTTTTAGATACTACGGAGAGGTCTATAGATTGCCCATCTGCCATATCAAAAGCGGAACTAGCCAATAAGTTCAGCAATTTAATTCTGGTGATAGGTATGATATTTTTCGCGCCTGCTAACACTTCAAACGCAAGCGCTTGAAGGCCGTCCCCCACTAATATTGCCTGAGCTTCACCGAAAGCTTTGTGAGATGATGGTTGGTTATGTCTCATATCATCATCATCCATTGCTGGAAGGTCATCATGAATCAATGAATAAATATGGACAAGTTCGACAGCAGCGGCACAAGCGTCAACTTGACGGAGTTCAACATCAAATAAGCTTGCAGTTGTATAAGTTAGTATAGGCCTAAACCTCTTACCACCAGCTAATACTGAGTAGCGCATATACTCATTTAGAGCGCTTTGCCTAGTAAGTAGTGTATTTAAGTAATTATTAACGCGATTGCGATATAATTCAAATATCATCTAAAGGCTTGTCTTCTGTATAGTTATCTTCTTCACTTAGAACCGAAATTCTTTGTTCAGCACTGCTAAGTGCGCTATGACATTGGCGGTGAAGTTTGATGCCCTCTTCAAAACACTTAAGCGATTCTTCTAGACTTAAGTCACCAGATTCCATTTTTCCTATAATCTCTTCCAGTTCACTTAGACCCTTGTTAAAATCAAATTTGCTACTCATCAGCGCTTCCCTCCACTGCTCGTTTTAATCAAAATAATAACTATCCATGATATGGGTAATATTATGCCACCAGAACAGCAAATAATTTACACAGATTTATTTTTGAATTTGTGTCCAAAACTCTGCCCTATCTCGTAATTCTGGATTAATGCTTTGCGAGCGAAGCACTAAAAAGTCATAAGCCATTCTAAATCTAGGGTTGGCAACTAAATCGTTGACTTTTTTTACGCTACACTTTTCTAGCTGGTGTTGCATCAACCAGATATCCCTAACTCGAGCTGACAGCCATTTTGGCATTAACACTTGTTTGACCTGTCTATTGATTACCTCTTCTGAAGCTTGATTCATAGCTTCAAACCTAGATTTATTTCTTTTTTGCAATTTATTAAAATGTTTGTTTTGCGAATCCCATAAAAACACAGAAAAAAGAAAGGCAGGCGTTACAGATTTGCTGGTTTTTAGTCGTTCAGAGGTGTTATTTAGTGCTTTTTTTATAAACTTTGAATTATTTGTTTGCTGAAAAAGATACTTAAGCAACCCTGTTTCTAATAGACGCTCAAACACTCTGTAAGATTTTTCATTGTGAAAAAGTTTGACGCATTCATCATACAATCTAGCTGGCGGTATGCTGCCCAATAGGTGTGATTGTTGTGAAATTGCACTAGATATTTTAGGGTCTAGTTTTGCCTCCAATTTAACCTCAAAACGTATTGCTCTAATCATTCTAACAGGGTCTTCTTCAAAACGATTAATTGGATTACCGATCATACAGATTTTGTTTTCTTTAATTGCACTAAGACCATCTACAAAATCAATAAGTTGAGATTTATTAGTGTCATAATAAAGAGCATTAACTGTAAAGTCACGTCGAAAAACATCCTCCTTCAATGTGCCGTAATGGTTATCTCTAGTGATATTTCCTTTATTAATCTGACTATGAGACGCTCGAAATGTTGCAACTTCAATATATTTTCTGGCAGAAAACATAATATGAACTAGAGGGAATCTCCTGCCAATAAGTCTTGATCGTTTAAATAACTTGTGAATCTGCTCAGGCGATGCATTTGTTGCAATATCAAAATCCTTAGGTTTTTGCCTCAACAATAGATCTCTAATACAACCACCAACTAAATAAGCTTCGAACCTTGCTTTATGAAGCACCTTTAAGACTTTTAGAGCGTCTTTGTCAATTAATTTTTTGTCGAAGTGTATCGTTTGACGCTTAGGGTTCATAAAGTCACGATATCTTGCGGAGACCAGCCTTCTTGTCTATGCTCAACGACAACTGTGGTATAAATACCTCCACGAACGTTAAATATTGCTTTTATGCGCATAAAACGAGGGTTAGTAGCATCAACCAAGTCATCTAGTATTTGGTTTGTAACAGCTTCATGAAATGCGCCCTCATCACGATAAGACCAGATATAATTTTTCAGTGCTTTTAATTCAATGCAATGCTTATCAGCAATATATTCAAGCTCAAGTGTGGCAAAGTCTGGTTGCCCAGTCATCGGGCATAAGCATGTAAATTCAGGCATATCAATATGAATTACAAAGTCCCTTTTAGTATTAGGATTATCAAAAATCTCTAATGTTTTACTGGGTGAACTAGGCATGTTTATTCTCTTTATTTAAAAAGGCGGATATTTTATCAAGGTAGCCAGAGAATGTTCTATTACTAAGTAGATAAAATATAAATGTCAATATTAATACTAACAGGTGAACACTCCATAGGCCAATGATTGGATCAAGTTCGCCACGTTCAACGCTATTTTTTGCAATTAGTAGTCCATTGTTATAAAGCAAGAAGACTATAACGCCTATCAAGAGGCCGATACTTTTTCCACTTCTAGGTGAGGCCTTACCAAGTAATACGCCGAGTATAGATAAAATTAATAGGCTGATAGGTGGTGAAAAACGCCACTGTAATTCAGCGCTCGCTAACGGATTTTCTTCTTTAAATAATTCTAGAGTTTTTCTTCCTTCGATAGCTGTATATTGAGTGATGGTATTTTGAATGTCACCTGATATAATTTGTATGTTATATTGGTTAAAATTGAGAATATTCTTGTTTACAGAACTTGTTATATCTTGATATCTAGTTCCATTTTTTAATCGAAGATAAACGTTATTTGTTTCTGGATCAGTAAACTTAATTGCCTCAGAGGCTAATACAATTATTGAATTTTCTTTAGATTTAGCAGAAATGAAAATCTCTTCCATATTCTGTTCAGCTTTACTATCTGGAGTGGAGGATTCTGATGCGTAAAAAACTATCTCACCATTTTGAAATTCTTCGAATTCACCTTCTTTAATAAATGAAAATTCTGACGCGTTTTTGTTTTCCTCTTCAATTATGTTTTTTTGTTGTTTAGACCATGGAACTGCTGTAGTAGTCAAGAATAATAAAGTTAAAAAAGAAGCTATAACCAATGGTTGCAATATAACGATAAAGTGCTTATCACCAAGACCTAACGAATTCATAACGATAGCTTCAGAATTCTTATAGAGCTGGGTGACAGCTAAAATAATTGCCAAGAAGAATGACAGAGAGAATATTAGTGGAAAATCTCTTATCATATTGTAACTAATCAGAGGCATAATCTCCTGAATAGGAAACCCCTGCGCAATACTATCCTGCGCCCTAAGTACGAATTGGTTGCCGAAAACAACAAGTCCGACAATTAGAAAAATTGCAAAAAAAAGAACAACAACGTTTCTTCTTATGTATCTAGCGATACGTGTATTTTTGTATTTGAAAGTATTGAAGGGTGTTCTTTTCAAGATTGATTATTCGCTACATTAAGTAGTCAAATTTTATTTCTTTTGCTTCATTGAGTCAAAGAATTCATCATTTGTCTTAGAGAATCTAAGTCTTTCAATTAGAAATTCAGCTGCTTCAACGGTGTCCATTGGGTGGAGAATTTTGCGCAATATCCACATTTTTTGGAGTTCTTGTTCCTCTGTAATGAGCTCTTCACGACGGGTCCCGGATGCATTGATATTGATAGCTGGAAATATTCTTTTTTCAGAAAGCCTTCTTTCAAGGTGAAGTTCCATATTTCCAGTACCTTTGAATTCCTGATAAATAACTTCATCCATCTTAGATCCTGTGTCAACTAATGCTGTAGCTATAATTGTAATACTTCCGCCATTTTCAATATTTCGTGCTGCGCCAAAAAATCGTTTCGGTCTTTGTAGTGCATTGGCATCAACACCACCTGTTAAAACTTTACCTGAGGAAGGCGCTACCGTATTGTATGCTCTTGCTAAACGAGTAATTGAGTCGAGCAGGATGATTACGTCTTTACCTTGCTCTGCTCTTCTCTTGGCTTTTTCAATTACAATTTCAGCGACCTGGACATGTCTTTTTGCTGGCTCATCAAAAGTAGAAGATATTACCTCTCCCCTGACTGTTCGCACCATTTCTGTGACTTCTTCCGGCCTTTCATCTATAAGCAAAACAATCAATTCACATTCTGGATGATTTACAGCAATTGATGATGCAATGTTTTGCATAATCATTGTTTTACCGGCTTTTGGCGGCGCTACAAGCAATCCTCTTTGGCCTTTACCAAATGGCGCGACCAAGTCAATAACTCTTGCAGTTATGTCTTCAGTACCGCCGTTACCTAATTCCAAAGCAAGCCTTGAATCAGGATGAAGCGGCGTTAATGAAGAGAAAGGAACACGATTTCTAATATTTTCAGGCTGGTCCTCATTAACTTCCATCACCTTGACTAGAGCAAAGTACTTTTCGCCTTTCTTCGGCGCACGAATCTTTCCAGTAACCAAATCGCCAGTTGATAAATTAAAACGTCTAATTTGGTTAGGTGAAACATAAATGTCATCAGGGCCAGAGACATAAGAGTCATTAGCTGAGCGCAGAAAGCCGTAACCTTCTTGCAAAATATCTAAAACCCCGTCACCTAAAACCTCTTCATCGTTTTCAGATTTATATTTGAGTATGGCAAAGATAAGTGTTTGTTTTTTTGCTCTTGAAATGTTTTCAATTCCTAGACTTTGAGCTAGCTCTAAAAGTTCTCCGGGTGATTGGCTTTTAAGGTCTGATATTTTCATGATGTTAGGTTGTTTTGAGTTTAGTGATTGTTTGGAGTAATGAGTGTTATATAGCTCATTTGGAGCAAAGTTTTGTATAAAAACTATTTATGTGGTGATATTGTTTTTGAAGTATTTTATATTTTTGGTTAAATATTTGAATCTAAAAAGGCGCTCAAATTAGCTTTAGATAGAGCGCCGACCTTTGTCGCTTCAACAACGCCATCTTTAAATAAAAGCATTGTCGGGATACCTCTAATTCCATACTTAGGCGGTATTTGAGCATTTTCGTCTACATTGACCTTTACGATTCTAACACGACCATCGTACTCGTTTGCAATTTCGTCAAGTACTGGCGATAGCGCCTTACAGGGACCGCACCATTCAGCCCAAAAATCTACTAGTACCGGTTGTGATGAATTTACGACATCTGTCTCAAAAGACGCATCACTGACTACTTTAATTTTGTCGTTCATGTATTAAATGGGAAGAAACGCAGAAATAGAGAATTCTTAGCAACATTATAACAGTTATTTGATATAAATCTATTTTTTTATATTTTTCTATTTAATTTATATGGACAGAGTGCAAATTTAGTATTTATACAATTAAAACCAATATTAATGGAATTGTAATAAATGATAACGCAACCTGAATAGAAATAATTCTTGCCATTAACTTAGTTTCTCCGCCCAATTGACGAGCCAAAGCGAAAGAAGATACAGCTGTAGGAACTGATGCAAATATAACTGCTACTACCACCTCAAGTTGGCTAAGCCTTAAATAATTTGCAACTAGATAGACTACAAAAGGAAAAATTGCAAGCTTGAGAATTATCGAAATAATGGCGGGGATTATTTTGACTTTGAGCTGCTTAAGTTTAATATTGGCACCTACACTAAGTAGCATAATTGGTAAAGCAGCAGATCCTAATAAGTTTGTCGTCTTGTGGATGATTGGAATATTTCTCATCTCCATAAGTGAAAAGACAAGGCCAATTAATACAGATACAAGAATCGGATTTTTTGCGATATCAAAAAAAATATCAATCAATACAGATTTTGATTTACGGGTTTTTTTGTCCTGTAATTGAGTTACCATTATTGCAACAATCACAATATTAGCAACCGGTATAAGAATCGCCATTATGATTACCCCTAATGCTATAGCTTCAGCACCAAAAAGACTGCTTACAATTGCAAGCGCAACAAATCCATTATGTCTAGCAGCTCCTTGCATTATTGAGCTAGAAACATCAGTTGTATAACCGAAGAGTTTAGAAATTATAATTGAAAGCAAAATAACAACAATAAAACCACTCAAAATAACCATGGTATAGTTAGTAAAAATATTTGGAGTAAAGTTAGTTTGAGATAATTGATTAAATAGTAATGAAGGCATTAAAATCCAATAAACCAGTTTATCGTTTAAGCCCCAAAAAGAATCACTTGGTATGCCATTCCTTCTCAACAGATTACCCAAGACAATTAGAACAAATACAGGGGAAATTGAGTAAAAAATATCGATTAAGCTTAAGTTCAATGAAGGCCTCGCTTATTAAGATTTATTGAATAATTTAGTATCGTATTATGAATGACTTTCAATGAAATCAATCGCCATTTTGAGTCTTGAAAGTGTCCTATCCTTGCCAACCAATTGAGCACTTTTGTCAATACTGCCAGACTTGCCATTACCGCTAAGAGCCAACCTAAATGGCTGCCCTACTCTACCAAAGCCAATGTTTCGCTTTTCACATATTCCATTTATAACAATATGAATCTTATCTGCAGTCCACAAATCCAAGTTATTTAATTCACCTAATAAGCTTTCTAATATTGGCTTAGATTTAGCTTGAAAAAGTTTTTTCGCAAGATCTGAATCGAAAGAGTCGAAATCTCGATAAAACATGGCACAACTTTGTGCCATCTCTACTAGTGTTTTTGATCGATCTCTTAGACTCTCAACAACATCTTCAATATTTGGCCCATCAAGTGTATTGATTGACTGTTTATCCAGGTGATATTTAAGTTGATCTACAAGTTCACTAATTCCTGTTGATTTTATATAGCTTTGATTTAACCAAACTAACTTGTCATGATTAAAGCTTGCGGGAGCTTTATTTATATTATTTAAATCAAATAAATCAATCATTTCGCTAATAGAAAACAACTCTTGATCGCCGTGTGACCATCCTAAGCGAACAATATAATTTAACAAAGCTTTCGGCAAAAAGCCTTCATCTCTATAAGACAAGATATTTACAGCGCCATGTCTTTTAGATAAACGCGCTCCATCTCCACCAAGAATCATGGGCACATGTGCAAAACTTGGAAGATTCCAACCCAAGGCTTTATACAAGTTTATTTGTTTTGGGGTGTTGTTTATATGGTCATCCCCGCGGATGACGAAATCTATATCCATATCATGATCGTCGACAACCACCGTCAAGTTATATGTTGGCGAGCCATCAGCTCTGGCAATGATTAGGTCATCCAACTCGCTATTGGAAAATTCAATGTTGCCCTTAACATAATCCTTAAAAAGAACCTGTCCTTCGTCTGGATTGAGAAATCGAACTACTCCATTAGTGAGATTTTTTTTTCGACAGCAGCCGTCATATTTAGGCTTTTCACCACTTTTCACCAAATCTTCACGAAGGGTGTCTAGACGCTGTTTAGAACAATTACAGTAATAAGCCTTACCATAATCGATAAGCGATGAAATTACAGTCTGATAGCGCTCAATCCTGTCACTTTGAAATATTGGGCCCTCGTCATAGTCTAGACCTAGCCAATCCATGCCTTGCAAAATAACGTCCACAGATTCTTTTGAAGAGCGCTCTTTGTCAGTATCTTCAATTCGAAGTATAAATTTACCTTGATTTTTTTTAGCCCAAAGCCAGGCAAAAAGTGCCGTTCTAGCGCCTCCTATGTGTAAATATCCGGTAGGTGAAGGGGCGAATCTTGATTTCATTATTTATACATATTTTGTGTAAAACAGTTAACTACAAATTGCTCCGATTTATAGCTCTATAGAGTTGTTATATAGCTTTAATTATAAAGGCTTTTTTGACCCACACAACAATTCAAATGAAGTGCTAATTTTACACTGTTATAATGATTTACCAACATGCAAATAAGCCAGTCAATTAATGGAATTTACGCAACAGAATATCAATCAAAACAGCGTCGTTTCGGTTGCTGATTCAGCGATTATGCTTTCTCACACCAAACTTAAAACACCGTGCTATATTTCTGCGAGTCATTTTGAAGAGGTATCAATACCTTCCCTTGATTTGATAAACAAGGAATCATTATTTCCATTAATGGTCGATGAATCGGTTGATTTGCTGATCATTGGAACTGGCAAGACACCGAAATTTCTTTCACCTAAACAGCAAGTGGAATTATCCGAAATAGGTCTTACTCTTGAATGCATGAACAATGTTTCTGCTTGCAGCAGTTTCAACTTACTGCTTGCCGATGCAAGGTCTGTGGGTTTACTGATTCTATGATCTCTTCTTTAGTTAAATATTCCAAGGCTTTCTATAGATATTTCAAAATTGATGTACCTCTATTTATATTGGTTATTATTCTTGCTGCTTTTGGTTTGCTTATTCTTTACAGCAGTTCCGGCGGATCTATAGATCAAGTCTATCGTCAATTAACTCGCTTTGGCGTAGCGGCTGTAGTCATGATTGTTGTATCACAAATACCGCCACTATATATAAATAGGGCTGCACCAACCTTAATCGCTATAGGTATTTTCTTGTTAATTCTAGTTTTACTTTTTGGCAGCAGTGGAGGTGGGGCGCAGAGATGGTTAAACTTGGGCTTTATTAAGTTTCAACCCTCAGAAATGATGAAAATTATTGTGCCTATATCAATAGCATCAATATTAAGTGAAGGAGCGCTCCCTCCTAGAGCAATATTGACTCTAATATCATTAGTAGTAATTATGGTCGTCGTAGCGCTTATAGCTATGCAGCCAGATCTTGGAACTTCACTTTTAATCGGGGCTTCAGGAGTTTATGTGTTGTTTTTCTCAGGTGTTAACATTCATCTGGTAAAAAATGCTTGGCTAAACTTAGGTCTCCTTTTGGGAATACTGGGTGGTTCACTCTATGTCGCCTGGAATTACCTACTAATTCCCTATCAACAAGAACGGATCCTAACTTTGTTCAAGCCAGAATCTGATCCTCTGGGCTCTGGCTATCATATTATGCAATCAAAAATTGCAATCGGCTCTGGCGGACTTACTGGCAAAGGACTCAATAAAGGTTCGCAGTCTCAGCTCGACTTCGTGCCAGAATCATCAACCGATTTTATTTTTTCAGTTTTAGCTGAGGAAACTGGGTTTATAGGAGTTCTTTTCCTGCTATTTATATATCTGCTAGTTATCTATCGCTGCATGGACCTTTCAATGCGATGCGAGGACAATTTCTCAAGACTATTAGGCGCAAGTCTTACCTTTATCTATTTTACCTATGTCTTTGTAAATATTGGCATGGTGTCAGGCCTACTTCCTGTGGTCGGAGTTCCATTGCCGTTGATAAGTTACGGCGGATCTTCTTTGATTACTTTAATGACTAGCATTGGAATTATTATGTCGATCTATAAACATAAAACGCCTCGCTATTTAAAATAAGCAATGTTCTTTGCAAAAAAGCGTTTTTTTTCCTAAATATAGCCTTTGTTAGATTGATGATGATTTCTATTTAAAACTTCTTCAAGAGTTTATTAAACCTTTGTAACATTTCTCGTTATAATCATCTTAATTCGCCAAAATGTTGTCTTGTTTTTAAGCTCTCAGAAGACAAATAAACAACTTAATTTAATTAAACATACAAAACAATTCTATGAAATTATTTTCAACCATTAGATTCCTAAAGCTCTTTGCTATAATCATTTTAAGCTTTAACGCAATGGCTGAAGAGCCGCGCTTCTATATACCCGACGCGCCAGAAATTGGCGCCTCCTCCTATGTAGTTATGGACCATAACTCTGGACAAATCATAGCATCAAACAATGAAAATGAAAGAAGAGCTCCTGCAAGCCTAACAAAATTAATGACCTCATATGTCGTCTTTCAGCGCATTAAAGAGGAGTTCATTGCTTTGGATGATGAAGTAAAAATAAGCGAAAAAGCCTGGAAAACTATTGGCTCAAAAAGCTTCATCGAAGTTGGAAAAAATATCAAACTTGAAATACTGCTTAAAGGCATGATCATTCAGTCTGGCAATGATGCTTCTGTTGCTCTTGCTGAACATGTTGCCGGCTCTGAGGGCACCTTTGTACTGTTTATGAATGACTATGCACAACAACTTGGCATGCTTAATAGCCGCTTTGAAAACTCTTCAGGTCTGCCACACGATGAGCAATACACTTCAGCCAAAGATATGGCAATACTTTCCTCAGCAATGATTCGTGACTTTCCCGATTTATATAAATGGTATAGAGAAAAGGAATTTACATATAACAATATCACTCAACGTAATCGCAACAAACTTCTTTGGACTGACAGTACTGTAGATGGACTAAAAACTGGATACACCGAAAAGGCTGGTTACTGTCTAGTGACAAGCGCAAAGAGGGTTGGAATGAGGCTTATCTCGGTGGTTATGGGCTCTAAAAGTGCCACAGTACGTGTTTCTGAGACAGAAAAACTCTTGGATTATGGTTTTCGTTTCTTTGAAACCCAGTCGATAGATGATGTTTCTCAGGAAGTGCCTGTTTATAAATCAGAAAAAAGTAATATAAGGGTCGGCGTCAAGGGTTCATCTTACCTCACCTTGCCTCGTAATCAATTTAAGTATATTACTCATACAATTAATCTTGACGAAACACTTATGGCGCCTATAGCTCAAGGGGATAGTGTCGGAGAACTTGTTCTTAGCTTTAATGATGAAACTCTGGCAAAATTCCCACTAATCGCTCTTGAAGAGGCGCCTGAGGCTGGTTTCTTTGCTAGAATAATTGACACTATTAAGTTGCTCTTCTGACAATTCCATGGTTTACCTTAATGGTAATTTCATACCCAAAAGTAAGGCATATGTTTCTGTCATGGATAGAGGCTTTCTATTTGGTGATGGTGTATACGAAGTTTTCCCTGTCTATGGGAAAAAAATAGTTGGAGAAGAGCTACATTTGAAGCGCCTTCAAGAAGGTTTGGATGCAATCAATATTGTCAATCCACATAGTAATGAAAACTGGAGTCTGCTTATTAGGGAGTTAATTTCTTATCATCAAGATTATCATAACCAATCAATCTATCTACAAATTAGCAGAGGTTGTGATGACGATAGAAAGCACACTCATGGCGATTTAATGCCAACAGTCTATATGCAATCAACCCCCTTTGCTAGTAAGTCAAAAAATGACCTACTAAAGGGCTCAGCTGCAATTACTCGAGATGACATCCGCTGGAACCAATGCAACACCAAATCCACCTCATTGATCGCCAACATAATGTACGCTCAAGACGCCAAAAATCATCAAGCTGAAGAGACTATCCTGTGCCGCAACGGAGTTATCACTGAATGCTCTAGCTCAAACGTATTCATTGTCAATGACAATTGTATTTATACTCATCCAGAAGGACCGTATATATTGCCAGGAGTGACCAGGAAAATTGTTCTAAATTGCGCTAGAGACTGCCAGATTTTGGCAAAAGAGAAAACATTTACAAAGCAAGACCTAATGAAAGCTGACGAGGTCTGGATTACCAGCTCTACCAGAGAAATTATGCCTATAACCTCAGTTGACGGGATTTTGATTAATGATGGCAGGATTGGTGATGTCTGGTCACTTATTTATGACCGTTACCAAGAATTAAAAAATACCAATTGAGCGTTAACTTTTCTACTTTATTTAACATTAAAAAATAATTGCAATAACCAAATCTAGTAAAATACATATGTGGTGTCGAGGGTATTCCGACAATGAATGGTTATGAACCCCGCCAGGCCCGGAAGGGAGCAACGGTAATAATTTTTTTGTGTGTTGGATCCTATTCTCGACACTACCCTATTTACAACCTTAACATAGCCTTTGAATGAGCGAAAATTACCAAGTTTTAGCGAGAAAATATAGACCTCATGTGTTTGAAGAGATGGTCGGCCAATCGCACACAATAAAAACACTCGTCAACGCTCTAAATAATAACAACCTTCATCATGGCTTTATATTTACTGGAACTAGAGGTATAGGGAAAACTACTATTGCACGAATTTTTGCAAAATCAGTTAACTGTGAAAAAGGTATTAGTGCAAAGCCCTGCGGTAAGTGTGAGACTTGTACTGAAATTGATAAAGGGCAATCTGTCGATCTAATTGAACTTGATGCGGCGTCTCACACTGGGGTAGACCATATGCGCGAGATTCTTGAAAACGCGCAATACATGCCAACAAAAGATCGCTTTAAAGTCTACCTTATTGACGAAGTCCATATGCTCTCAAAGAGTAGCTTTAATGCCTTACTCAAAACTCTTGAAGAGCCGCCAAGCCATATCAAGTTTTTATTGGCAACCACCGACCCACAAAAGCTTCCAATTACGGTCCTCTCTCGTTGCCTGCAATTTAATTTAAACAAGCTCACGCAAGATGAAATTCTTGCACAGCTTAAATTCATTATGGATTCCGAAAATCTTAAATTTGAAGAGTCGGCATTGTCTAAAATCGCTGAATTCGGCAATGGTTCAATGAGGGACGCTCTTAGCCTTCTAGACCAGTCTATTTCATTCGGTAATGGTAGCGTTATGGAAAAGGACATTAAGGCAATGCTGGGGCTCGTTCATCACGATGATATCGTTAAACTTGCCAGTCTAATTATCGAAAGAAAAACTGATGAAGTTATCTTATTTATCAATGAACTTGCTCATCGAGGTGAAAACCTTTCCAATGCTCTCAAAGACCTGACTTCACTTATCCATCGTATCTCTATCGCACAGATGTTGCCGAAAAATAACCAATTTAGTGGCGAAATCGCTACCCTTGCACAGAAAATATCCTTGCAAGACTTACAGCTCTTTTACCAAATAGCGATCAATGGCCAAAAAGACATTGGCTACGCACCTAGCGAACAGGTTGGACTAGAAATGACCCTTCTTCGAATGATCGCCTTTCACTCTGAATATAATTCAGAAAAAAAAACACTAAAAATTGATACCAATCCAAAAGAAAATATAAAGTCCATTTCTGCCTCTAAATCAATAAAACCAGAACCTTATAAAGAATCAAAAAAAATTAATGCAAAAAATGACAACACAATCAAAAAGTCAGACAATCAACCTAAATTAAGTGGAAGCAAATTAGGCAATCAGAGTGATTGGGAAAGAGTTATCCAGACATTGCCTTTTAGTGGCGCTGCAAGAACTCTCGTAAAAAATACATTATTTGCTAGCTTCAAAGACGAGAAATTGATTCTTACCCTGGATCATCAGTACAACAACCTACTGACAAGCAGGACACAGAAGTCAATCGAAAAAACATTATTTGAACACTTCGATATAATGATTTTATCAATTGAAATTGACCAAATTGAAAATCAAACTCTGTCACAAAAAGAGGCGATTAAAAAGAGACAATTAAAAGAAAAGACCGAACAACAATTTCTTAACGATGAGGGTGTCAAAGTGCTACAAGATGCTTTCAACGTTAAGGCAGATGTTAAATCAATCAAACCTTTATAGGGAGAACTAAATATGTTTAAAGGCGGTATGGCAAGTATGCTGCAAAAAGCTAAACAAATGCAAGAGGACATGAAAACTGCACAGCAAGAAATCAAGCTGATTTCTTGCCAGGGAATAGCGGCATCTGGAGCAGTTAAGGTTACCCTTAGTGGCCAATATCAAACAACTAGCATTGAGATCGATGATAGCCTATTGGATGACAAGAACCTGTTAGAGGATTTGATAACGACTGCCTACAATGACGCCTCTGCTCAAGTTAAAGAGATAAGCGATGAAAAACTAAGAAGTGCAACAGACGGAATCAATCTGCCCTTCTAATAACTAACCCAAATTTATTTATGATTGAAAAACTAAACAAGGCGTTCACTATACTTCCTGGTGTTGGTTCAAAAAGCGCTCAACGCTTTATCTATCATCTCCTTGAAAGAGATAGACAGGGAGGCCTGGCACTTGCTAGTGCGCTTGTTGAGGCCATGGAAAATGTAAAGAATTGCAAAAGATGCCGAACGCTCTCAGAAAAAGAGCTTTGCGATATCTGCGCTAACGATGTACGTGACAACTCTCAGATATGTATTGTAGAGACTCCGGCCGACATTTATGCGATAGAGAAAAGTGGCGCCTATTCGGGCAAATATTTTGTCCTGAGCGGCTACCTTTCTCCAATCGATGGCATTGGTGTAGCCGAGCTTGGGCTAGATGAGCTCGAGAAGCTACTAAAAGATAATCAGGTCAGTGAAATCATTCTCGCTACAAATGCCACAATTGAGGGTGAGGTTACTGCCCATTACATTAACAGCATGGCCAAAAAATTTAACATAAATACTACAAGAATAGCGCACGGAATTCCACTCGGAGGCGAACTAGAATATACCGACATTAACACGATTGCTCATGCTCTTTCAGGTCGTAAACAGTATGACTAGCCCTTGATTAAAGCGCTACACTAGAATAATATCTTCACCCCAGCTATATATTGATGAAAGTAAACGATAAGGGTGTATACCTTTAAACCCAAACCAATGAAAATAATATCGTTACTCATCGGGTAGGTGGCATTCGATGTATTAGTAATTTTTTTCGTAAACAACATATCAACAATACAATAAAGGGCAAAAGATGAAAATAAGATGGTTGATCGCAAATCTCCGTTAGCAAGTAGATGTACAAAAGCCCAGATCAGTATTCCCATAAACATCGGATGCTTAAAATTTTGGAAATAGTTTGTCTTACCGCTGCCCGGCATAAGAAAAATGACGGCGATAGGCATCAAGACTAACGCCAATTCTCGACTATACGGAAGTGGACTCCACAACGGGTCAGTGTAGGCCGTCCGAAAACCATAAATAATAACAATAAGACCAAACAGTGCGAGCAAAGAAAATAGGCCGCTATATAAATTTTCCCCCATACGATTGATCAGCAAGGGTTTGATTGTGGTAATTGGACCCAAATGAATTCCAAAAAAAAATCACTAAACCAAAAATAAATATTGTCATCTCAAAAAAATCACTAAATCTTTACCACATATATGAATACTATACCTTAACTTAATTAATAAAAGTTCATTCTAGACCATATTATTTACACTAATAATTATCTTGTTTAATAAAATTTAAATCACCCTAATAAATTAAAGTAGAAGTTAAATTGTTGATAGTTATTGTATAATGTGACAGTTTTATCCGACATCGCGGCAACATGGAAAAAACATACAGTCCTGAGCAAATTGAAGAAAAATATCGCGATGTATGGGAGCAAGGTGATTTCTTCTCATCAAAGTCAGGCGGCTCCAGCCAGAATGTATTCAGCATAGTCCTTCCCCCTCCAAATGTAACGGGTAGCCTACATATGGGCCATGCATTTCAGCACACCATCATGGACGTCTTGACACGATACCATCGAGCTATAGGCGACCAAACTCTATGGCAGCCTGGAACTGACCATGCCGGCATTGCAACACAAATGGTAGTTGAAAGACAACTAGCAAGAGAAAACAAAACCCGTCACGACCTTGGAAGAGAAAACTTTATTGAAAAAATTTGGGATTGGAAAAGTAAATCCGGCGGCACAATTACATCACAGATGCGACGTCTTGGAGCCTCAGTCGACTGGCAAAGAGAGAGATTTACGATGGACAAAGAACTCTCAGATGCCGTACAAAAGGTCTTTATTGATCTCTACAACGAAGGATTAATATATCGTGGCAAAAGATTGGTTAATTGGGACCCTGTTTTATTAACAGCGGTATCGGACTTGGAAGTTATAAGCACAGAAGAGAATGGCTCGTTATGGCATCTGCGCTATCCAATAGCTGGCTCCAATGAAGTTTTGATTGTTGCCACAACCAGACCCGAAACGATGCTAGGCGATAGCGCCGTTGCGGTTCACCCTGATGACGTAAGATATCAACACTTAATCGGGGGAAAAGTAAATTTACCACTTACCAATCGACAAATCCCAATCATAACAGACGAATATGTGGATATGGAGTTCGGTACTGGTTGCGTCAAGATTACTCCTGCACATGACTTTAATGACTACGAAGTAGGTTTAAGACACAATCTCGAAATAATCAACGTTTTTACAGGTGATGCAAAAATAAATGACCTTGCCCCTAAAGATTATCAAAATCTAGATCGTTTTGAAGCTCGAAAACAAGTAGTAATGGATCTAGAAAAACTTGATTTAATCGAAAGGATAGATCCGCATACCTTGATGGTTCCCAGAGGTGATCGTACAAATAGCGTAATTGAACCCTATATGACTGATCAATGGTTTGTCAAAATTAAACCATTAGCCGAACCCGCAATCGATGCCGTCAAAAACGGTGATATCCGTTTTGTGCCGAGTAACTGGGAAAAAACTTATTACAACTGGATGGAAAATATCGAGGATTGGTGTATTTCGAGACAGATTTGGTGGGGCCATAGGATACCTGCATGGTATGACGAAACTGGCAAGTTATATGTAGCTAATAGTCTGGATGAAGCTCAAAAACAAGCCGGCAAGGGCGTTAAATTAACTCAGGATGAAGACGTGCTCGATACATGGTTCTCTTCCGCCTTATGGCCATTCTCGACGCTTGGTTGGCCGGAAAAGACACCTGAATTGGCGCGCTTTTATCCTACAAGTGTTCTGGTTACGGGGTTTGATATTATTTTCTTCTGGGTAGCCAGAATGATTATGTTTGGGCTCAAGTTTGCTGGCGATGTGCCATTTAAGGATATCTATATTACTGGCCTAATAAAGGATGGACATGGTCAAAAAATGAGCAAATCCAAGGGCAATGTTTTGGATCCTATCGACCTAATTGACGGTATTAGTTTGGAAGATTTGCTTGAAAAAAGAACACAAGGCATGATGCAGCCAGAGCTAGCCACAAAGATTAAAAAGCAAACTGAAAAAGAGTTTTCTGATGGCATACCGTCCTTTGGCACTGACGCACTTAGGTTTACTTTTACGGCCCTGGCTTCTTTTGGTCGAGATATAAAGTTTGATTTAAAGCGTGTTGAGGGTTATAGAAATTTCTGCAACAAGCTTTGGAATGGTTCGCGTTTTGTGCTGATGAAGCTTGGGAATGATTCGATTGACTTCGAAGCAGATATTTCTACGCCAGATAAATGGATATTATCTCGACTCCAACATACCAAGAAAACTGTTGAAAAACATTTAGCAGACTACCGCCTCGACTTGATGAGCCTGACCCTATATGAATTCGTATGGCATGATTATTGTGACTGGTACCTGGAACTCTCCAAGCCTCTACTGGATAATGAAAAAACAAAATCTGGCTGCCAAGCCACACTCATCAAAGTCTTGTCAGAAATATTAACCTTGCTGCACCCTGTCATACCTTTTATTACAGAAGAGATCTTTGAGCAATGTAGAAATTTAGCTAATGATAAATCCGAAAGGCTTATAGCCAAACCCTTCCCTGTCGTTGATGAGGCATTATATTGTGCATCTGCAGAATCTGAAATCTCCTGGCTTCAGGATTTCATTTTAGGCATCCGTCAGGTCAGGGGTGAAATGAATATCGCGCCAGGAAAATTGCTGCCCTGCTTTACTCAAAACCTTTGCACCCAAGATGAAAAGTTTATCAGTAACAACCTATCAATACTTTTAACGCTTGGCAAGCTGGAGAATATAACTCAACTTGAGAAAAATGAATCAGCCCCCGAATCTGCGACAACACTTGTTGGCGAAATGAAGGTTCTTATTCCGTTGGCAGGACTGATAGACAAGAACCAGGAAATTTCAAGACTAAACAAAGAAATTCAGAAATTAAGCTCACAGCAACAGCAATTCTCAGGCAAACTAAGTAATGAAAAGTTCATTACAGCCGCTCCTGCGGCAGTAGTTGAGAAGGAACGCCAAAAACTTGCATCAGTTGAACAGGCGTTAGATGATTTAAAATTGCAACTAGATAAAATATCTGCCCTATGAAATTACTAAATAATTTAGTTTTGATTTTAATAGTTTTAGCTTCATCAGCTAGGGCTGAATCGTTTGTCTATATTACTGACCAAGTAGATATCCCTATCAGGTCTGAAAAGTCACTGGGCAACACTATCATTCGACTATTGCCTTCTGGCACCAAACTCTCAGTACTACAAATCACTGAGGATGGCTGGACAGAAGTTAAATACCAAGACACTATCGGATGGATCAGCTCAAGATATCTTAGTAACAATATTTCAGCGCGAGAGGAACTAAAAAAGGCTAACAGTATAATTAATGAGAGCCAACTTCTAATTACCAAATATGAAGCTGAGTTGGATGGTCAAAATAAACAATTACTAATACTCAATAATGAGAACAAGGAGTTGGTAATTAGGAGCTCTAAATCAGAGGCAGAAAAAACCCATATAGAGCAGATCTATCAAGACGCACTTAAGCTAGAGCATGAAAATGAGAAGCTAATGCAAGAACAGCTGCAACTGAAAACTGAGTTTCAGTTAGCTCAAAATAACAGTCAAATAGAGCAAGATACTAGCCAAAGAAACTGGTTTATTGTTGGCGCGCTGGTTTTGTTTTTTGGCATGGTTATTGGTTTTATTTTGCCAAAAATGCTTAACCGCAGGCGTTTCTAGCTCAACAAAGGAGGATATTATGAATTTAATTAAAAAAGCACTTACTTTTGATGACATCCTGCTAATGCCAGCACATTCAACAATAATGCCTAAAGAGGTGGATTTGTCAACCCAGTTAACCAAGAATATTTGCTTACAAACACCAATTCTTTCAGCTGCTATGGATACAGTAACTGAAGCTAACCTTGCAATTGCAATTGCGCAAGAGGGAGGGATTGGTATTATTCATAAAAACATGTCTGTGGCATCGCAAGCAATAGAAGTCAGAAAAGTTAAACGCTTTGAGTCCGGAATCATTAAAGACCCGATTACTATTGAACCAAAAGCGACAATCCAGGATGTCTTTGATTTACAGGCGCAACATGGAATTTCTGCGCTACCTGTTGTAACGAATAATGTTGTGGTTGGCCTAATTACAAGTCGCGATGTATTGTTTGAAACGCGTCTTGATGCTTTAGTTGAAGATGTCATGACACCACAACAAAAATTAATCACCGTGACTGAAGGGACGTCGATGGAAAAGGTCCGTTCACTTTTACAAAAACACCGAATTGAGAGGGTCTTGGTTACTGACAAGAAGTTCAAGCTTGGTGGCATGATTACGGTTAGTGACATTCAAAAATCTAGTGATTTTCCGAAGGCCACCAAGGATGAGCGTGAAAGGTTAATTACAGGTGCCGCTGTTGGCGTTGGCAAGGATACGAGTGAGAGAGTCAATGCACTTGTTGAGGCAGGCGTTGATGTTGTCGTAATTGATACAGCGCATGGCCACTCACAGCGAGTCTTGGACCGGGTAAAGAAGACAAAAAGTGAGCATCCAACTCTTGACATTATCGCGGGTAATATTGCAACTGGAAAAGCAGCTCTCGATCTAGTAAAGGCTGGTGCAGACTGTGTAAAGGTTGGTATTGGTCCGGGAAGCATTTGTACAACCAGAATTGTTGCCGGTGTTGGCGTCCCGCAGGTGAGCGCGATAGCTGATGTCGCAGATGCCCTTAAGGGTACAGGTATACCGCTCATTGCAGATGGCGGTGTAAGATTTTCTGGCGATGCTGCCAAGGCATTTGCCGCTGGCGCCTATAGCATAATGCTTGGATCAATGTTGGCGGGCACTGAAGAATCACCCGGTGAAGTCGAGCTTTACCAAGGTCGTTCCTACAAAGCCTATCGCGGTATGGGCTCAATAGGTGCGATGGGCCAAGCTCATGGCTCGTCAGATCGCTATTTTCAAGCAGAACTTGCCGCAGACAAACTTGTCCCTGAGGGTGTCGAAGGTCGTGTCCCTTATAAGGGCTCGATTAGACCAATTATCAATCAAATTGTTGGCGGAATTCGCTCCTCTATGGGCTATACTGGCTGTAAAAACCTTGAAGCTATGCGCAATAATGCTGAATTCGTTCAGGTAACTGCTGCAGGCATGACAGAATCACATGTGCATGATGTCACGATTACCAAGGAAGCTCCAAACTACCACCAATAATTCAATCAGATAAGGGTGATTATTGCACCTCTACTATGCAATAAAAGCCCTTGACATTTTTTTTGACCATATAGTCATTCTTGCGCAACTCTATAACCTTCCATACATGCTCGGATTCAAGCCTCTTAATTTTTGAATTGAATCCATAGGACGCATACACACCCTCATTTATAGTGAAACAAATAATTCCCCCGGGCTTGACTATCCGAACCAACTCATCTAGACGATCAGAGCCGATATGGCCATGGGTAAAAACGCCTACACAGAGAGCGGCGTCATACTCACCATCTGTAAAAGGAAGTTTATTATTAAGACTTCCAATAAACAGATTGGAATAGCCTCTTCGTTTTGCAATATCAATCATTTCCTTAGAAATATCAATACCATCGAAATTGACAAATCCCGCCCTCTCCAGTTCCCTTCCTACCAGCCCGGTGCCGCAACCAACATCAATAATTTTTAGCTCTTTGTTTTTTACATATTCCTGCAAAATTTGCACAGACATAGGCTGAGAAACGGTGCCTAATAAATTATCGTTATCGTCATCATAGTCGGCTGCCCATTTCTGGTAGACATTCATCAAATCATCTTCATTTTGCGTTTTAGAGAGATCTAAGTTTTCGTAGAATTTAAGTCCTTTTTTGTTAGTCATAATAGATAACTAGTGCAGCCTTCCAAAAAAAGTCATACGTGCAGATTCTGAGAGTGATACACCGGGTTTAGAGTTGTATGCAAGCACCGATAAAATTCTTATGCGATCACCTTCTACAGGTGTCACTCTATGGATCGCATCACGACCCCTAAAAAGTACCAAGGATCCTGAAGTCATGTCGAGCTTGTTTGAGGTAATATCTCCTTGCAATAATCTTTCTACGCCTTCATAGTTAATCTCATTGTCTTCAGTTTTTCGAAAATCACGAATAAATTCAAACGAGCCTCCACTCTTAGGCTCTTGAATCAATAACGTTATGGCGAATGAAGAATTGTCAAAATGCCAGCCTAATTCTTGACCTTCCTTGGCATAGTGAATATTGATTGATGAGAGCGGGTCTTCATATTCGTATAAAGCCTGCTCTCCCAGAACTGAGCAGAGAAAGCTATGAAATTCATCAGACCTATATAATATTCTTAGTGGGGAGTTTACTGAAACTTGGTCATCTGTAATGCATCCCTTTGAGGAATTGACAGTTATGTTTTGCGGGTGTTCTGCTGGAAAGTCGGAATTTTGAGTTGTCAGGTAAACATTGTGCTCATTTATGCAGTAGTAGGCAAGCTTCTCTTTTGCTAAGGCCTCCTCTAAAACAAGACTGATAGCGCTAGGAAGTAAAAAATTTTCAATAACTAGCGAACCATCATGGCCCAATAACGCCTTGCATTGTTCCCTGAACTTAAAGTCATCCAATGGATGCCTTTTATGGTCAACAATATCAAATAACTTCTTTTTCATAAACCCATTTCAATTGAAAATAATTAATGCAGCCGCTGCTATCTTGGTCGCTGTTAGTATAGATTAAATTTTACTCCTTATATGTATATCGATTATCGTGACAGTGCTTGCAATTGTGTAAGTCCTGTAACAATTAAAATAATGAGTTTGAAGACTATATTTAGGGGATAATCTGAGGGTTTTATTGGTTTTAGTAAGTTTTATCTAAAACATATCTGTTTCGGTATGTTTCAAATAAAGCTTATTGCGTCAAACCAGTAAAACTTTTTTTATTTTATTGGAGACACAATATGAACATGAATATCGTTCAAAAAAGCTTTGCATTGGGCAAAAGCCAGATTACATTTGAAACAGGAAGGATTGCTCGTCAGGCACACGGCGCTGTTCTAGCTAGTATGGATGACACACAGGTACTGGTTAGTGTTGTTGGAGCAAAAGAAGCTAGAGTAGGTCAAGACTTCTTCCCGCTTTCTGTTGATTACATTGAAAAAACTTACGCCGCTGGAAAGATTCCAGGTGGCTTTTTAAAGCGCGAGGGTCGTCCTAGCGAGAAAGAAACACTTACTTCTCGCTTGATTGATCGCCCTATACGTCCACTCTTCCCGAACGGCTACATGAACGAAGTTCAGGTAATGATCCAGGTAATCTCAGCAAACAAGAATGTTGACCCAGATATGTTGGCAATGATAGCCACTTCAGCTGCTCTTTCAATTTCAGGTGTCCCATTCAAAGGTCCAATAGGTGCAGCTCGTGTTGGCTACCAAGACGGAAACTACATCATCAACCCAACATACTCCGACCTTAAAACTTCAGACCTTGATATGGTCGTAGCGGGTACTAAAGATGCTGTTTTGATGGTTGAATCAGAGGCCAATGAGCTTTCTGAAGATGTCATGTTGGGTGCGGTTATGTATGCCCATCAACAGTTCCAAGTTGTAATTGATAGTGTTGCTGAGTTTGCTAAAGAGGTCGGTGTATCTCCACGTGAATGGGAGGCTCCAGCTGAAAACGAATCTTTGCTTTCTGATATTCAGTCTAAATTTGGCGATCAAATTTCTGCAGCCTACCAGACCGTTGACAAGATGGAACGTTACGAAAAAATGGGTCAAATTAAAGACACTGCTATTGAAGAACTTGGCAGCGACGATGATGACTCGCCAAGCTCTGATGAAATCAAAAACTATATTAAGAAAGTCGAAAAATCAACTGTCCGTGAACGAATTCTTGCTGGAGAGCCTCGCATCGATGGTCGCGATAGTTCGACTGTACGTGAACTTGCGATTGAGATTGGTGTACTTGAAAACACTCACGGTTCTGCGCTATTCACTCGAGGTGAAACTCAGGCCCTTGTGGCCACTACATTGGGATCGAAGCGTGATGCACAGCTTATTGAAAAACTTGAAACCAATGACCGCATCGAGGACCACTTCATGCTTCACTACAATTTTCCTCCATACTGTGTCGGTGAAACTGGGCGTGTTATGGGTGTTAAGCGTCGTGAGGTAGGACATGGTCGCCTAGCACGTCGCGGTATTACTGCATGTCTACCAAGTTTTGAAGACTTTCCATATACTATCCGAGTGGTATCAGAAATTACCGAGTCCAATGGCTCCAGCTCTATGGCTAGTGTCTGTGGCTCTTCACTGTCATTGATGGATGCAGGTGTTCCTATCAAAGCTCCGGTTGCTGGTATTGCAATGGGACTAGTTAAGGATGATGAGCGCTTCACAGTTCTAACAGATATTCTTGGTGACGAAGATCATCTAGGTGATATGGACTTTAAGGTTGCAGGTACATCGCGTGGCATTAATGCCCTGCAAATGGATATCAAGATTGATGGAATCACTGAAGATATCATGTCAATCGCACTTAAACAAGCGAAAGAGGCAAGACTTAATATCATTGGTCAAATGAATCAGGTTATCAGCGAGCCAAATGAGGCTTCAAAGAATGCTCCTAAAACCAAAGTCATTAAGATTCCTACCGACAAAATACGCGACCTAATAGGTAAAGGTGGTGAAACTATCAGAGGCATTATCGCTCAGTCCGGTGCCAGCATTGATGTTGACGACGATGGCAATGTTAATGTATTCGCTAACGATGATGAGAGTTTTGAAAAGGCGGTCCAGATGGTCAAAGACGTTACCGCTGTACCAGAGCTAAACAAGGTATATACTGGCAAGGTTGCCAAGATTGTTGAGTTTGGTGCATTTGTTACAATTCTGCCAAACCAAGACGGACTACTGCACGTTTCTGAGATCGCTCATGAAAGGGTTGAAAAAGTCGAAGACTATCTCAAGGAAGGTGAAGAGATTGAAGTCAAAGTGCTCGGAATTGATCGAGGCCGTATCAAACTTTCACGCAAAGTTTTGATAGATAAATAAGATCATTTAAAGCCACCGCAAGGTGGCTTTTTTATTTTGTTTGTAATTTATTATGACCGCTAAAAAAATCATCGATCTCGAGGAAAAAGTTGCATACCTTCAAAATATGTTGGATGACATGAATATGACCGTGTTTCGTCAGGGAGAGAGAATCGAAAAACTCAGCGAACTTGTCAAAGATATGAACAAGAATATCAATAGCTCAAAAAACACCAATCCTGACGAAGACTCTGCCGGTCAAGACAAACCTCCCCACTACTAACTGGATTATTTTATGTTTTCAATGCTTTAATTGGTATATTATGAAAAGCAATTGATAATAAACCCGATTAGTATATTGAAAATTGAAAAAAAAGAGCGCAGGGAAGCGCTTCTATCCTCGGATGAACCAACCCCTTTCGTTATCCTGAATCCCGACTCAGTCGTGCCGTTATTGCTGGTTTGTGACCATGCCAGCAACAGATTCCCGCAATCACTTGGTTCTATGGGTCTCGATTACCCTGATAGGGTGAGTCATATGACGCTAGACATTGGAGCCGGCGCAATCGCGGAAGCACTTGCCGATAAGCTAGGTGCAACTGCAGTGCTGTGCCAGTATTCGCGCCTGATCGTAGACTGTAATCGTGAACTTTCCGATAACAGCGCGTTTCTTGAAAATAGTGAAGGTATCGATATACCAGGCAACCAAAACCTTCAAAGCAGTGAAAAGGAGAGGCGAATATCCGAAATCTATTGGCCTTATCACAACGCTATCGAAGCTCAGATTTATCGTCTAAGAGATCAAGATATTAACCCAGTCATTATCTCTATTCACAGCTTTACTCCTTTTATGAATGGTGAAGACCGAAAATGGGAAATGGGTGTTCTGTGGGATAAGGACCAAGTTACATCTGAGTTTTTTTTAAACAAACTCATGGATGTAGGTTTTTTGGTTGGGAATAACGAACCATACTCTGGTAAAGCGCCTGAAGACTTCACAATTGATTATCACGCTGAGCCGATCGGTTTGGCGCATGTAGGTATTGAAATAAGGCAGGACCTTATAGATCATGATGAAGGTGTTGAGCGTATATCGGATACCCTGCAAGAGGTCATTAGTACGCTCACAGCATCGACAAGAAAAATTGATATTGAGAAAAGGAGATCTTTGAGATGATACTTGATGAACCACAATTCACGCTAGGTATCGAAGAAGAATACTTGTTGGTTGACAAGGAGACACGCAAGCTTGCGGTTAACCCTCCTAAATCTTTGTTGAACGAGTGCAAGGAATTAATCGGTAGTCAGGTTACCAATGAACTGCTACTATCGCAAATTGAAATTGGTACAAAGGTATGCAACAATATTCAGGAAGCACGCGAAGATCTTGCGAGACTACGTAAACATATCATAGAAGTAACAGAAAGGTATGGCATTGCTCCGATTGCATCCTCAACTCATCCGTTTAGTCGCTGGTTTAAGCAAGAACAAACACCAAAAGATCGTTATGAACTATTGACAACAGAAATGCAGGCAGTGGCTCGGAGACTGGTTATCTGTGGTATGCATGTACATGTCGGTATTGAAGACGAAGATTTGCGTATCGATTTAATGAGTCAGCTTGCCTATTTCGTCCCTCACCTGCTGGCATTGTCCTGTTCATCCCCGTTCTGGCACGGCTATGATACCGGACTAAAGAGTTATCGTCTAACCATCTTTGATAACCTACCTAGGACTGGTTTGCCGGCAGAATTCCAGAGTTACGCTGAATATCAGAGACATGTACAAGTCTTAATCAATGCCGGCGTCTTGGAAGACTCGACCAAGATTTGGTGGGATCTACGACCAAGCGCAAAATTTCCAACACTTGAGACACGAATTATGGACGTCTGTACGCGAATGGATGATGCAATCTCACTGGCAGCTATTCTTGTCTCTACGATACGCATGCTCTACCGCCTAAGAGTCAAAAATCAGCGATGGCGCGACTACAACCCTATGCTGATTAGGGAGAATCGCTGGCGTGCAATGCGCTACAGTTTTGACGAGGGACTCATCGATTTCGGCACAGGCAATATTGTTCCGTTCGAACAACTACTAGATGAATTCATAGAGCTTACGCTCGAAGATGCAAAATTCCTCGGTTGTGAGTCTGAAGTTGCCGCTACGAAGAATATTTTGAGCCGAGGAACAAGCGCCCATCGTCAACTTGAAACCTACCAATTGTCGATAAATGACGGGAAAAATAGCGAGGAAGCACTGAAAGATGTAGTGGATATGCTTATCAGTGAAACTGCCGCAGATCTATAACTATTATTAGGAGTATTTTATACGCTTCATCATGGCAAGAAGTGCCACCCCGTTAAGACCCCAGATCACGCTAAGCAGATACATATTAAAAGTAAGGCCTAAGTATTCTGCCAAATAGCCTACCAGAGCAGGTCCAAAAATAAAACCAGCAAAACCAAGAGTGACTAGATTTGAAACAGTCAAAGGGATCGGTTCGTCAGTTATATTGATGGCTTGACGTATTACAATTGCAGGAAAATTTGCCGTACCAAAACCAAAAATTACCATGCCGATAACAATGACATATAAATTTGTCGTTATTATGCAGAAAAATAGAATAATTCCAGAAAAGATACTTAGATATCCCCCGATAAATCTTTCGCTAGAATGTTGAATTAGTTTCGAGGCTAAGAGTCTTGAAACAATCTCTCCAATATTGAAAACTATAATGATAATCCCTCCTATAAATAGAGGTGCCAACAAATCTTTTGTTAACCATAGCGCTGACCAATCAAGGATGATGCCAATAGTTGCATAATTCATCATCAAGAGAAACCCGAAAATTAATATATTGTTTTTTGGTAATCTAAATCTTGGAGTTTTTTCAAGTATTTCTAGATTCTTTACTAATCCTAGCCTGAAAATAGTTATCGAGCCTAGTGTCAATAAAAAACCTAACAATAAAAATATTAGACGTGGATCACTTATATTTTTTATGAAAAAGGCTGCTGCAATAGCTCCTATCAATGATCCTGCACTGAATGCCGCTTGATATACGGGTGTAATTATTCGAGATGTTTTATTCTCAATCATCGAGATTTGAGATTGCGCAGAAGGATGAAATAAACCAACACCAATCCCTAGCGGTATGTAGGCCAACAAAAATGTTAAGTAATTAGGCGCTGATACTAAAATCAAAGGACAAAAAGCGATAATAAGAAGACCTAACGCCATGGAATTTTTTGTACCAATATTTGGAACAATATATCTACCTGAGATCTGATTACTAATGAGATTTGATATACCAAAAACCAGAAGTCCAAGTCCTAATTCTGATTCGGAAATTTGCAGCCTCTCAACATTCCATGGAATATATACAAAATATACTCCAATCTGAAAAAGCATAAGGAAAGCGCCAAGAAAACAGGTATATACAGCTTTGTTTAGAGATCTATCCTCAGTCATATTGCTCGGTAGTCACTAAACCCTCTTAAGTGTACATTGGGTTAGTCTTGTTTTTGTTAATTTTTAGTTTCTTTATTGCCTTTGGAAGAATTTTTCCATCCAAGTTGCCGTCCTCAACTAGGGCCTTTAATGCCGCATATACAATGTAGTTAGCGTTTACTTCAAAGAAATATCTTAACTCCTTGCGTGAATCTGAACGCCCAAAACCATCTGTGCCCAAAACTTGGTAATTGGATGGTATATATTTTCGTACCTGTTCGGCATAGTTTCTCATATAGTCAGTTGCAGCAATTACCGGACCTTTGGCATTCTTTAAGCATTTTGTAATGTAAGGTGTTTTTTGTTTATCTCCAACTAGAAAGCGGTTGTCACGGTCGACTGACTGGGCTTCTCTGGTTAGTTCATTAAAGCTAGTAACACTCCAGATATTGGATTTTACTGACCAATCTTTATCGAGCATATCTGCAGCCTTTTCTACTTCCCTAAGGATGGTGCCACTACCCAGTAATTGGACTTCATTTTTTGATTTTCCAACACTCTTTAACGGATAAATTCCTTTAATTATCCCTTCCTCAATCCCCTTTGGCATCGCTGGATGAGTGTATGTCTCATTCATAAGGGTGATGTAGTAAAAAATGTTCTCCATATTTGCATACATTCGTTGCATACCATTATGAATAATAACTGCCAATTCGTAGGCATAGGTTGGGTCATAAGAGACACAGTTTGGGATAGTGTTTGCAACAATCAATGAGTCTCCATCCTGGTGCTGTAAACCTTCACCAGCCAAAGTTGTTCTACCAGCAGTACCTCCCAACAAAAAACCTTTTGCCTGCATATCGCCAGCTGCCCAAGCTAGGTCACCAACTCTTTGAAAGCCAAACTTAGAGTAATAGATATAAAACGGAATCATAGTGATATTGTGAGAAGCATAAGAGGTAGCGGCTGCAATCCAATCTGAAATCGCTCCAGCTTCGTTAATGCCTTCTTGAAGAACCTGTCCTTTGATGTCTTCTTTGTACCACATCACGGTCTCAGAGTCTTCCGGTTGATAGAGTTGACCGGATGATGAATAAATACCCATCTGTCTAAACAAGCCCTCCATACCAAACGTTCTTGCCTCATCTGGAACAATGGGCACCACTCTTGGACCAAGCTCCTTATCTCGAACTAAAAGTGTAAGAAAGCGCACAAATGCCATTGTGCTAGACATTTCCTTTTCTCCAGTCGACTTAAGCAATGAATCAAAAACATCTAAATTTGGCAATTTAAGTGACTCTAATTGAAAGCTTCTGCTTGGCAAATAACCGCCCAAAGCTTCGCGACGTTCTCTTAAATAGGTCAATTCCTCGCTATCTTCATCAGGTTTATAGAAATTGAGCTCTTCTGCATCCTTTTCAGTGACAGGGATGTCGAACCTTTTGGCAACTTTAATTAGAGCGTTAACACCCAATTTCTTTTGGCTATGCGTAGTATTTTTGCCCTCTCCAGCCTCACCCATACCGTAACCTTTAACCGTTTTAGCTAAAATGACTGTCGGTTGACCGGCATGCTCCTTCGCTTTCTTGTATGCCTGATAAACCTTGTTTGGATCATGACCTCCACGTGTAAGGGCAAAAATCTCTTCATCCGACATATGCTCAACGAGCTTTAATAATTCAGGATATTCTCCAAAAAAATATTTCCTAACATAGGCCCCATCTTTAGCCTTGTAGGCTTGATACTCTCCATCAACAACTTCTTCCATACGTTTCTTTAATAAGCCCGAGTTGTCATTTGCTAGGAGTGTATCCCATCCCCTGCCCCAGATAACCTTGATAACATTCCAACCAGCTCCACGAAACATCCCCTCTAGTTCTTGGATTATCTTTCCATTACCCCGAACAGGTCCATCAAGACGCTGCAAGTTACAGTTGATTACAAAAATGAGATTATCAAGTTTCTCTCTTCCGGCCATTGAAATAGCCCCCAGTGATTCTGGTTCATCGGTCTCACCATCACCTATATAAGCCCACACAGTTCGCTTGTCAGTCTTGATAATTTCACGGTGATGGAGATATTTCATAAAGCGCGCTTGATAAATAGCCATAATCGGCCCTAGCCCCATTGAAACGGTTGGGAATTGCCAAAAATTAGGCATTAACCAGGGGTGAGGATAAGATGAGAGTCCAATATTATTCGCTTCCTGCCTGAAATTAAGCATCTGCTGTTCGGTTATCCTTCCCTCTAAATAGGCGCGTGAATATATGCCTGGTGCGATGTGACCCTGGAAGAATATTAGGTCAGCCCCTTGGTCTAACTTATCGCCACGATAAAAATGGTTAAACCCAACCTCATAAAGCGTTGCACTTGACGCGAAAGAAGCGATATGTCCACCCAACTCCGAAGAAATTTGATTTGCCTTGACAACCATAATCATGGCATTCCAACGAATGATTGACTTGATTCTGTGCTCAATCTCATGCTTAACGACTAGTTCGGATTCTTTCTCCACATGGATCGTATTGAGATAGGCGGTATTGACACCATCGGGCAAATCCATCCCGTCTTCATGGGCCATATCGATAAGTTTTTGAAGGATATATTTGGCTCTATCTCCTCCTTCGAATCTTGATACAGACCTAAATGCTTCTAGCCATTCAACTGTTTCTTGAGGGTCAATGTCTTTGTCAGGCATATACTGTAATTATTCACTGATTTGAGTGAGCATCAAAACAACTCAATGATGCATCGAAATAGTTCAATTAACTTTGCTTTGAATTATCCCTAAAAATAGTAAGTAAATCTACTTAATTAAAGCTCTTAACAGCAATAATACTAATAAAAAAGCAGAGAGTCCCATTAAGGCCTGAGCTATGTCGTTTAATGGGAAAATAAATTCGGACAAATAGGCTCCAGCAAAGAGTCCCAGTATAGGAAAAAGGTAGAGCTGCATGGCTCGGAAAAATAACTCTTTCGAGGAAATCTCTAACGTTACAATGTCTCCCTCCTTGACGCCATTTTTTAGAGGTTTTTTAAAGAGACTGTAGCCACTAAACAAACCGGACAAGACACCCGTTCCACAAACTCCCTTGGAAGTGCAAACACTACATGAACTCTGACGGTTTGCTTTCAATGTCATCGAGTTAGAGGATATTTCAATTACTTCAAAATCTTCTCTCATTATCCAAAATCATTCTTTGATAAAATGTGCTAATTACGCTAATTTTATCAATTATTTTGCATGAGTATTACAAGATCGATCTTTAAAGCATATGATATTCGCGGGATTGTTGAAAATGAATTAACACCTGAGGTTGTCAAATTGATTGGTTTGGCTATTGGTAGCGAGTCAATTGCCCAAGAAGAGAGAGGGATTGTTGTTGGCAGGGACGGACGTTTAACTGGACCGATTCTTTCAGAGGCATTAATTTCAGGGCTCATTGAAAGTGGTTGCCATGTCGTTGATGTAGGTATGGTCCCAACCCCCTTGGTGTATTTTGCGACGTATACAAAAGGTGCCACCTCTGGGGTTATGATTACGGGCTCACATAACCCTGCTGAATACAACGGTCTTAAAATCATGATAGCTGGTGAAACGCTCACAGCTGAAAGAATCGAATCATTGTACTCAAGAATTATCAACGAGGATTTCTCTTATGGTGCTGGCTCTTCGATTACAATGAACATCGACCAGGACTATATAGACAAAATCAAATCTGACATTAAGCTGGATAAAAAACTAAACATTGTGGTTGACTGCGGTAACGGGATTGCCGGCAACATTGCCCCTAAACTGTTCGAGTCTCTTGGTGCTAATGTAACCAAACTGTTTTGTCTGGTGGATGGCAGATTTCCCAACCATCACCCAGACCCATCAAAACCCGAGAACTTGAAAGATTTAACCAACGAGGTGCTTGATACTGGTGCCGACTTGGGGCTTGCATTTGATGGTGATGGCGACCGTTTAGGGTTAATTGACAATAAAGGCAACGTGATATGGGCTGACCGTCAAATGATTCTTTATGCAAGAGACGTGATTAGTAGAAATAGTGGTGCAAAAATTATTTTTGATGTTAAATGTTCTTCGCTACTACCGCAGGATATTTCCAAGCATGGCGGTGAACCGATTATGAGCCGCACAGGTCACAGCTTTATCAAAAACAAGATCAAGGAAACCGGCGCCGAGCTTGGTGGTGAAATGTCTGGCCATATCTTCTTCAACGAGCGTTGGTATGGTTTCGATGATGCACTCTATACGGGTGCAAGGCTATTAGAAATAATTTCAAAAAACGATGACTCCTGTGCTGAAATTTTTGCCAAATTGCCGGACCGAGTCAACACACCAGAAATCAACATTCACTTTAACAAACATGGCGAACAACATGACGCCATATCAAAGCTTTCTCATGATATTGATTTTCCGGGCTCTGAGATAAACACTATCGACGGTATTCGTGTTGATTATGAAAACGGCTGGGGTCTGGTTAGGGCCTCTAACACTACTCCATGTTTAGTGTTACGGTTTGAGGCTGATGACAAAGAGACGCTTGAGAATATTCAAGCAAAATTCAGGGCCTGGTTAGAGCGCAACAGCATCCCAACAAAAAACTTATAGCAATGTCTATATTTTCGTCCTAGGTAAAAACTCAAGCACCGTAGCATTAATGCAATACCTTGGCAAGCCGCCTGGACCGTCATTAAAGACATGACCTAGATGAATATCGGAACTGACCGAGCGTATTTCGGTTCGCACCATGCCAAAGCTGTAATCAATTTTTTCATAGACTTCGTTAGCTACAGACCTTGTGAAAGATAGCCAGCCAGATTTAGAGTTAAAGCGGTAATCTGTGTCAAACAGAGGTCTCCCCGAGAGCTTATCTACAAATACACCGTCGGGAGTATTATTAAAGATTTCGTATTGCCTGCAATAGCGCCTATCGGTACCATCGTTAAAGGCGACATCATAAGACTCTGAGCTTGTTCCGAGCTTGAACTCGCCCAGAGCTTTGTAAAACTCTTTGACATCCATAAACCCCTGATTTGCCCAAACCTCTTTGCCATCTTCAATAAAGAAAATGGTAGGCGTAGCCCAGGTCTCGGTTTTTAAAGAAAAGCCTTGCAGCGCTGAGGCTGGCGCGGTTCTCAGGGTAATCGAGCCTGAATATTTTGACGTAACTTCTCTTTCAAATTTCAAGCAAAATAAACATGTCCCCTCTATTTCAGGCTCAACCACAACAATCTCTTTACCGCCAAGAGGCGCAATAGTGTCGTGATACGCAGTTTTAGTTTCTCTGTCGACAAATACTAAACCCGTAGAATGGTCAGGACAATAGCCGTTTGGGTTTTTGGCTAAGTAGTCCTGATGATAATTTTCTGCAGGCCAAAATCTGTCCAGCTCCATTATCTCTGTGGTTATATTGCCATAGCCATTTTCGTTAAGCAGTTTTTGGAACTCTTCCCTTGTTTGAAGTGCTATGGCTTGTTGTTGTGGCGTTGTCCAGTATATTGCAGAGCGATAGTTATTGCCTATATCGTTGCCCTGACCATCGATCTGTGTAGGATTGTGGATTTGCCAAAAATTCTTGATTAGGTATTCCGTCGAAACAATATCTGGGTCATAGACAACCTTGACAGTCTCAGTGTGGTTAACTAGAAGGTCATCGACTTCGGTTTCGTCGCCGGAGTTCGCAATGTTTCTAAGAATTTCCAGAAAACCGCCACCCTTTAAGTTTCGATTCTCTAGAATATCACTATAGGTCGGATTGTCGTAATTTCCACCAGAATAGCCTGATACAACATCAACAACACCCTCAATCTGCTCGAAGTTTTTTTCAACCCCCCAAAAACAGCCTGCAGCAAAAAATATTTCTAGAACCATAACTAAACCATTAATTATCTAGAGGAAGTCTAAATAGAGAAAGTCTAAATGGTACCATCGAAGAGCGTGAAAATCCATGCCTAAGATAGAAACGTTGCGCATCCTCGTTGTCATCATCGGTAAGTAAAGTGATACGTTTGCAACCCTTTTGCTTAGCAAAATTAAGTGCATATGATAAAAGCTCTGAACCTGCCCCGTCATTTCTATATTTCGGTAAAACTACAAAATCTTCAAGTACCCCTACCCGTTCTCCAAGCGCTGTAGAGACTGTATAAAGAATATTCACCATCCCTATTACCTTGGCAGAGTCACGAGCGACTATAACGACACCAGTATCTTCGTTATTTATAATTTTGCTTAGCCCTCTTCCTTGTAATTCGTGATTGGGCTTAAATTCAGCCTCCTGACTAAACAGAACGTCTAGCAGGATGCAAAGTTGTGGTATGTCAGTTAAATCAGCCTGATTAATTTCCATAGATAAAGAACTGTTTAAAATATAACTTAACTAAAAAAATAATGCCTATTATTTAAAGATACTGTATAAATACTCATCTTGATATTCTTAATTATAAATGCTTTTAAATTATAAAATTGCATTGAATTAGGGGGAAATAATGGCTGGCAATTTAGAACTTACACTATCAGATCGCTTAAGAAAATCACCATATTACGAAGCTACGCTACGTTCTGGAGCTAAAAGTTTTACAATCTATAACCACATGCTTATGCCTGTCGTTTACGAAGGATCAGATGATGATTACTGGAATCTGATTAACAATGTTACGCTCTGGGATGTTGCCGCTGAACGTCAGGTAGAGATAACCGGAAGTGACGCCTTCCGTTTCGTTGAATATATCACCCCGAGAGACCTTTCCAGTCTCCAGATTGGGCAAGGTAAATATGCCCTGATTACTGACGAGAACGGTGGTGTCGTCAATGACCCTATCATACTTCGTTTGGGTGAGAGTCATTTTTGGCTTTCAATTGCTGATAGTGACGTCCTTTTGTGGGCTAAGGGACTTGCCTGTGGCCTTGGCTGGGATGTCCAGATCAATGAGCCTGACGTCTCCCCATTGGCTATCCAGGGACCAAACAATTTACCCTTAATGGTAGACCTTTTCGGTGACTGGGTTAAAGATATCAAATATTTCTTTTTTAAAGAAACTGAGCTTGACGGGATACCCTTAATTGTTCAGCGCTCTGGTTGGAGCAAACAGGGTGGCTTTGAACTCTACCTTAGAGATGGAAATCAAGGTGAGAGGCTCTGGGATTTGGTGATGAAGGCTGGCGAGAAATATGACATTAAACCTGGCACACCAAACAACATTGAAAGAATCGAATCAGGCCTTTTCTCTTGGGGTAACGACATGGACCTAAACACCAACGCTCTTGAATTACCGCTAGATATGTTTTGTCAGCTTGACAAGAACGCTGAATACTTAAGTCGTGATGCACTTCATAAAACTAGATCAGAGGGAGTTACTAAGAAAATTGTTGGTCTGTTTGTGGAAGGTGAAGCGTTTGATGGTGGTTGCGCTAGTCCATGGAAGGTCTCAATCAACAACAAAAGATGCGGGAAAGTCACCAGCGCTGCATATTCACCGAGACTGAAAAAGAACATCGCTATTGCAACGATAGATCGCGGATTTAATGCTGCAGGTTCAGAGGTAGAGGTAGATACTCCTTGGGGTTTAAGGTTAGCAACGGTAACAACCATACCATTTAAATAAAAACTTATAACGCATTACCATAAATCTAAGAATGTGATATTCTTTATCTCTAGTTAATATTAATTGGAGGTTATTATGCCTAAAATGCTCGTCCCTCTGGCCGAGGGCTTTGAAGAAATAGAGGCCATCACTATTATTGACGTTTGTAGGCGGGGCGGCATCGATGTCACTGTTGCTGGAGTCACTGGAATGATGATTAAAGGCGGTCAGGGAATCGAAGTTGCCGCCGACTGTCCAATTGATTTAGTCGACATAAATTCTTACGATATGATTACCCTTCCTGGTGGCTTAGGCGGAACCCTTGTACTTAGTGAGAGTGAAAACGTTCAATCAATACTGAAGCAAATGAAGGATCAAGGTAAATACATTGGCGCCATCTGTGCGGCACCTCTAGCACTTCACACTGCAGATGTTTTAAATAATGATTTTACTTGTTACCCTAGCATCGAAAATCAAATCAGAATCGATGGCTATCGTCAAGACCAAACTACCGTTATCGATGGTAAAGTGATGACCTCTCAAGGAGTAGGAACTGCTATTGATTTCGCTCTTAAAATTGTCAGGCAGCTGCAAGGAGAATCTTCATTTGAAGAACTCAAAGAAAGCATTTTGGCATAATCCTCCCTTCACACATTAAACGAAATTTGGATTCTTGAGGGGAGCCTCTGCACCGTACAGACTTTCTTTTGAACTTGCCATTACCGTTTATATTACTGCTTGATTATAGGTTCACGTGGAGTGTGGGTGATAATTTCCGGTGCGTCTGTTGTAATTATTGCCGTCTCTCCGACAGCCATAGAAAGGCCTGTTTCACGGTCATTCAGGATCATATGGGTGAAGAAAGTCATGTTTTCCTCCAAAACTAATGGATTGCCCTCGAAAATCATCGGTTCTTCCATCCAGGTAGGTGGCCACATGGCGCCCATCGTATAACCAGCAACTGTTAGAACTGCATCATGTTCGCCGTGCTCTTCAAGTGTTACTTTATAGATATCGAATAGTTCGCCGACCGTTGTTCCAGGTCTAAGTGCTGCCTGAACCGCGTCAAGTGCAATGACACTGGTTTTATGCATTTTAAGATGCCGGTTATTAATCTCAGGGCCGGTGAGGACAACGCCCATGCAAGCGACATGATAATGCCTATATGCAAGTCCAAGTTCTAGTGTAACTTGATCATTCTCTGACACGTTTTTGCGTTTTGTTGTATAGCGTAGGTTTAGGGCGGAATCTCCACTTCCAAGGGGAGGAATGTGGGCAGGTAAGTCTGCATCAAGCCGAAAAAGCGTGTCATAAAAAGTGGCATAAATATCGCCCTCAAAAGCGCCAGGGTAAGTTGCCTCTATAACCTTGTCCATGACAATATCCATAACTTCGCCGGCCTTGCGAAAATAGTTCAATTCCTGCGGACTTTTGACCAAGCGAAGCACACGAATGAAATCGGGCGCAACCGTCAGGGCACACCAGCCATCCAATATCTCCTTAATTTCCAGAAATAGACGTGGCGTCAGGCCCATTGTGTCTACCTGAATGCCAATCTTTTTTCCTTCCATGCCAAGTGAACGCAGCATATCTTTGATATGCTCAGCACGGGTTGAATCTTCTGTATCAGGAGAAATTCTCACATCCTCGCAGATTGATGAATAGGAAATGTTTCCTAAATCAGCCGGCCTTGCCAGGTGAGTTAAGGCGCCGTCTGTACCGATAAACATACTACCAAAAATGCAAAACCCGTCACTTTCGTAACCAGTTAGCCAATACATATCTTCGATTTTGAATAGCAGTAAACCGTCTAGTTCAAGCTTTTGTAGATGTTCGCGTGTTTTTTGCTGGCGTTGGGAGAATTCTTCTCGACTGAAGTGGGTATAGGGTTTAGGCATCGCTTGTTCATACTCTATTTAATACATCGAATTGTACCACCCTCCCTTGCACGTATATTTAGACTTTGAAGGTACGGGAGTCCCTCTTGTGCTCGGCTATGTATTAATTTACCCTCCCTCACATATCAAACGAAATTGACTTAGGTCAATTATTTAAATGCGAAACAATGTTAATATCAAGTCGAAACACTACGGCCGAGTTTCGGGCAGCGGCCATAAAAGGTGTCCGACTTTGTTTTTGATTTTATTTTTTCAAAAAGAAGGTTGGAGTATGAAATTTGGATATTTTGCAAACTTAACAAACTGGGATCATCGTCCCTACACTCAAGTTTTGGATGAAACTAGAGAGATTGCTCAGTATTGTGATAATACTGGATGGGATTCAATCTGGCTAACAGAGCATCATCTAAACCATGAAGGTATGGATGCTTGTCCTAACCCGCTTATGATTTGTGCTGACCTTGCTGGTCGCACCAAACAGATCAGGCTCGGCCAAGCCGCAAACATCATTACATACAGAAATCCGCTCCGTTGTGCTGAGGATATTGCCATGTTAGATCATATGTCGAATGGACGTGTAGATGTAGGTGTTGGTCGTGGTGTCTATGGACGAGAAGCTGTCCATATGAATGTAAATGCAGATTTAAAAGATCAAGCAAAAAACTTTCGTTTGTTTGATGAAACTCTGACTATTATGAAGAAGGCTTGGACAGAGAAAACTTTTAGACATCAAGGTGAATTTTATAAATATCCCAATCCTGGTTTTGTATGGAAACATGATATGAGCCCACCTAGTCCAGATCTGGTGGATATGAAAACGCATGAAATGAAAAAAATTGGTGTTGTGCCCCATCCTTTACAACAACCTCATCCACCTCTGTGGCAAGTCGTGGATGGACACCGTTCAATTGATTGGGCAGGTCGAAATGGATTGAAAGTTATTATGTGGATCCCCACAGTCAAAGCACTCAAAGAACGTTTTGAAGTTTATCAAAAAGCTAGATCTGAAACTGAAAATCGTTCTGTTCCGTTTGGTGAAGGCATCTCATTGGTACGTGATATGTTTGTGGCTGATTCTATGGATGAGGCTCGTGATAAAGCTGCCGAAGGTTTACTCACTTATTTACGATGGATTGCTCATTGGCGTGGTTTGGGTAATCACTTGAACCCCGGCGAAACCATTCCAAAAACACCAGGAAAACTTGACTTGCTAACTTATGAATTTCTTCATCCACGAAACCTTTTATTTGGTACAGCTGAATATGTTAGCGGCAAAATCGAAGAGCTTCGCGATGAATTAAAACTACAACATTTGCAAGTTTGGTCAAATTTCCCTTGTATGAAACAGGAAGATGTAATGAGTAGCATACGTAAGTTTACAGAAGAGGTAATGCCCAAATTTGAGGAAAAGAAAACAAGGAGAGCCGTATGAAGTTATCAAGCATTTTAGAGGAAAAAAAACTTGCTAATGGTTTGCCATCACTAGCCTATACGGATAGTGAATTTTGGCAAATGGAATGTGAAACCGTATTGGCTAACAATTGGACTTTTGTTGGCTTTGCTCATGAACTTAAGGAATATGGCGATGTTTTGCCGATTTCAGTAGCTGAAAAGCCTATACTTTTAGTCAAGAATACAAATGGAAATATTGTTGCATTTCATAATGTGTGTAAGCATCGGTGTCTTAAGTTAGTTGATCAAGCGAAAAATGTTGGAAATATGATTAGCTGCCCTTATCACGCTTGGACTTATGATCTCGAAGGGAAATTACGTGCATCACCTTTTTTTGGCGGAACTGATAGAGATCAACCACCAGATTTTAATGCAGATGAGCATTGTTTAGAGTCAGTGAGAATCAAAGTTTGGCACGATTGGATCTTCATTAATCTTAATGATAACGCGCCACCTTTTGAAGAATATGCTGCGCCTTTAATTAAAATACTTAAAAACGTTAATTTTGAAAAAATCTATCCAGTTGGGACACTTAAATTTGAAAAAATATCTACAAATTGGAAATTTCTCATCGAGAATTACATTGAGCCGTATCATGTTCCATTTGTACACTCAAAAACAACAAAACAACCCCTTCAAGGTCATTACACTATTGTTGAAGGAAGATGTTTGGGAAGTGGTGTAAATTTAGATGAAGAAAATACATCTAGTGATAAACTTTCAGTTTCTTCAAAGTATCTATCTTTGTTTCCAAACTTTATAATTGGAACGTACTTTCCTGATCAAAGATATCTTGGAGTGCATCTCAATCAAGCTCTTGGACCAAATTGCAGTTCTCAAAAAAGAGTCATCTATACATCAGAAGGACATGAACTTACAAAAGTTGAAATTGAATTTCATAAAAAACTTTGGACACAAGTTCACAAAGAAGATCATGAAATATGCGAGTGGCTTCAACAAGGACGCGCCTCACCTGTGGCAAAAAAAGGAGGAGTACTATCACCTCATTGGGAAAATCATGTTCGCGAATTCCACAAACTTGTGATTGAGTCAGTTTGGGGGTATTCAAAAATTCAGAAGGAAAAAATACAAGTCTGAAACAAAAATAATAACAATTCTATATATATATTTCTATTTTACTTTCCTTTACACATCAAACGAAATTTGGACTTTAGTTCAAGTTGACATATAATCATAGTATGTGCAATCCTCTTGATTTATTTAACGAGTCATATCTAGATATTGC
>Ga0208895_1000074_pt1 | contig 46166 bp, 42 predicted proteins | sample ETNtaG_10_FD_185765 | JGI IMG/M metagenome (GOLD analysis project Ga0208895, IMG submission 185765) | Marine microbial and viral communities from oxygen minimum zone, Eastern Pacific Ocean - ETNP201302SV82 (SPAdes) (version 2) | ecosystem: Environmental > Aquatic > Marine > Oceanic ... | reverse complement strand
GCAGAAAAAACTAAACCATGTTGAACTAACTTTTTCTTTGATCCCTGGCTTTGTTCGATAAAACCTAGAATCTTTATGGATAAAATAGGAAATACACATGGCATGGCATTCAAGATGATCCCACCCAGGAAAGCAAAAACGATCCCAGTTAATAGTGACATGGCAAGTATCGGCGAATTAGAAGCCCCTTCTATAGGTAAGTCCAATTCATAAAATTCTTCTGTTTCATCTATTTTAAGCTTCAAAACTCCTTTTAATTTATCGGTTTCTACTCGAACCTCAGCACGATTAAGTTGCAGACTAAAGCTGTTGTTATTTCTTTCTAATTTTTGATCTTTGACATAACTGATCAGACCGTATTCATTTGGGAAAAAATAAGCTTCAGAGATGTTACTGGATCCTTCTTTTTCAAATTGTAAAAATATCTTTTCATTGATTTTGGTTACCCTACTCTGAGCAGGAAATTTTTTAGGAATGGTTAAAGCAATTTCTGTTAATTTTGTTGCAAATTCACTTATAGTTTTAGGGCCTTTCATTAAGGTTAAATCAACTTCTCCCTCTTGAGGGATACAGATATCTTTGCAAGTTAGCCAGTTAACTTTTGCAGAAATAGTTACTGGGCCTGAAAATTGTCCAGGAGTTTTAATTTCAGTTAAAAGAAGCGCCTTATCGTCGTAGCCGAAGGTCATTAAAGGATTAACGGGTATTTTTTTTGGTCCCGGCCACAATATATCTGAAGCTTTAAATCCAGGCGGTAGGTTCCATTTGATAGTTGCTCCTTCTCCAGAATCCCCTGGATTTTTCCAATAAGTATGCCAGCCTGGAGATAACTTAAACTCAATACCGACTAACAAGGTATCTTTTGTATTTACTTGATAGCTTTCAGTTATAAGGTTAATGCTGGACTCACCGGTATCAAAATAAGAGCTAGTGAAAGATTTAGCTGGAAAAAAACTTATTAGGAGTAGCAATGCTGCTAGCCTAACATTGTGCCCAATCGTATATAATTTTTTCATTAATAAAGCTATGACAGAAAATCTAAGCACGCATTTTAACGAAAAGGGGTTTGTAATTGCAGAGAATCTTTTGGAGTTAGCAGAAATTGAGCATTACAAGCAAGTATTGCATGATGCTATTAAAGTTCGTAAACAGTTAGATAAAAGACAACTTTCAGAAAAAACAGAATACGAAAAGTCCTTCATACAATGCCAAAATTTGTGGGAAGATTTTAAAGAACTTAGGCAGTTAACTTTTGATCAGAGGATAGCTAGTACGGCAGCTAAGCTTCTTGGAGTCGACAAGTTAAGAATCTGGCATGATCAGGCTCTTATCAAGGAAAGAGGAGGCAGGGAAACAGACACTCATCATGATCAACCTTACTGGCCTATAAAAGAAACTAATACCATAACTGCCTGGATTCCGATGGTTCCTATTAATAAAGATAACGGGCATATGGGTTTTTTTCCCGGTTCTCATAAAATTAAGGAGAAAATATTTATTAATATATTTAAAGGTAAAGTGGACCAAGAAGAATTGGATGATTTGCCTCAACTTAAAGGACTAAGTCCTGAGTATGTAGATCTAAAACCAGGCGATGTTTCCTTCCACCATGGACTCACTTTTCACAATGCTAAACCCAATAAAAGTTCAGATGATAGGCCGGTATTTACTATTATCTATTTTGCTGATGGTTCTACCAGAGGTAGTGATCAATTTCATTTCAGTGTGGATAGGGCATCTATTGGTGTAGGTGAAAAGATAGAGAAAGTGATGTGACACCACTAGCTTTTCCAATTCAAATAGCTCCAAATAGACCAAAGGAACCAATTTCAGATGAATTTATATTTCCCAAGTCCTTGGGGTTACTTCCAGGGGATTAACCTTGGGGGCTTAAAATTTTTGTCTAAATGGGGCTTAACTAGATCTTTCCAAATAAGGTATCCATTTTCATTCATATGAAGACCATCCTCTACAAATAAACTTGGGTTAGCTTTTCCATCTTCTAAAAGCATTTCATCCCATACATCTATATAGATTAGGTTTTTCTCATTCTCGGCAAGTTCTGCAATTAAGTTATTTATAATTAATTGTTTATCTCTCAGATGATATCTTGCAATGCTCGGTTTTATGCCTATAGCAAATATCTTTGTGTTCGGCAGAGTCACTTTTACTTTCTTAAAGAAAATAAGAAAATCATTAAAAACTTCGTCTGTAGATTTTAATGCCGCTAAATCATTGGTACCGCAGAAGAAAACTATTCCTTTAGGCTCATAAGGACTAACCACTTCAGAAAAATGATTGTTTATATGCGCAATATGCGCCCCCCCAAACCCCCTGTTTAAAACTTCATGAGGAAACATATCTTCTTTCAAAGTCTTCCAATAAACAATGCTCGAACTGCCTACAAATAGGATGGAGTTTTTCTTAGGAAAGTTTTTCAAATCAACTTTCTTAAATTCTTCTATGGTCGATTGATAAAAATTAGGTTCACTCCACTTGGATAGATAAATGGCCCATTTTTTTATCTCCACTTCAGTCATAGTCTGATTGGTGGCTTTTAATTCTTGGCGAACCATTTCTTCATACTCATAAACTTGCTCTGAGCAAGAGAAAAATAACAGGCTAAGAAATAAAGTTACTAAAATTTTCTGCATGACTTTATTAAGCGTTGCCAAAATCAGGGCTTACCATCCTTAAATCAAAGCCTACTTTCTTTGACAAGGCATCAACTTGATCTTTGGCTGGCGTATTAAAAATTATATCGTAGTCAGCAGGGGATTGAATCCATACATTTTCCGCTAATTCTTCATCCAATTGTTTTGGATTCCAGCCAGAATAACCTAAAGCTATTAAGTAATTTAAAGGGCCATCCCCAGAAGCAATAGACTCAAGAATATCCCCGGATGTAGTTAAAGCAATTTCTTCAGTTACTTTTACTGTGCTTTCCCACTTTAAAGGTTTTCCATGAAGTACAAAAACGGCATCCGGATTTACTGGGCCTCCCAAAAGTAAATTTTGTTGGCTTAAATCCGATACCGCTTTTAATTTCAAACTGTTAAATAAGTCTATCGTTTTTATGTTTGTAGACCTGTTGACGATAATCCCCATTGATCCTTCAGAATTGTGATCACAGATATAGATCAAGCTGTCGGTGAAGTAGGACAAATGTTTTTCACTTGGTGAGAAGTAAAGTAATTTATCTTTACAGGTTCCAGGATTTTCAGACGGCATAGTACTTATTATTTCTCAAATTGGTCCAGTAAGTAAAAAGCTGAAACTACTAATGAATGATCAATTTCTCCATTTGCTATCAAATTTGGAATTTTGTCTAAATCAACTTCTAACACTTCAATATCTTCCATGTTATCTAATTGTTGGTCTCCTATCTTCTCCACATTATAGGTAACGTATGAATAAGTGTGGTTAGACATTAAAGCTGGGTTAGGAGAAATTTTTCCTATTTCATGCACTTCATCAGACCCGTAACCGGTTTCTTCCTTCAATTCACGTATAGCAGCTGATAAAGCATCCTCTCCTGCATCTACCATTCCCCCTGGGATTTCCAATGAGATGTCTTGGCTACCAAATCTGTACTGTTTAATCATGATTACCTTCTGCTCTTTTGTAATGGGAATGATATTTATCCAGGTCGGTGCATCCATGACCCATACTGGATGGGTGTTTTCTGTTTTGGGAGATAAGACCTTGTCTTCTCTAAGTCCAAAAACTTTGTTTCCAAAAATTTGTTTGGTATCCAATGTCTTCCATTTTTTGGGCATTGACCTTCCTTTTTATTTTTTCTAAAGAGATAATAGCACTAGTTTATTACAGGAGAGAGCATGTCAAAGCACGCAGCATTAGATCGTTTCGGTAGATCGGGTAATCCTTTAATAAGATCTGATCTTTTCAACCAAACAGCCCTTGATAATGAAGAAGTAACTACCTTAGATGGAGCGGTTAATAAGACGGCTATCCTTTTAGCTTTAACGGTATCAACTGCAGCGATTAGCTGGAATTTTCAAGGCCCTACAATGGGTTTAATTTCTGGGATCGGTATGTTTGCAGCTGTAATAGCTTCATTAGCGACTTACGGTCTATGGATCTTTAGATGGCTAATTAAACCTACACCTCATCGTGCTCCTTATACAGCGCCTATCTATGCAATAGGTATGGGTTTTGCTATTGGTTTAATTTCAGAACAGATGGAAAGCCAATTTCCGGGTATTGTCATTCAAGCAGTCTCTCTAACTTTTTTTGTAGCCGCATCATTACTGCTTCTTTATAAGACCGGAGTGATTAGACCAGATCAGAATTTCCTGCTAATCATTGTTTGTGCAACATTGGGTATATTTTTTACCTATTTGGCTAGTTTTATTTATGCAATGGTTACTGGCAGCTCATTTTCCATCATCACTGATACCGGTCTTATGGGAATAGGATTTAGTCTTTTTGTTGTGGCAATTGCAGCTCTTAATCTCGTGTTGGACTTTGATATTATCGAGCAAGCAGCTGAAAATAGAACTCCAAAATACATGGAATGGTTTGGTGCTATGGCTTTAGTCATGACTTTGATTTGGTTGTATCTTGAAATACTAAGATTACTGGCAAAACTTAGATCTTAATGAGTACTATCACCTTATTATTAGCCTTATTAGGTATAGCTTCTTTCGCAGTATTATTTTACTTTTTAAGGTTTAAGGCTTCTTCAAGGCAGACGGATAGAGATAATCGTATTCCTTGGCATAAAATATGGTTTCAGCGAGAACGATATAAAGAAACAAAAGCTTCAATTGAAGAACAAAAACAACCGAAAGTTGAAAAACAATCTTCAGAGGAAGAGGACGCTGATTTTAAAGATTAATTGTTAAGTCTAAGAGCAACTTACCCAATAGCTTCAACAAATAGATTTTCGTAGTCTTCAAGAGATGGAATCACCGGATTAGTGAAGGAACATACATCCACCACTGAATGCTGAGCGAGATCTGGAATCATATCTTCAACTATACCCATTTCTCCTAGATTTCGAGGCAGACCAATCTGATTATTTAAGTTTTCTACAATTTCAGCTAAATCTGAAGATTCAGGTAAGCCCATGCTACGAGAAATTCTTTCGTATTTGTCTCCCACATGAGATTTATTAAATCTTATTATGATGGGCAAGATGACGCCATTCAATGTGCCGTGGTGTAATCTCAATTCTTGGTTTGCACCGCAAGCATGACTCATAGAATGAACAGCTCCTAATCCCTTTGTGAATGCCATCGCACCTTCGGTAGCTGCCATCATCATATTCCATCTTGCTTCTTTGTTGGATCCATCTTTAACCGCCTTAAGCAGATTTTCTCCTCTAAATATTCTTTCTATCCCATCAAGTCCAACTGCTTCTGCTGGAGGATCAATCATTGGGGATAAAACAGCTTCAACACAATGGGTAAAGGCATCCATTCCAGCTCCCGCGGTCATAATAGGGGGCAGTCCAAGAGTCAGGTCTGGATCGCAGATTGCAGCATCCGGTATTAGATGGGCGCTTGCCAGAATTAATTTTCTGCCATCGTTCATGATAATAACTGAGCCAGAAGAGACTTCACTGCCTGTTCCAGAAGTAGTTGGGATAGCTAGAAGAGGGGCAGTTTGACCTATCTTCTCCATCCCTCCTTCATTGACTGAATAGTCGACTATGGTTCCCTCATGGGTAGCTAAGATGGATACGGCTTTGCCAAGATCTATACTAGATCCTCCTCCAAATCCTATAATGCCATCACATCCTTCAGCCTTATAGGTTTCCAAAGCTTTTTCTACCGCTTCTTGAGTGGGATTAGCAGGTGTCTGGTCAAATACAATGGGAGTAAATTCATTTGATATAAGATTCCTTAATTGGTCTAACATTCCCAATTGAACTAGGCCAGGGTCTGTGCATATCAGGGGTTTTTTTATACCCATTCCCCCTAGGATTTCTGAAATTTGTTCTATAGCTCCATGATCAAAAACTGGCTTGTTAATATAATTTAGCTGAGTCATGAATTCCCCCTAGTTTGTCCAAAATTTTTGCTTCAAATTAGTTTACACTTAAACATCTTTAAAAGCATTCTGGCAAAAGGGGTTAAATAGTGGACTTAGATAATTCAAAATCGATAAGAATTAAAATAATGGATTTTCTTTCTAGAAGAGAGCACACAACTAAAGAAATTTTTTTCAAGCTAGAAAACCGAGTAGAGTCCATAGATATTTTAAGCACTGAGATTAAAAAGTTAGAGGAAGAAGGTTTAATAGACCACCAGAGATTTGCTGAGCAATACATTCATTCTAGGTCTGCAAAAGGCTACGGACCTCTACGCATAAAACAAGAATTGAAACAAAGAGGAGTAAATGAAAATATCGCTCAACCGCTTTTGAATAATATTGATTGGAACAGTTTTGCTATAGCAGTTTTGAAGAAAAAGGTTAATCATGAGTTCCCTAAAGAGACCAAACCAGTACTTAAATTAAAGAAATTTTTAAACTATCGGGGGTTTGACTTTAGCCAAATAGAACAGGCCTTTTCCTCTTACAAAAAAACATAAAAATCGGTTGTGGACTTAGTAAATATCAAACCATATGATTACACTATCCTTAAGAAATGAGTTATCAAGTATTAGCAAGAAAATGGCGTCCTAATAGCTTCGCAGAAGTTGTCGGTCAAGAACATGTAGTTAAAGCCTTATCTAATGCTTTAGATAGCAACAAAATACATCAAGCCTATTTATTTAGCGGCACTCGAGGAGTAGGAAAAACCACTTTAGGAAGAATCTTAACTAAATGTCTGAATTGTGAGAAAGGACTTAAATCTTCTCCCTGTAATAAATGCCAAGCATGTGAGTCCATAAACGAAGGCCGTTTTATAGATTTTCAAGAAGTTGACGCAGCTTCTAGAAGAGGTGTGGAAGAAACCCAACAGCTTCTTGAGACAGTAATGCACATGCCAGGCTCTTCCAGATATAAGGTTTACTTGATTGACGAGGTCCATATGCTATCAAAACATAGCTTTAATGCTTTGCTTAAAACTTTAGAAGAGCCGCCCCCTCATGTAGTGTTTATTCTAGCAACAACTGAACCTGAAAAGGTTCCAGCAACTGTGTTATCCAGATGTTTGCAGTTTCATCTAAAGAACCTCACCCCATCCCAATTAAGCGAAAGATTAGAAGAAGTTCTAAGCGAAGAGAATGTTAAATATGATGCTGAAAGCATCAATCAGATTTCGAGAGCTGGAAGAGGAAGTTTAAGAGATTGTCTTACGATCGCAGATCAAGCAATTGCATTTTGTAACGGAAAGTTAATTGGATCAGATATTTTAGAAATGTTGGGCACTCTTCCATATGATCATGTTTATGAGTTAATCGATTGTGTTATTAATGAGAAAGCCACTAAGCTGGTTGAGAGCCTAAAAGCTATTTCCAGTTTGAGTGTTGACTATCAGAGGTTGATGGATCTCATATTAGAAACACTTCAACATATGGCAATCATAAAGATTTCTCCTGAAAGCATTTCTGACTTGAATCTACCCTCAGAAGAGGTTATTCCGTTATCTGAATCTTTAAAACCCGAAGAAATTCAATTACTTTATCAAATAGGGTTGATAGCAAAGAGGGATATGGATTTAGCTCCCAATGTAGGAGATGGTTTTGAAATGGCCTTACTCAGGATGATGTCTTTTCTTCCTGAAGAAAAGGATATCTCTAAGAGTAAAAAAAAAGTAGTTAAGGAAGAAGTAAGATCAGAGCAGGAAGTCAGCTCTAAACCAGTTCCAAAACTATCAGTACCATCAAAAAAAGTAACAGAAGAAGATGATCACTCTTTGTCATTCTTAGACCATAAGACTTGGAATAAGATATTTAAATCTTTGACTTTAGATTCTGGCACTAAGCAATTAATTTCCCATTGCTCCTTTTTAAAAGCTGAGGATTCGGTTATTTATTTCTCTATGCCTAAGGATAAATTAGAGATACTCAGTGGATCTCACCGAGAGAAATTCGAAGACAGTCTGAATCAAGCTTTAGATCTTGAGTGCCATATCTTTTTTGAAGAGGGTGAAGTTAATGGTTCATCACCTAACAAAACTAAAGAAAAGCAGAAAACTAAGGAATTACTTAAGGCTTCAGAGGCAATAAAAAATGACCCATCAGTTAAGAATATATTAGACACTTTAGGTGGAACAATTGTTGAATCTTCAATAGCTCCTAAAGAATCACAGTGAACAATATTAGCCCTTTTGTCGATGGTTTAATTGAAGCTTTTCAATGTTTACCTGGAGTGGGTCCTAAATCTGCTAGAAGGATGGTTTTACATTTACTAGAAAAAGATAGAGAGGCAGGGAAGGTTTTAGCTGAATCCTTGGAACTGACTTTAAGTAATGTTGGTCAATGCCATGAGTGCAGAATATTTTCTGAACAAGAGATTTGTATTATTTGCAGCGATAAAAAGAGAGATCAAACTACTTTGTGTGTGGTTGAGGCGGTTTCCGATGTCTTTGCAATCGAAGAGAGTCATCAATACAGAGGAAAATATTTCATTTTGCATGGCCATCTTTCGCCCATAGATAATATGGGACCACATGAGCTTGGATTAGATCAGTTGATAGCAAAGGCTAAGGAGAATTCATTTTCAGAGATTATTTTAGCCACTAATTCAACGTTAGAAGGCGAGGCCACAGCCAACTTTATCTTTGAGGGATTGAAAGGTATAGAATCCTTAAAACTTAGTCGGTTAGCCCGAGGCGTACCTTTAGGAGGAGAATTGGAATATGTTGATGGAGGCACCATCATGCATGCGCTTAGCGGTAGGACTAATTTAAAACTAGATAATCAATCCTGATATAAATCTATAACAGCTCCGCTCATTGCTTTTACACCAGTAGAAATTGTCGGTTCTGGATCAGGTAGAAAGAAAGCTGAATGAAGAGAAGGCAAGCTTATATTTTCTCTTAATGAAGTATCGTAAACTTTTTTGTTTACCGCTCCTAACCAAAATAGTGATGTGGGGATTATTGGTTCAACTCTTCCGTACATCCCAAAATCTTCGCCTCCCATAACCGGTGAGAGTTTTAATACATTTTCTTGACCTAGAGCCTTTTCAAAGCTAATTCTAAGTTTCTCAGTTAACGCAGGATTATTGAAGAGAGCTGGTGTATATTCGTCTTTAAGAGTGATTTCTGGGTAAGAATCCTTAGGCAGCCCATTGGCTTGTGCAAGGCCTCTCGCCATTCTTCTAATTGTTGAGATGGTTTGATTCCTGACTTCATCTGTATAAGAACGTAATGTTAACTGAAGCCGGACCTCACTAGGGATTACATTGTGCTTTGTCCCTCCATGTATTGAACCCACGGTTACTACAGCAGCTTCAATGGGAGCTATTTCTCTGCTTACTATGGTTTGAAGGCTGTTGATAAGTTGAGAAGCCATAACAATGGGGTCTTTTGTGGTATGAGGATAAGCTCCATGGCCTCCAACACCTTTAATAGTTATATCCATGGAATCAACATTTGCCATTGCCCACCCAGGCACATATCCGACTTTTCCTGCCGGAAGATCAGCGCTTACATGTAAAGCTAAATTAAAATCAGGCCTCGGGAATTTCTTAAAAATCCCTTCTTTAATCATATTTCTTGCACCCCCACTAACTTCTTCTGCAGGTTGCATGATGACCAACAGATTGCCTTGCCATTGATCTCTTTTGGCTATTAAATCTACTACTGTTCCAATCAGAGAAGTCATATGAATATCATGTCCACATGCATGCATAGTGAAAACTTCATCTCCAACTTGATTAAAAGACTTGGTTTTACTTGAATAAGGAGAACCTGTTAATTCTTCAATAGGAAGACCATCCATATCAGCTCTGAGCATGATTGTTTTTCCTTCCCCATTCTTCAATAATGCTACCACTCCATAACCACCGAAGTTTTCAGTGACTTCAAAACCCAGACCAGAGAGTATGGTTGCTAATTTTTTTGAAGTTTTCTCTTCATTAAATGAAAGCTCAGGATTTAAATGGAGTTCTTTGTAGAGTTGTATTAGATCGACATCACTATCAGCACTTAAAGTAGAAGTCGAAACAATAAAAATAAATAAAATAGAGAGTATAATTTTCATAATTTTTAGGAATTTAGCATCATTGCAAAATAGCAAAATAGCACATAACGGCCCTACAGGAAATTATTGTTAATGACGATAAAATCAGATAAATGGATTAGAAGAATGGTTAGCACTGAAAGGATGATAGATCCTTTTGAGCCTAATCAAGTCAGAACAAGCGGAGACAAAAGACTGATTTCTTACGGTACATCGTCGTACGGATACGATGTTAGATGTTCAAATGAATTTAAAATTTTTACAAATATAAATTCTGCCACTGTTGACCCAAAACATTTTGATGAAACTAGTTTTGTTAATTTGGTGGGAGATGAGTGTGTCATACCGCCCAACTCTTTTGCCTTAGCAAGCACCATAGAATATTTCAGAATTCCCAGAAATGTATTAACTATTTGTTTGGGTAAATCAACTTATGCTCGGTGTGGAATAATAGTTAATGTCACTCCCTTAGAACCAGAATGGGAAGGTCATGTAACTTTAGAGTTCTCTAACACTACCAGTTTACCGGCAAAAATTTATGCAAACGAGGGAGTGGCACAAATGATATTTTTGGAGTCAGATGAGGAATGTGAAACTAGCTACAAAGATCGGGATGGAAAGTATCAGGGGCAAAAAGGCGTAACTCTCCCTAAAACTTAATCAAAAAATTCTAGACTCTTTAATGAAAGGTCTGATTCTCTTCCGTCAACATTTAGAATTCTTACGATCGAAAAGTCTAAATCAGGCGCAAACCAATATATTTGCTCTCTGTCCTCTTTTGGAGAAAACTCTCTTACCACCTTTAAGGCATTGAATTTTCCGAAGGGGGTTTCCACATCTTCAAACCCTTGTAACAGATAGATTCTTTCCTTTATCTCTCCTCTATAATAAACAAAATATTTCATCTTTTCGGGAAGGGCGTTAATGTTTAGTAACCTTAAATCCAATCTCATTTTAAGTTGTGCTGTAGCTGGGCCTAAGGTTCCATCCACTAGTTTGAGAGAACCTTTATTTTTTCCTTCTTCAAAATCAACTTTAAGGTTTTCCCAATCAAAGTGAGCAGAGGCTTTAATTTTTTTAAAAAGTATTTTCATCCTGACTTTATGATCCAGAGGGATTACAGAATTCTGGTTTAACTCGAAGACGGAAATTTCTTCTCTTTCAAAGATTCTTCCACCATCTACGAAAGATCCCATTTCCCAAATATTGTTCCCCTTTTTCTCCAGCCAAACCTCCATATCTCCAGATTTCATAGTCAAGGTAGCTTTAGAGGGTCTCAATTCTGCAAAATTTGCTCCTATCAAATTGAAAGAAAAAGATATAAATAAAATAACCAGAACTTTATTTTTCATCTATTCCTCCAATTTTCAGTTCGCTGTTCTCGAAGTAAACTCTTCCATTAGATAATTTTAACAAGCCTTCTCCAAACCAACCTATTACCTTTGGATATAATTCGTGCTCAAGTTTGTGTATCTCTTCTTCGAGCTCTTTAACTGAGGAAGTATTAATTTGAATTGAAGATTGGGCGCATATAGGACCTCCATCTAAACTTTCGTCTACAAAATGCACGGTAATTCCATGAATCTTATCGGAAGATTCCAAGACTCTTTCGTGAGTATTTAAGCCCGGATACTTAGGCAGTAGAGAAGGGTGTATGTTGAGTATTTTTCCGGTAAAAGCATTTATAAATTTTGGGCTTAAGATTCTCATAAAACCGGCGAGAACAATCAAATCAGGTTTATAGGCAGATAAAACTTTTACCATCTCTGTATCAAAGTCTTCTCTTGTTTCAAAATCTTTGTTATTTATGACTTCAGTGGGTATTTTTGCTCTGTCTGCTCTTTCTAAGCCATAAACATTTGCTTTATTGCTTAAGACACAACAGATCTTTCCTGAAATATTTTCTTTTTCTATAGCGTCAATCATAGCTTGGAGATTTGACCCATTACCTGAAATAAGTACCGCGAAAGAAAAAGCTGCCATCTAATTGAGTTTTATGTGTATAGAGTTATCTTTCACTTTCTTAGGTTCTACTTTACCAATTACTTTGGAAATTAGGTCTAGTCCATTTAATAGATGCAAGGCACCCTCGGCATCACTCTCTGCAACGGCTAAAACCATACCAATGCCACAATTAAAAGTAGATAACATCTCCTTTTGCTGAATGTTTCCTTTAGACTTTATCCAATCAAAAAGTTCATAAGCTGGCCATTCTTTTTCAATAAAATTGATGTTTGCTTTTGAATCATTATTTAAAATTCTAGGGATATTCTCATAAAATCCACCCCCGGTGATATGTGAAATAGCAGATATTTCAAAGGCTTTACTTAGTTCCAGGATTTCATTAACGTAGATTTTGGTTGGAGTTAAAAGTAGGGAACCAAGAGTTTGTCCATTGATTTCCGTAAGAAATGATTCTGGTTCTTGACCAACAAGTTTTCGTATTAATGAAAATCCATTAGAGTGCACGCCGCTTGAAGCTAACCCCAAAAGAATATCACCATTTCTGGCTAAGTCTTGACCGATCATCTTGTCTTGGTCAACCACCCCTAAGGCAAACCCAGCTAGATCAAAACTTTTTTTTGGAAAGCTATCTGGGTGTTCTGCTGTTTCTCCTCCTACTAAAGAACAATTGGCGAGCTTACATCCTTCTGCAATCCCCTCTATGACGCGAGATGCTATTTCTACATTCAAGCTATCAGTTACGTAATAATCAAGAAAAAGTAAAGGTTCTGCACCACATGTAACTAGGTCATTAACACACATAGCAACTAGATCTATGCCTATGGTCTCGTACCTGCCCATTTCCTTAGCGAGTTCAATCTTTGTACCCACTCCATCTGTGCAAGTCACCAGAATAGGATTTTTGATATGTTTGGGTAATTTGCTTAAAGCAGAAAAAGAACCAAGACTCGAAATAATTTCTGGTCTACGAGTTTCTTTTATAAAAGGTTTTATCTTATTTATAAGTTTATAACCTGCTTCAACGTCCACTCCCGCATCTTTATAGCTCAGAGATTTGTTTTCTTTTGGAAGTTTGGTGCCCATACAATTAGAATTGGAACAGGTATTTTAACAATCATCTTAATTAAGTTCTGCTTGTTATTTTTAAAATGAAGAAAATTTGTTTTATATTTTTATTTCTAATTAGTATTTCGCCATCCTTATATGGTGAAGAAGGTTATGCATTTAAAGAGCTTTACGAAATAGAAGTGGAATTAAATGGCACTGATAGAGACTCAATAAATGAAGGTATGAAGCTGGCTTTTAAAGACCTAATGCTTGGCTTATCCAGTAACTCAGAGATTAATACTTATCCAGCAATAGTTAGAGCCGTTAGAGATTCAGAGAAATATATTAGTGAATATAGATTGTCCTCAGAAGAAGAAAATATATTAGCTGTATTTTCCTTCAATGGTGAAGAGGTTAGAAAACTCTTATCAGATAATAGTCTTCCTTTGTGGATTGGGATAAAACCTAAGGTTCTTTTATTCCTTCCGTGCAAGTCAGATGCATTTTTGATGATTGATCACCAAGAAATTTTAGTAAAGAGACAAGAAATGTGTTCAGAAATTAAATCGACACTTTCTAAACGAGGCTTAATAAGAAATATTGTCTTTATTGAACCCGTTTTAGATTTAATCGACTTAAAATATATAAATCTCTACGAACCTAGGTCAGATCAAGAGTTTTTAAATAAAATTTCCTTAAGATACGGATTAAAAGACTGGATGATTTGTTACATTCAAAATGAGCACGGGATTTTTATTTCTGAATCCTTATGTCTTTCTCCTGCCTCTGGTTTCAAGAAGATTTCTTTAAACAGTATGGTTGATCTTCTTGCAGATGAATTGTCTAAAGATTTTCAACTGAATATAGATCCAAGTATCAGAAACGAACTAAAAATGTCAGTATCCGGTGTGAAGGAATACAAACATTTTCTGTCCGTAGAGAAAATCATTGAATCTAATGCGCTAGTTGATTCATATAGTATTAACTCTATTTCCAATCATACTGTTACTTATTTGTTATCGATAAGAGGTCAGATCTCCGATCTTGAAAAGTTGATGAATGTAAATCCTCTTCTGCTTGGCCAGCCTATTAAAAAAGGAGAGGCGGATCTAGAATATTCCTTTAAAGTAGAGAAATAATGGTTCAAATGATACCTAATGCCTTAACTTCATTAAGATTATTGTTAGCTATTCCTATTTGTATTTTTATTTATCAGGGAAATGAGTTACTTGCTCTTCTTTTATTTATTTTTGCAGGTATCTCGGATGGATTCGATGGGTATTTAGCTAGAAGGTTTAGCTGGGAAACTGAGTTTGGTAAATTATTAGATCCTTTAGCAGATAAATGCTTAATTCTAAGTACTTTACTTGCTCTTGCTTACGTTCAGCTGTTACCTATCTGGCTTGTCAGTATACTCTTGGTTAGAGATGCTCTTGCTGTAATAGGCTCAATGCTTTACTTGATGTTGTTTGAAGGAAGGAACCCCGAATCAAATAGATGGGGCAAACATTTTACTGGATGGACTATTGCTCTTTTTATCATTACTCTTCTTCAAGAGTCATTAAATTCATACTTTATGCTATTTAGTTTGCTTTATCAGATAGCCATAGTGGGAGTATTAATATTCACAGCTTTAAGTGCATTTTATTATTTCAAAGAACAAGGTAAGGAAATCTATGGGCATCTATTTAGAGGGTAAATGAATCACCCTAAACAACTCAATCTCGATGTTAAGTTAGACGAAGCAATAAAATTAGAAAATTTTATTATTTGCCCTTCAACTGAAATTATCCTCCGGGCCTCGAAAGAATTTATTTCTGGGTCTAATACTACAAGGACTTTTTTCTTGTGGGGCAGGGAAGGAACTGGGAAAAATTATCTTTTGCATTCTATAAACAGAGAATTTCTTGAGAAGAAATTACATTCTGCTTTTATTTCTTTTTCTCAAGGTCCATTAGATAGCCCGTCTGTATTTGATGGGCTAGAGAAATTAGATGTTATTTTCATAGAATCTATGGAGCAATTTCCTTCCGTAACAGAATGGGAATTAGCTCTTTTTAATTTAATAAATGCTTGTTTACTCAGCGAAAGCAGAATTCTTATCTCTTCAAAAGTGACTGCTAAGGAATTAGAAATAAAACTTCCTGATCTTAAATCTCGTTTATTGGCTTTTCCGGCCTTTGAATTACCTGAAATAACTGAAGAAGAAAAATTTATGGCTATGAAAGAAGCGGCAGATAGAAAGGGATTAATGTTTGAAGATAATGTTCTATCTTATATTCTTACTCATACCTCAAGAAAATTATCTGATTTATTAAGCTTATTAAACGAATTAGATAACTATTCTCTAGAAAAACAGAGAAAAGTATCAATTTCTTTGGTCAAGGATTTGATTTCTAATAAATAAGACAATCCAGACATTTAAGATAAATGCCTTTAGGGTCATTGTAAGTTTCAAGATCGTTCGCTAACTCAAAAGACCTTTTAATTAAATCTTTATTACCTATTCTCGATTTAAAAATGCCTTTTATTTTAGAGAAAAGCTGTTTCAATATTCGGTCTGTCCACTCTAAAGGCAGAGAAGGATAAAATGTTTTGTAATCTTCCAAGTCCGCTAATTCTGCAGCCCTTTTAACCGCATCTTCCATATTTCCTAAGTTATCTATAAGTCCAATATCTAAAGCCGTCTCTCCGGCCCAAACTCTGCCTTGTGCTATTTCATCCACTTCTTCTAAAGTCATATTTCTAGATTCTGCTACTAATTTAATAAACCTTTGATAACCGTGTTCAATATTTGATTGTATGACTCTCGCAATTATAGGATTTAAAGATTGCATTGGATCTATGCCTGCTCCAATTTTGGTTGTTGAGACGCCATCAGTGTGCACGCCAATTTTATCTAGAGGTTTTTCAAAAGTCGGTAGGAATCCAAAAATCCCAATGGATCCAGTAATAGTGTCATGAGAAGCCCAAATTTCATCTGCACTAGCAGATATCCAATATCCTCCTGAAGCAGCAACATTCGACATGGAAGCTATTACTTTTATATCTTTGGATTTAGCTACAACTATTTCTTCTCTTATAACTTCAGATGCAAAAGCACTTCCACCTCCTGAATCTACTCTTAACACAATTGCTTTTACATCTTCATCTTCATGAGCCTCTCTCAAAAGTTGTGCGGTTGAATCGCCTCCTATCATGCCAGGAGGTTGAGTTCCATCTACAATACTGCCGGAAGCTACTACTACAGCTATTTTATTTTTTGATTTGTTTCTTGCTTCTTCTTGCTTAGTAATCTCAAAATAATCTCTTAAGGAAATTTGGGCAAAACTCTTTTCTTCTTCATCACTTCCTACAAGATCAATAAGATAATCTCTTTGTTGATTCCTATTTAGAAGTTTATCAACCAATTTGAAATTCAAAGCAGTTTTACCAGTATCTCCAATTTCCTTTATAACCAGTTCATCAAGGGTATCAGCATAATTCTGAATATCTTCAGTCTCTAGAGCTCTATTCGAAGAGACTACCTTTTTCCAGGAGTCCCAAAGGATGTTTAGATAACCTATACTTGCTTCTTTTGCAGCATCTGACATATTGTCTCTAATATAAGGCTCCATAGCTGACTTATACTTCCCTACTCTGAATAGATTGACCGTGACTTCTAATTTATCTATGAGAGATTTGTAATAAGTCCTAATTCTTGAGTACCCGAAAATATCTACACCTCCATCTGGATGCATAATGATTTCATTTGCAAAAGAGGCAAGATAGTAAGAGTCTTCACTGTAGTAGTCAGAGACTGCGACTATGTTCTTACCCGAATCTTTTAGTTCTTCTAATGCCTGGCCAACATCGTAGAGTACGGTTTGACCTGTTCCTCCAATGTTATCGAGTTGAAGGATGATATGCTCTATCCTTTGGTCTTCTTTTGCTTTATTTAAAGCAAACAACACATTTCGTACATTCACTCCCGGAGTTGGAGGCCCATACAGAGCAAAACTCAATGGGTCTAATGAACTAGAAACCTGTTCAACTATTGGACCTTGAGGGCTAACAACTAATGCTTTTCCTTCAGGGTCTGGTAACTTACTACCGCTAAATATAGAGCCTAAAATAGTTGCTAGAATTACTAAAACTATGAGAAGGAATAGTAGGTTGATTGTAAATTTTCTCGCTGTGGTTACCCATTGCCAGAATCGGTCAATTTTTGTGGTTTCATTCATTTGATGATTTTAAGAACATTCTCAGGTGGTCTTCCTATTACTGCTCTGTCTCCATAAATAACTATTGGTCGTTCCATTAATTTCGGGAAGTGTACCATGGCTTGAATTATGTCTTCTTTGGATTTTGAAGTATCTGACAGGTTCTGTTCTTTAAATTCAGCTTCTCCTTTTCTCAGCAGTTCCCTGGCCTCCATATTTAATTTTTTTAGAATTAACACTAATTCTTTTTCTGAAGGAGGGGTCTCCAAATATAAAATTACTTCGGGATCAATTCCTTTATCCTTCAGTAACTCCAAAGTAAGCCTGGATTTGCTACATCTTGGGTTGTGATAAATGGTAAAATTACTCAAACAAAGATCCTTCTCAATCATTAAACTCTTAAATCAATATTACTATCGATTACAAAATATTTACAGAATGTCAAAAATAAAAAAATATCTTGTTTCAAGATTTATAGTCTTAATCCCGCTAACTTTAATTTGTTTATCTGCTTGTTCAGATCCAGATTATGAAATATACAATGACTCTTCTGGTTATATTCAAGATCTTCACGGTAAGTGGGTAGTCATAAATTACTGGGCAGATTGGTGCCCTCCTTGCATTAAAGAAATGCCTGAATTGTCTTCTTTTTATGATGCGAATCAACAGGAAGTTTATGTTTTTGCTTATAATTTTGATCAATTAGAAGGGGAAGAGCTTAAAGAGCAGATTGTAAGATTTAAAGTCAAGGTTCCAAGCATGTTAACTGATCCGGGAGAATTATTTGGTTGGGAAACTCCTGACAGCTTGCCTGCAACTTTTATTATTGATCCTAAAGGCGTTACTAAAGAAATGCTTATAGGCCCACAAACCAAGGAAACACTCGAAAAAGTAATCCAGAAGTACAAATAAAGTTAGAAAGCTCGGTCGAGAAACAGCTCGGGGTCAATCGGTACACCAAATAAAACTAGTTGCCAATGAAGGTGAGGACCTGTTACTCGTCCAGATTGTCCTACTTCCCCAATAACTTCATTCTTTTTAATTAACTGTCCTTCTTTTACAGAAATTTCACTCAGGTGAGAATAAGTGCTAATCATTCCTCCACCATGATCCAAAAAAACAGTTTTACCTCTGTAATAGAAATTTCCCACTAGTAGCACTTTGCCAGATAAAGGTGACATTATTTTAGTGCCAACAACTGCTGCTATATCTAGTGCAGTGTGTCTATTTCTGGGTTCATTATTAATAAACCTCCTGACACCAAATTCACTGCTTTTCAGGCCTTCCAATGGCAAAGACATTTTTAAAGCTGAATGGTAACTGTCTGAAACAACACTAAGTGCGGCTTTTCCAAGTTCTGATTCTTTTTTAATTCTTGGTAAATATTCAGCTGGAGGAGAAACTAAGTCCGTGTTATTGATAGCGATTTTAGATTCTCTGTATTCCTTATCCAAGATAGGAACTGTCAAGAGGGTCTTGCCTTGATTTGAAATAATAATTGGTTTTATTTCTGAAGAAAGACTTATAGGTATCAAAACTTTCCAGTGGTCTTCATCAACTTGACAGAGATAAACGCTTTTTTGTTCTGCCTTTACATTGCTTATTTCAGTAGAAGAAATTTTTATGATTTTATTAATGACACCTCCCGGAAAGGGAGAATGGTCAGGGAAAACACAAGCAGGGTAATTAATTTTGAAGGTCGTGCACGAAGAGAGAAAAAAAATCCCGAGAAGGACTAATTTAATTTTCATCTTTGTCTTTAGATTTAACTTCTGCCTTAATTCTGCCCTTGTTTAGGACCGCAGAAATTGTTTGGCCTATCTTTACTTGATTTGAAGAAGATAATATTTTTCCTTCTGGTTCAGTGCTTATAATTGAGTAGCCTCTTGCAAGAACAGACAGTGGGCTTACTGCTTCTATGGTTGCAACGAGCTCACCTAGAAGCTTCCTTTTTCTTTCAATTTTTAATTGGAAAGCCTTTAGCAAATCCTTGGAGGCATTTTGTAGATAAACTTTAGCCTCTTTAACTTTATTTTGTGGCGAGTTTTGTTGCAAAGATAGCTGCGTTAGATTTAGTTGATTCTTCTTAAGGGATACTTTTTGATGCATCTCTTGGATAAGTGTAGTTTCCAAATAATCTACCTTTTGACCTATTTCTCTTAATTTATCCCCTGGGTGTCTTATTCTTTTAATCAGATTAGTAATACGTGTTCTTTGTGAATCAAATTGAGATTCAACACTCTTTAATAGGTAGCTTTGATAACCTTCTAAGGTTTCTTTTAGCTCACTGTAAGGTTGACTGATTATTTCGGCTGCTATTGAAGGAGTAGGGGCTCTAATATCAGCAACAAAGTCGGAAATTGTAAAATCTGTTTCATGACCTACAGCACTGACCAGTGGAATAGGGCAGTTAACAATAGCTCTTGCCACCTCTTCATTATTAAAGGCCCAAAGGTCTTCTATTGATCCTCCTCCTCTGGCCAAAATGATCAAATCAATATTCTCTAAATCAGAAGCCTTATTTAAGGCTTCGCAGATCAAAGGTGCTGCCTTTTCGCCTTGGACTAGAGTCGGTACAACAATCAGGTTGAAATAGGGAGACCTTCTGGATAATACATTAATAATGTCTTGAATAACTGCGCCATCAGGAGAAGTTACAACAGCAATACTTCTGGGATAAGAAGGTAATTTTTTCTTAAGGGAATCATCAAAAAGGCCTTCCGTTAATAATTTCTTTTTTAGTTCTTCAAAAGCTTTTAATAAAGCTCCTTCACCTGCCAATTCGATGTGCTCAACAATAATCTGATATTGACCCCGACCCTCAAAGATACTTAAGGTTCCATTTAAGACCAGATGATCTCCATCTTTTGGTTCAAAAGTTATCCGATGACTTTTATTTGCAAACATGGCACATCTAATCTCTGAAGACTCATCTTTAAGGGAGAAATACCAGTGACCAGAGGCCGCTGAAAAAAAGTTCGAAACCTCTCCTTGAATCCACACAAAAGGAAAATTTTCTTCAAGAATAGATTTAGCGCGCCTATTTATCTCTGAAACAGAGATAATTTCCTGAGTGTTATCCAATAGGTTTTCAACCATAATGGAAGTATAACTGACTAACCTTTATTGATATTAATGGAAAATTCAAAATCTGTTTACGCAGCGCTCCTAGCTCTTTTTATTGGAGCTGCGTTGTTGGGGTCATCAGCTATTTTTGTGCGATTCAGTGAAACTAGTCCCTCATTAACGGCCTTCTATCGTGCTTTGTTGGCCTTACCTTTCTTATATATATGGGTGTTAAAAACCAAATTAGACTTACCTTTGAAAACTTATTTAAGTAAAAAAAATCTTCTGACTTTTAGTTTAGCGGGAGTTTTTTTTGGAACTGACATGGCAATTTGGAATTGGGCTATCAGTTTCACTTCTGTTGCTCACGCAACACTCATGGCTAATACCGCTCCCATTTTTGTAACCCTTATAAGTTTTTTCTTTCTTAAAGAAAAAGTTAAGTCATCCTTCTTCAGAGCTCTTTTTCTATCTTTCATGGGAGTGAGTATTGTCATACTTTCTGGAAGTGGAACTGATTCTTTTAGGCTATTAGGAGACACATTGGGATTAACTGCCGCCATTTTTTACGCGGCATATATTTTAGTTATAAAGCGACTAACTAATACCCTTCCGCCTGCACACACTCTTTTTTTCGCTACTTTGTTTACAGCTATTTTTTTGTTTCCAGTAGGACTAATTGAATCTGATACCTTTTTTCCTAGTACTCAAAAAGGATGGTTAATACTCTTGGCTTACGCATTTATAAGCCAGGCTTTAGCTCAAGGGTTTATTACTTTTGGTATATCTAGGCTCTCAGCTCATCTTTCTTCATTAACACTTCTAATACAACCAGTTGCTGCAGCCATATATGGATGGTTATTGCTTTCGGAAGCACTTAATCTTTGGCAAGCTTTGGGTGGCTTAATAGTTCTGTTAGGAATCTATCTAGCGACCAAAGAGCAAAATTAATCCCACTTTGGTTCTCGTTTCTCCAAAAAAGCATTAATTCCTTCTTTGGCATCATCACTTTGGATGCAAGCGGCTATTTGTTCTTGCAGAAAGGGCAGGGCTTCATCAAAGTCCATAGAGTCTTGTTGGTTATAAGCGGATAAGCCCATTTGCATAGTTGTGGGAGCTAAATTGGCAAGATCTGCAGCCAGCTTATCAACGGTTGAATTCAAATCCGCAGATTTAACTGACTGGTTAATTAGTCCCCATTCTTCCGCTTTTTTTGAATCAATTGCTTCGCCTCGCATACAAAAATCTAAACCTGCTCTTTTTGGCATTACTCTAAATAAACCTGCCATTACCATAAAAGGCCATATGCCTCTTTTTATTTCAGGGGCAGAAAACTTAGCTTCTTCCACTGCTACTGCATGAGTAGAATTGGTTACCATTAATAAAGCTCCTGCTAACACTGAACCTTGAATTTTCGCTATTACAGGTTTATATAAGTGTCTTAGAGATAGGCTAATATCTGTTCTGCCTTCCAGTCTAGGAACTGCTGATTCAGGGGGTTTTTCCTTTCCAGACATATTCTTTAGATCTGCACCGGCACAAAAAATATCTCCTTCCGCAGCCAACACCACAACCCGAATAGATCTTTCTTGTTTGGCGAAAGCCAAAGCATAGTTGATCTCATTGGTCATTACTGAATTTAAGGCATTTTTTCGTTCTGGGCGGTTCAAAGTTATGGTAAGTACATTGCCTTCAATATTTATTTTTGTGGCTTCAAAAATTAGTCCGTCTAGTGATAATTTTTCGGTATTCATAATCAAACCTCTAATTGCTATTTACAAGATAATCTGGAGCATCAATTTCCTTGGCGCGGATATATTCGCCTAATGATTTGGCTTGGCCATCAAGCCTAGTCGAGGAAGAGACTCCGTCCTGCAAAATGTCATGAATATAGAAATTTAAAGAAAGTATGTTAGGAAGTTCATATCTTTCAATGTTGTATTGAGCTACATCAGGTAAAAGTTCTCTTAATTTATCTACAGTCAGGAAGTCATATAAAAAGGCATAAGATTCCAGTGTCTTCGCCCAAACCCCTAAATTAGCGCAACCTCCTTTGTCTCCAGACCGGGTACCGAACAGTCGACCAAAGTGGACTTTTTCTGTTTTCTTAATTTCAGGCAATTTATTTTCATACGGCTCTTTTTGGTAATAAGTTTCTTCTAAGTCCAATTGACTAGTAGGAATAACGTCTGTGGTTTCGCCTTCAAAATGGACTCTTTCAGAGATATATTTACTGTCTATAAGAGCGGGCCAATACTCAATGTAGTGCCCACTTGGAACGGACCCTCCTCTTCCAGTCCAGCCTGGAAGGTTTGCCAGTCCGAGCTCAACTATCTTGGCGTTAAAAAGCCTCCCAACTAGATCCGGGTTCTGGGACTTTACGCTAATTTTTAGAGAAGCTTGGGCTTGTTCATTGGATTCAGGATTTTCCTTGTCAGTTCTGTGAAGTTGAATATCCACTTTATCAAACTGTTCTTTTCCTCCTACGTTCTCAAAAATAGAATCGGTTACTAATTTAGCTTTCTCTTCAATGTCCAACCCGGTTAAAAGAATTTCAGTTCCATTTCTAAAACCTCCAGCCAAATTTATACATACCTTATGCGTCTTAGGAGCACTACTTCCTCGACAACCACTGACATGAACTCTGTCTTCAGCTTCTTGCTTAATCTTTAAAGTATCAAAGTGAGAAACTACATCTGGGTTCATATAAGCTGGGTTTCCTATCTCATAAAGCAACTGCGCAGTCACAGTTCCCACTGATACCAACCCACCTGTATTTGGGTGTTTCGTTATGGTGAAACTACCGTCTTCAAAGATTTCAGCTATGGGGTAACCAATATTAGAGAAGGAGGGGACTTCTTGAAAAAACGAATAATTTCCTCCGGTTGCTTGAGCTCCGCATTCGATGATATGACCAGCAGCTAAAGCTCCAGCAAGTGCATCATAGTTATCTCTGGACCAATTGTACTTCCAAGCTGCAGGTCCAATGACTACGGCAGCATCAGTTACTCTTGGGCATACCACTACATCAGCTCCTTTGTCTAAGGCTTCTTTAATTCCCCACGCTCCAAAATAAGCATTTGCGGTAACAGGTTTTTTTGCGTACTCAGCCAAAGGAATATCCTTTTCGATATTTTTGAGCAGTTCTCCCTCGTTATTTAATTCGTCCAGTCTCGGAATCAAATCGTCTCCATCTATATGAGCAACCTTTAAACTCAAACCCAGCTCTTGAGTAATTTCTTCAACTTTTTCCGCCATCGATACTGGATTTAGACCTCCTGCGTTAGTAACAATTTTGATGCCCTTTTCTTGGCAGATGGAAGCAACATCTTTGAATTGCTTTAAAAAAGTTCCCACATACCCATGATCTTCACCCCGTTGTGTTCTCTGGTTATAAAGTATGGCCATGGTAAGTTCAGCCAGGTAGTCGCCCGTTAAGACATCAACAGGTCCCCCTTCAACCATATCCTTTGCAGCGGATAAACGATCTCCATAAAAGCCACTGCAATTTCCAATTAAAATTTTATTTTCAGAACTACTCATCTGGCTTTCTCCGAACTACTTAGAATCTACTATCATCAAAAGAGCCCCATTATCTAACTGTTGATCTTTTTTGATAAATATCTTAGATACTTTTCCTGTTTCAGGAGCATTTACTTGGTGTTCCATCTTCATTGCTTCAAGAATGACCACAGGGTCTCCTTTAGAAACCTTGTCTCCAACCTTAACCTTAAGGTCTACGACTTTTCCTGGCATGGGAGCAATTAATCCACCAATGACTTCTTCTGAACCGGGTTGAACAAATCTAGGAACAATCTCCAAAGAGACATTTCCCCAAGGCATTTTTACTACTATTTGATTGTCTAATTTTGAGACTTTAGAAGTAATTCTGTGACCATCTATCTCAATGCTTATGGAATTATCATCCCAGTTAAAAATGCTTACTAAAGAAGCTTCATTTAAATCAAACTTTCCATCTCTCCTTGATCTATAGGTGATAAGAATTTCAATTTCCCCTCGTAAAAAATTTATTTTTTGTTTAGGCAATCTGCTGTTTCTCCATCCCGATGGCAGTTGACCTAAAAGTTCTGCTTCATTGTGGTTTTTCCCTTGAATCCACATTGCAGCGATAGAAGCTGCTTTTATTAATTCATTTTCAGTAGGTTCAAAAACCCTGGATGGCTTAACCCTTTCTATAAAGTCTGTTGTAGTTAGCCCATTAAGAAAAGCTTCAGAACGTAATGCGGAGACTAAAAAATCCCTGTTGGTAACAACTCCACCTAGATGAAGAGATTCTAAAGCCATAGAGAGCTTATTAGCAGCTTCGACTCTATTCTCTCCATAACAAATAACTTTAGCGATCATTGGATCGAAGTCAGTACCTATAATGGATCCTTGTTCCACTCCCGAGTCCCATCTGGCTTCAACTTCTGGATTTGGTTCATAAGCTATAAGAGAGCCGGTGGCAGGAAGAAAATCATTGGCTGGGTCTTCAGCGTAGAGTCTTGCTTCAATGGCAGAGCCGTACCAGTCAATATCTTCTTGATAGTAACCAAGACTTTCACCTCGTGCTATCCGGAGTTGTTCGTGAACTATATCAATGCCTGTTGTAGCTTCTGTAACTGGGTGTTCTACTTGCAATCTAGTATTCACTTCCAAGAACCAAAATTCACCCGTTTTGTCATCGACTAGAAATTCGACAGTTCCTGCTGATTCATATTTCAGTTTCTTAGCTAGTTTTAATGCCGCTTCACCCATTGCATGCCTCATTTCTGGGTCTACTCGAGGGGAAGGGGATTCCTCAATTATTTTTTGATGACGCCTTTGTATAGAACACTCTCTTTCTCCTAGATGTACCACGTTTCCATGTGAGTCCCCTAGGATCTGAATTTCTATATGTCTAGAAACCGGAATGTACTTTTCGATGAATATCCTGTCGTCATCAAAACCGCTTTTTGCTTCTCTTTGTGCGGCTTTTATAGATTCTTTTAAGTCTTTGGCAGATTTAACAATTCTCATGCCTTTTCCACCACCACCTGCAGCTGCTTTAATCAATAAGGGGTAACCTATGTCTTTTGCTTTGTTGGGGCTTGTCGTCATTGGAAGAGTAGGGACGCCTGCCTTTTCCGCTAAATCTTTAGCTTTTAATTTATCTCCCATTGAGTTTATAACTCGAGCAGAAGGACCAACCCAGAGTAATCCTGCTTTCAAAACAGCCCGACAAAATTTAGCGTTTTCAGATAAAAATCCATATCCGGGATGAATAGCCTCTGCACCTGTATCTAGAGCGGCTTGTATAATTTCTTTGGAATTGAGATATGAATCAGAAAGTTTAATAGCTTCATCAGCCATTTTAACAAAAGGCGAGTTTGCATCTGCCTCTACATAAACAGCAACGCAACTTATGCCCATATCATGAGCACTTCGAATCACTCTACAAGCTATTTCTCCTCTATTAGCAATCAGTAATTTATGGTAATTCTGATAACTCATAGTCTGTAAACTCCATATCCTGGAGCTCCTTCAACTTCCTTACCATTAACTACGGAGAGACACATGCCGAGAACACTTCTGGTGTCTCTTGGGTCTATGATGCCGTCATCACTTATGGCTCCAGTTGCCCTTAACGCCAAAGATCCTTCTTCTTGCATCGCTTCCGCCATGGCAACTATCTCAGCATCTTCTTTTTCATTAAACTTTTCTCCTTTTCTTGCTGCTTGACCTCTTCTTACTATAGACATGACTCCAGCGATTTGTTTAGGTCCCATGACCGCAATTTTTGCGGTGGGCCAAAGGAATGTGAAACGGTTGTTGTAAGCTCTTCCGGACATTGCATAGGTACCTGCTCCGATTGAAGCTCCTACGATAACCGTTATGTGAGGAACGTTGGAATTTGATACAGAATTTAAAAATTGCGCCCCTTTCTTAATCTGTCCGGCTCTTTCATAATCTTTTCCTACTATGAAGCCCGTTACATTTTGTAAGAAAAGGATGGGAATATCTATTTGGTTACAAAGCTGGACAAAGTGGGCTCCTTTTTGAGCTGAGTCAGGGTAAATAATACCCCCGTTATTTCCTAATATGCCTATTTGGTACCCATGAATGGAAGCAAAACCGCAAACAATATTAGGACCAAATAAAGGTTTAAATTCTTCAAATCTTGATCCATCTGTTATTCGCGTTATAACTTCTCTTATATCAAAGGGTTTTTTTAGTTCGGGATCCACTAGTCCCAGCAGATCTTCCGGGTCATTGATAGGCTCTTCAGGTTTAAGGGAAGGTTTATTCCCCCTTTTCCGCCAATTTAAATGTGAAACAACCTCTCTTCCTATTCTAATCGCGTCCATCTCATCTTCTGCCAGATAGTCTGCTAACCCTGATGTTTCAGCGTGCATTTGAGCTCCCCCGAGAGTCTCATCATCAGATTCTTCTCCCGTAGCCATTTTTACTAGAGGAGGGCCACCAAGGAAGACCTTGGATTGTTTTTTGATGAAAATATTGTAATCGGACATTCCCGGTTGATAGGCTCCTCCCGCAGTTGAAGACCCGAACACTAAAGAAATAGTGGGAATTCTTAACTTTGATAATTCAGTTATTTCGTAGAAAGTTCTGCCTGATTCAGCAAAATGACCTCCACCGGTTGGGGGCGCTGAATTTCCCCTCCTGCCTTTACCACCCATCCTGAGATCACCTCCTGCCGATTCAACAAACTGAACATAAGGAAGCCTATTGTCTCTTGCTATTTCCATGGCCCTAGTCCATTTTTTACTAGAATAGGCATGCATGGCACCGGCTAATACAGTAGGGTCATTTGCAAAAACTACTACCTCAGTACCAGCAACAATACCTATGCCCGCAACAGCACCGCCTCCAACTGGATAAGCTGAATCATAAGCTGCTAGGGCACTGATTTCTAAAAAAGGTGTGTCCGGGTCAAGAAAATTTGAGATTCGGTCCCTTACTGCCATTTTTCCTCGTGCAGCTAATCTTTCGTGGTGGTGCATTCCTCCACCCAATTCTACATAATCCAGTAACTCTTCTATTTTTTCTAACTTCTCCATCATAACTGATTTATTTTCAGCGAAAGTTTCTGAAGAAGTATCTAATTTACTTTTTATTTGCGGGGCTAAAAGTGGATTACTCATATGTATTAATACTATTATTGTTAAATGATTTCCTTATAGAGAATATAATTCTCTATCAATCTAGTCACTAGATAAAGTGTTTAATTACAGATTCTAACAAGATTAACAAATAAGAAATTGGTTCAAGCTACAAGACTACATATTGGAGCCGTGATAAAAGAGCTCAAAGACGGAAAAAAAGACCAGGAGCTTTGGCAAGAAGCAGAGAAGTTATCGGGAGGCATTGAGTCTTTGATCTTTGTCAAATATTTGCATTTAAGGGCGGAATCAATTGCAAAAACCTAAAGTTTTTGTTGAAATATTTTTATAAAGGGAAATTAGTCGTATGTCATTAAGAAAATTAGATGTCGTTGTAGTAGGAGCAGGATTTTCAGGTCTGTATTTGCTCCATAAATTAAGGTCTTCAGGATTTTCTGTAACTGTTCTCGAAAAGGCTGATCAATTAGGCGGAACATGGCATTGGAATAGATATCCAGGGGCCAGATGTGATATCCCTTCTCTACAATACTCTTATCAATTTGATGAAGATCTTCAGCAAGAATGGAACTGGAGTGAGAAATATTCTGCGCAACAAGAAATCTTAGAATACTTAAATCATGTAGCTGATAGATTTGATTTAAAAAAAGATATTGAGTTCAACACGGAAGTTATTTCTGCCAGATTTAATGAAGAGAAGTCTCTTTGGGAAATTAAAACTTCCCATGGTGAGGTAGAAACCAAGTTCTGTGTCATGGCTACTGGATGTCTTTCAGCTCCAAACACTCCGGATTTTAAAGGGTTGGATGATTACGAAGGTCAATTTCTGCATACAGGCAAATGGCCTCAAGTCCCAGTGGACTTCACCGATGAGTCTGTAGCCATTATAGGGACGGGTTCTTCTTCTATTCAGTCGATACCAGTTATAGCCGAACAAGCTAAACATCTTTACGTTTTTCAAAGAACACCCAATTACTCCATACCCTCCAATAATGGCCCCATGGATCACGCAGAAGAAGCCGAAGTCAAATCCAGATACCCTGAGTTCAGAAAAGAAAACTGGGAGAACGGTTTTGGAATAGCGGGAATGGCAATTGAAGAAATGGCGGTTGAAGACGACGAGCAGGGCAGGAAAGAAAAGTTTAACCATCATTGGGAGAATGAAGGATTAGGCTTCCTGGGAGCATATGCTGATTTGATGATAGACAAAGAGGCCAATGAAATGGCAGCCTCATTCGTTAGAAACAAAGTAAAAGAAATAGTGAAGAACCCTGAAGTGGCAGAGCTTTTAAGTCCGAAGTTTACTATCGGTTGTAAAAGACTGTGTGTTGACACTGGCTACTTTGAAGCTTTCAATCGAGACAATGTTACTTTGATAGACCTCAATACCAATCCTATTGACTGTATTACAAGCAAGGGTTTGATGGCAGGACAAGAGGAGTACTCAGTCGATAGTCTTATTTTGGCTACGGGCTTTGATGCAATGACCGGAGCCCTAACCAGAATAGACATAAGGGGGCGTAAGGGAATCTCCTTAAAAGATCAATGGAAGGATGGTGCGAAATCATACTTGGGTTTGGGAATATCAAATTTTCCTAACCTTTTTACGGTTACGGGTCCAGGGAGTCCCTCAGTCTTATCCAATATGGTGCCTTCTCTGGAGCTGCATGTTGAGTGGATAAGCCAATGCATTGAATGGATGCGGGACAATAATAAAAAAGTCATCGAATCCACTAAGGCTGTTGAAGAGGAGTGGATGACCTTAGTTAATGAAGTAGCAGATCTAACCGTTTATAAATCCTGTAATTCTTGGTACAACGGGTCAAACATTGACGAAAAAGCCAAAGAATTTTTACCATTCATCGGCGTTCCTCCTTACACGGAAAAGATAACTGAAGTAGCGGAACAGAATTATCAAGGTTTCGTTTTTGATAAAACCAACTGACCGAAATTTCTTAAAAAATTAAGATTTCAGACTGTATAATCGCAAACTTCTCGGGCGCGTAACTCAATTGGTAGAGTGCCACCCTTACAAGGTGGAAGTTACAGGTTCAAGTCCTGTCGTGCCCACCACTCTAAGCCCTTATAAATCAATATTTTTAAGCTAACTGTATTTTTAACTAGCTAAGAAGGTCTATAATTATTTTGGCATAGTTAGAAAAATCTTCATGAGTGAAACAATCGATCATTTAATTACTGTATATAAAGCAAAATCTATTATTACTATGAATCCCTCTTTACCGAGGGCGGAGGTGGTAGCAGTAAGAAATGGTTATATCCTTGAAACAGGGACATTAGAATCTTTACAACCTTGGCTTAGTAGGCATGAATATGTAATTGATAATCGGTTTGAAGATTTTATAATCAGTCCAGGCTTGATAGATCCGCATCTACATCCATCTATGGCAGCTGTCATTCTTCCTATGCACTTTATTACTGCGATGGAGTGGAAAATGCCTTGGGGAGTAATACCTGCTACTACTTCCAAGTCTGAATTCGATGATCGTTTAAAAGAATCTATGGTAAATCCTACCCATGGAGAATTATTTATTACTTGGGGCCATCATGATCTCTGGCATGGCCCTATATCAAGATCTCGCTTGAACGCTATTAACTCAGACCTGCCCATAATAGTTTGGAATAGATCTTTTCATGAACTTTGTATGAATGATGGCGCGCTAGAATATTTAGATATTAAAGAATCTGATGTAAAAACATCAAGCCAAATTGATTTTGTTAAGGGGAGGTTTTATGAGATGGGTCTGGCTTATGCAATACAAAAGTTAAATCCTTATATATTAGCTCCTGAAGTATTTCAAGAAGGGCTTACAAAACTTAAGCAAGTAGTTCATTTTGGCGGTCAAACTACTATTGCCGATATGGCAGTGGGTCTTTTTGATTTTGAAACGGAAGTCCAATCTCAAATGACCCTTTATGACAACGAAGAGACACCTTTTAGAGTAGAGCTTGTAGCTCAATCAGCCGCATTGTCTGGAGCTAAGACAACAACTGAGGCTGAAGCGATAATTGCTAAATTACCAGAAAGGAATTCGCATAGATTAAAGTTTCGAAAAAGAGTAAAACTTTTTACTGACGGTGCTTTTTTCTCTCAAGTAGCACAATTGCTTGACCCAGGTTATATAGATGGGCATAAGGGAGAATGGTTAAGTACACCAGAACAATTTGAGGAGGCCACAAGGGTTTATTGGAACAAAGGCTATACAATTCATGTCCATGTCACTGGCGATTTAGGTCTAGAATTAGCAGTTGATGTATTAGAAAAGATGCAATTTGAAAGACCGCGTTTTAATCACGGGTTTACTGTAGAACATTTTGGATTTTCCACCCCTGAACAAGTTCACAAGTTGGCAAAACTTGGAGCAAATATTTCTGCTAATGCTTACTATCTTCATGAATTATCTAATATTTATGCCAATGATTCCGTTGGCTTTGAGCGAGCTTCATCTATGGCAAGAATTGGGACAAGCTTTAGGGAAGGCATAACAACCACATTACATTCAGATTTTACTATGGCGCCTGCACAGCCTTTAATGAGTATGTGGGTGGCAGTAAATAGAATTAATGAGAAGGGTAAGGTCATGGGAGAAGAGGAGTGCATAACTCCCCAGCAAGGGCTAGAGGCTATTACGATAAACGCAGCTAGGGTTTTAGGCCTGGACCATGAGATTGGAAGCATTCGAGCAGGAAAAAAAGCAGATTTCACAGTGCTTGCAGAAGATCCGTTGGAAATAAATCCCATAGACATTAAGGATATTAGAATTGAAGCCACTGTATTCGAAGGTAAAGTCTTTGATATAAAATCATCATGATACCCATAACAATTGTCGCTGGATATTTAGGCGCAGGTAAGACCACTTTTATTAATAAAGTTTTAGCTGAAACTAATTCACCTTTAGGCGTACTTGTAAATGATTTTGGAGATCTAGCTATAGATCATGATCTAATCCAAAACGACGATGGGTTAACCTATTCTCTTAATAATGGCTGTGTGTGTTGCAAATTAAATGACGATACTGGAGCAGCTCTGGAGAGCATTAAGAACAAGGATATATCCGGAGTATTGCTGGAAGCAAGCGGGGTTGCCATACCTATCAAAGTTGCTAATTATGGTCTCAGTTGGCCTGGTTTTTCTTTAAATGGCATTTTATCTTTAGTTGATGGTCAGAGTGTTGAAAGTTTATTGGATGATAAATACGTAAAAAATACTGTCAGAGATCAATTAGTTCAAGCTGATAGAATAGTATTAAATAGACATAAAAATAATATACCAAAAAGGTTGTTGGAATTGAATTCTGACATTTATACAGATCGAGAAATTCAAAATTATCCAGAATTCATACAAGATAGTTTTCTTTCAGAGAAGAGAATTGATGATTTTCAAGAAAATCACTATGCATTTAAGACATCTTCCTTAGTTTCTAAAGAATCCATCAATAAGGATAAACTTAAAGACTTCCTATCGACTAATCCACATATCCATAGAGCAAAAGGGTGGATAAGAGACCAGCAACATCAATCATGGTTAGTGCAAATGAATAAGGGTGGATGTAAATTTATTCCCTGCTCTTATCAAACCCAAAATAGAATGATCTTTATTTCAACTGAATCTATCAACTTTCAATCTCAGCTGATTAACAGATTTACTTAGTGCTATTTTTTAGGGTGGCAGTCCATCCACACCCTAACACTCTTACAAGGTGGAAGTTACAGGTTCAAGTCCTGTCGTGCCCACCATAATGCAGGTAAACTAACGATTTAGATTGTTATGATTTTTGATCTGACTACTTTTTTAATAATAGTTGTTTTAGCCCTAGTAGGCTGGAATGTTTATCTTTCTATTGGAAAAAAAGAAAATAAAGACGATGAATCAAGAATAGATGACATCAAGGCCTCTTTGTCTTCACAAACCTCTTCCCTGGAAGGGCTAATAAGGGATGTTGCTTCATTTCAAGACCCACTAAACAAACTTAATAGATACCTATCCGGAGGAACTTTGGCCGGTACCTTTGGGGAATGGTCTTTAGAAGCCATTATTACTGATATTTTTCCTGCAGATAAATTTGAAAGTAATTGTGAGGTTATTCCCGGATCGGGTCAGCGGGTTGAATTTGCCATTAAGTTGCCTGAAGGGTTAATGCCGATTGATGCTAAATTTCCTTCAGCCCTGTATGACAATTATATGGATGCTTCAAGCCGAGGAGAGAAAGACTCTGTAAATGCTGCCTTAACTGCTATCAAAAGGCATGTGATCAGTGACGCGAAGGACATTAAGGAAAAATATATGCAAGCGGGTAAAACAATAGATTTGGGAGTCATGTTTATTCCGAGCGAAAGTTTGATGCAACTTATCGATTCCATAGAAGATTTGAGAAAGATTATTTTCCGGGACAGTCGGGTTTTGGTGATGGGGCCAAACTCACTGGCTGCTTATTTAATTAGCATACATATGGGATTTAGAAATTTGGCTTTGAATGAGAGGGCGGAGGAGATCTTAGTAGAATTTGGAAACCTAAAGAAAGAGTTTGAAAATTTTGAGAGTTCGACCGAAGATCTAGCTAAAAAAGCAGAGGCCATGCTAAAAGCGGTTGATCAGCATGAAACCCGCGAGAGGCAGATGAATAGAGCTTTAAAGAGAATGGAAGAGATTGGCGAAGACACTGAAGAGAAGGATTAATTAACTATTTCTAAGGGTTCTACACATGAAAGAATGGTGGCGAGGCGGGGTAATTTATCAAATTTATCCACGCTCTTATCAAGATAGCAACAATGACGGCATCGGTGACTTAGCGGGGATCACCAGTCGACTTGAGTACATCTCTGAACTCGGCGTTGACGGCATCTGGATATCTCCTATTTTTACATCACCGATGAAAGACATGGGCTATGACGTATCTGATTACAGAGATATCGATCCTTTGTTCGGAGATTTGAAAGACTTTGATAGGTTAGTTGAGAAGGCTCACTCTCTCGGTCTTAAGGTAATGATTGATCAAGTGTTGTCGCACAGCTCTGACCAACATCCTTTTTTTCAAGCAAGCAAGCAGGATAAACAGAATGATAAGGCCGATTGGTACGTCTGGGTAGACCCTTTGGCTAGTGGGGCTCCGCCCAATAATTGGCTGTCCATTTTTGAAGGCATTGCCTGGGAGTGGGAATCAAGACGGAAACAATACTACCAACATAATTTTCTGGTGAGCCAACCAGATTTCAATTTTCAAAACCCGGAAGTTAGAGAATGGTTAAAGGAAAACGTTAAGTTTTGGCTGGACCGAGGCGTTGACGGATTTAGGTTGGATACAGTGAATTATTATTTTCATGATACTCAGTTAAGAGACAATCCCCCTAGAAATTACGACAAAGATAATCCCCCGGTAAATCCTTATTACATGCAAGACCATGTGTACTCCATTAGCCAACCTGAGAATGTTGATTTTGTAGAGGAACTCAGGGAATTGCTAGATCAGTACGGTGAAACCGCGATGATCGGGGAAATCAGTAACTTAGATTTAATGGCGGAATACACTGCGGGCAACAATCGATTGCACCTGGCTTACAGTTTTGAGTTATTAGGCCCTGTTTTTTCTGCTTCGCATATCCGGAAGACCGTAGAGCATTTTTTTAAAATTGCTCCACAGGGCATTCCTTGTTGGAGTTTCTCGAATCATGATGTCATAAGACACGTAAGCAGATGGGCTGCTCACGGAAGTTCACTCGAGGCCCTGGCAAAACAAACAGCTGCTCTTTTATTAAGTTTGGAAGGATCCATCTGTTTATTTCAAGGGGAAGAACTCGGTCAGCTTGAGACCGAAATGGAATTTTCCGAATTAACCGATCCGTTAGGCATAAGATTTTGGCCTGAAAATAAGGGTAGGGATGGGTGTCGAACACCCATGAGCTGGGATTCTAATCTGGAAAACGCTGGCTTTAGTGAAGTTGACCCTTGGTTACCTGTAAAGAAACCTCAGCTTGAAAGAGCAGCTGAACAGCAAAAAAATAAAGATTCGGTGCTTTCTTTTTACCGGGAAATGCTTAAGTTTAGAAAAAATAGCTCAGCACTTTCAGAAGGGAAAACAGTATTTTATGATTCAGATGAGCCAGTACTTTCCTTTTCAAGAAAGTCAGGCGATCAGAATCTAGTTTGTGTTTTCAATCTTTCCAAGGAAGAAGTTTCTCTCCAAATTGCAGGGTTAAAAGACATTAATAATCATCCCCTTCTAGATGCTAAGGCTGATGGAGAAGTCCTTTCTCTAGGTCCCAATGGGTTTTGTTTCTTTTTTGGAGATTTAGATAAAGATATAGTAATTCGGCAAGCTTAATTAGAATATCAACATGGATGAGCGCTTAACAGCAGAAAAGTACAACAGACCTAAATTAGAGACTCCCAATGGAGAGTCTAGCTTGTTACTGCATAGTTGCTGTGCTCCCTGTGCAGGTGAAATTATGGAAGCAGTTGCCGCTTCTGAAATCAAAACCACGGTGTATTTCTATAATCCCAATATTCATCCGATTCAAGAGTACGAATTGAGGAAAGATGAAAATAAGAGGTATTGTCAAAAATTGGGCTTTAATTTTATAGATGCCGATTACGATAAAGATAATTGGTTTAAACGTATTAAAGGTCTTGAAAATGAGACTGAAAGAGGGGAGCGATGCACCAAATGCTTTGATATGAGGTTTGAAAGATCTGCACTTTATGCCCATGAAAATAATTTTTCCCTGTTCGCAACTACCCTAGGCATATCAAGATGGAAAGACCTAGATCAAGTAAACAATTCAGGATTGCGGGCAGCGGATAGATATTCGGATCTGAACTATTGGGGTTTCAATTGGAGAAAGGCAGGAGGCTCCCCAAGGATGATAGAAATTTCCAAACGCGAAGAATTTTACCAGCAGGAATACTGTGGCTGTATTTATAGCCTAAGGGACACCAATAAGTGGAGAAAAGAAAATAATCGACCCCGAATAAAGAGGGGAGAGAAATATTACGGTTAGTTTCTGTAATTTAAAGGAGGGTCTCTATCTCCAATTAAAGGGGAGTAATTAAAGTCTTTTCCAACTTTCCTTAAAAGTTCTTTCTCAGCTTTTTCAGTAATGCTCGGATCCAAATAAATTTCTATGGCTGTATCCGATAGGACTTGGACAGCTAACTTTTCCCCTTTCAGTCCTATAGAAGTACCTCCAGAAGCTACCGCTTGCCAAGAATGACCTGGAGTTCCTGGTACCCAGGAAGCAATTCTTGCTCCTGCGGTTGGCACTAACCAGCTAACATCTCCGACATCTGTAGAACCATAACCATGGAAAGCCCGATAAGGTAAGATCTTTTCTTGATCTCCTATACTTGCAGAAGGGTTAAGTAGAGTTTTATAAATTTCTTCAGCAAATTCTCTTTCTTTCTTGTCATAAACTATACCTCCCCGTTTAATAAGTTGTTTATTCATGAGGGATTGAAGAGTGTCATTGGGCATGAGGGAATAATTACCATGTATTACTTCGTAACTTAAAGTAGTTTCAGTTCCTTCAGCAGCACCTCTAGCTGCTTTGACTGTTCTTTGGAATAATTCTTCAACCATTTTTTCCTTGGGATGTCTTACGTAGTACCAGACTTCTGCTTCGTCAGGGATGACATTGGGAGCTAGGCCACCTTTGGTAATTACATAATGGATTCTAGATTCTTGAGGTATATGTTCTCTCATCATATTAACCATGAAATTCATGGACTCCACTCCATCCAAAGCAGACCTTCCTTTATCAGGTGCACTAGCTGCATGAGCAGAGAGACCTTTAAAAGTAAATTTTGCTGATTTATTTGCATTTGAGGTTCTGGGACTGGCGTGATTTACACTTCCAGGATGCCAATGCAGAACAACATCAACATCATTAAAGAGTCCTTCCCTAACCATATATACCTTTCCTGACCCACCTTCTTCTGCCGGCGTTCCATAAAACCTTATAGTTCCAGACTTATTATTTTTAGATAGCCATTCTTTTATTGTTACAGCTGACCAAGCTGAGCCGGCTCCAAATAAGTGATGGCCACAAGCATGCCCGGCTATATTGTTTTTATATTTTTCTTTAAAAGGGTGAGCACTTTGTGAGACTCCTGGAAGGGCATCAAATTCACCTAGAATAGCTATTACTGGAGATCCTTTTCCAAACTCTGCTACAAAAGCAGTAGGCATGTAAGGCAGAGTCTCGATTTTGAAGCCTTTATTTTTAAGACTTTCCTGAAGAAGGTTCGAACTTTCATATTCTTGGTAACCTACTTCGGCCAAATCCCAAATTTTTAAAGCTATTTGCTCATATTCTTGTTGGTAAGAGTTGATAATTTGATCTAGAGATCCATCACTTAAAGCTATTTGGACATATAGAAACTGTAAAGATATTAGTATCCATCTAATTTTAGATTTCATTGCTACTACTTTTTCCCCTTAACCTACTTCGATTATACTTGGTTAAAAATTATGACAAAACAAATCATCGCTATTGGAGGTGGGGGTTTCGGAAGGGATCCGGGTAAAGGCCTTATTGAAGACTATATATTAAGGCAGTCCAAAAACAAGAAACCGAATATTTGTTTTATTCCAACAGCAACAGGTGATAACGAAGAATATAAGGAAAACTACTATTCAACCTTTTCAAAACTTGATTGCAATCCAACTCATCTAGATTTCTTCAAGAGAACTCCGGATTTAGAAGGCCTTATAGAAGATCAGGATGTCATTTTTGTTGGAGGAGGAAATACCAAAAGTATGTTAGCAGTTTGGAAAGAATGGGGTTTAGATATTGTTTTAAAATCAGCCTATGAAAGTGGTGTTGTAATGAGTGGAGTTAGTGCAGGAGCTATTTGCTGGTTTGAAAAAGGGATTACCGACTCATGGTCAAATGATCTTCGTATTATGGACTGTTTGGGATTCATTCAAGGAAATTGTTGCCCTCATTACGATGAAGAAAATGAAAGAAGACCTGCTGTAGCTAAATTCTTATTGGAACAACACATAAACTCCTGTATTGCTATAGAAGGGGAATGTGCAATTCACATGAAAGATGGAAAAGTTTTTTCTTCAGTTGCCTTTTGCAGCGAAAAAAATTCTTATTCCGTTAGTTTAAAAAACAATAAAGTTATTGAAACGCAATTAAATTCTATTGATATATCTGTAGATTAATTCTCTCTTAAAGAAACTATAGTTTGTTTATTAACTGCTGTTAAAATGCGCTCTCTAAAAAGATGTATCTATGACTCTAAATTTTGGTTTAAGTGATTCCCAAAAACTCTACCGGGAACAAATTAGAAGGTTTGCCAGAACTGAACTTGCTCCTATGCGACAAAAATGGGATCAAAAACGAGAGCGGCCCCAAGAAATGGTAACAAAAGCTTTAGATGCAGGCCTGCTTGACCCGGACATGAGCCACCTTATGCGTGGGATCATGATTGAAGAGGTGGGTTATGTAGACTTCAATTGTGCTTTACCTTTTCTTGTTACTACAGAGCCCTTCGAACTTAATCGGCTTGACGGTGTGCCAGATGAAATTCGCAATCCTGTTCGCCAGGCTGTTCGTGAAGGAAAGACCATCATTGCAGTCGGTTTTACCGAGCCTGAAAGCGGTTCTGATGTTGCCAATTTTCGTAGCTCGGCTGTTCTGGACGGAGATGAATGGATAATCAATGCAGTCAAAAACTCAATCTCGTGGGCCAACGCGGATTACTTTACCATCACCTGTCGGACCGAAGATGCTGAGAAGGGTATCTGGTCACTGAGCAACTTCTTCATACCAAAGGAGACAAAAGGCGTTAAGCCCCCTAGGCTCTGGGATGACGTGGGCACTCATGGTGCTGAGCGTGGGGAAGTGAGGTTTGAGGATGTGAGGGTTCCGAAAGATTATCTGGTTGGGGAAAGAGGTAAGGCATACCTTCAAATGGCACAGCTATTCGATACCAACCGTGCCTATATTGGCCTTAAGTGCATCGGTGCAGCTCAGGCTTCCATCGATGAAACATGTGAATTTGCCAAACAACGTACTGTTATGGGTAAGCCTATTTCAGGCTATCAGGGCGTAAGCTTTCCTTTAGTTGAAGCCGAAACTCAGCTTGAAGCTGCTCGACTTCTTTGCTACAAAACTCTTTGGTTGCGTGACGAAGATCTACCAAATTCCAAAGAAGGTGGTATGTGCAAGTGGTGGGTTCCGGAGATTACTTTTGAAATTGTTCGTCAGTGCTTAACACTACATGGGCATTATGGTTATTCGACAGAACTGCCTTTCGAGCAACGACTACGTGATATCCTGGGCTGGCAGATCGGCGACGGAACATCTCAGCTATCTAAGCTTATTGTTGCCAGAAGCATGTTCGGTAAGGAATTTGCAGGTTAATCTTTACTATACAATTAATGAGCTCTGTTAATAAGATCGGTCAGGTTCTTAAGAAAGTGTGCGATTGCCTTTTCGTATAATCCATAAGTAAAGTGAGTATTGGCACCACTTTTTAGGCCTTCCTGAATTCCAGCTACCACCTCATTATCTTCATTTAGACCTATTTCTGAAACAAATCTAGCGTCTTTTTTCATACGTTCGATATCCTTTTCTGTTTCCTTTCCACTAACTTTCCCTAGTCTGTACCAAAAGTACTGTGTTTCTGTAGGTGAAATTGGCTCTGATATTTGAACTGAAATGTGGTTCGACAAGTAGGCCACATTGCAGTTTGGAAACACGCTATATACGTAAGTTACTTTACCGGCAATATCTCTTTTTTCCTCTGCTGTGTTCCTAAGATCTTCTATCCGCCTGAATGGGAAAGTAATTCTGCTGTTACGGCCAAAGGTCTCAACCACATTCAAGTTATCATAGCCATAAGGATAAAATGTTTCCTTATGGGTTGGTTTGATATGATAACCTTCCATTGTTGCTTCAATGTTTAGTTTCCAGTTGAATGCCTGTGAGGACACAGTGTAATCAAAGATTTGTTGATCATCTTTTATCAGTTGCGGCATATTCCTTAAGGCCCCTTGATCTAAGGGCTTTTCTATGGACACATAAACCAAACCACCCTGTTCTATAACCTCATGTATAGGAGTAAGGCCATTGCAACCTTTATCTAGGTCTGGAAATCCAGCCTCGTGAGGTATATGTTGCAGCGAACCATCGATACCATAAGTCCATCCGTGATACCTGCACCGAAAAACAGAAGTTTTTCCTTCTCCCTCCACCAATGTCTTACCGCGATGTCGACAAGCATTGCGAAATGCTCTCAGTTTCTTGTTTTTGTCTCTCACGACAATGATGGGAACCCCTGCTACAGGACGAGCGATATATGAACCCTTATCAGATAGCGCTGTGGATGGTGCAAAGGCAACGGGTAAATGCCTTAATAGGTTTATTTCTTCATCAAATCTTTTCTTGCTAGTGTAATTTTCTACAGGTTCCTTCCAGACAACTTCGCCCAGGTCAGTTGTACCTGAATCAATATGCTCAAAGATTTGGTTTATAATTTCTGTATCTGATTTTAGTTTTTGCACAACAGTTTATTTAATTTTCTTACCCATATATGAAATTACCATACTTCATTACTATCCAAAGTCCTTAAAATGCTGTAATTATCTTTTTCTACTCTTTCTTTAATTACCATTAGTTACTCTCTCTTTCGAAGCAAGCATCCTAACAGCACTGCAAACATCCTAACAACATTGATTGTCAAAATGTACTTACAAATATGATCAGTAGTACAAAGTAGTTTAGTGTTTTAGCTTGCATTCGTCTTAACCCATTTTTGGTTTTATTATTAAAAAAGGGCAAACTAATTTTGCAATATGATTTAAGTTGTATAATGCCTTTTAAATAGACATGTCAAAAAGTGTTCAGGTTTTGATAAAAAACCTTTTTAGATGTTTGAAAAGTGACAAAAGTGACAAAAGTGACAAAAGTGACAATTCCCTTTCAAATTCTGTCCTAAGAGTTGTAAAAAAGTCATTATTTTTTGATTTTTGTAGCTATTAACGGACCGGTAGTTCAGCATGGTTAGAACGCCTGCCTGTCACGCAGGAGGTCGCGAGTTCAAATCTCGTCCGGTCCGCCAATTTTTGACTGAGTGAGGATAAGCCACTAAACTAAAAAAATATGGATTTAAATTGGTATTACACAGAAGGTCAATTGACCTTGAAAGTTGACAGTGAGGAACATAAATTCTCTCTTGAAGATCTTATTTCTAGCTCCTCAGTTTACAAAGAAAGAAGGAAAAAAATTCAAAAGGGTTTTGCTTTTGCCTTGCTTTTAATAGGATCTTTGCAATATTTTGGAGGCGGGTTGCCCTCTGATCAGGGCGTATACTTTTATATTGGTTATATTGCTACACCAGTTTTTTTTGCTGGAATAATTGCTTCTCTTTCTTTCTTTTATTTTAAATACTCTAAGAAGGAAATAATTAAATTGGATACGATCCTCAAAGAACATTTAAGCACCTAGTAATATCCTCTCGCAGAACCTCCATCTACCTGGATTGCTAAGCCAGTCATATAAGAAGCCCTTTCTGAAGCTAAGAAAGCCACAAGGGCAGCTAGTTCATTTGGCTCTCCTATTCTTTTAAGCGGAATGTTTTGAGCAGACATTTCTTCAATTTGCTCAAAAGTTTGACCTGTCTGTTTAGCTGTTTCTGAAAATAAGGAAGTTATCCTATTAGTTCGAGTACTGCCAGGACATACTGTATTGACAGTAATACCATCCTTACCCACTTCATCAGAAAGAGCTTTGGCCCAACCCAAAACACCCAGCCTTATGCTGTTGCTAAGGAATAAGTTATTAACAGGGGTCTTTACTGATACTGAAGATATATTAATGATTCTTCCCCATTTTTTTTCTTTCATACTAGGCAAGACTAGTTTAGACATTCTTAAAACCGACATCATGGTTAAATTGATGGCACTCTGCCAGTCTTCATCTTTGAGTGTTTCAAAGGTGCCGGGAGGAGGCCCGCCTACATTATTTACCAGTACCTCAATGTCTCCCAGTATCTTACTAACCTGATTATGTAATTCTATAATTTGTTCATGTTTAGTTAAGTCAGCCTGAAATATCTTAACTTCCGCACCAGTCTTTTTATGTATGTCATCTTTTGCCATTAGAAGCTTTTCCATGCTTCTTGAACATATAGCAACAGTTGATCCTTCTTTAGCTAATTCAATAGCTGATGCTTTCCCCAGACCTTCACTGGCAGCACATACCAATGAAACCTTGTTTTCAAGCCTTAGTTCCATGTTTTCCTTTTTTAATTATAAGGAGTTATTATGTCTAAAATAAAAGGAGTTAGGTGTAATAATGTCAAAAATTATTTATTCCAGAATTACATTTCTAATTCTTCTCCTTTTTGTGTCTTCAATAGGAGCTAAAACTCAAGACCTCCCTATTATTGATTACAGTTCCATTACCCATCCTGAAATAGGTACCGGGGGCATGGTTGTCAGTCAAAGAAAAATAGCTAGTGAAGTAGGGGCTCAGATTTTAAGAGAAGGTGGAAATGCTGTGGACGCTGCGGTTGCTACGGCTTTGGCTTTGGCAGTAGTGCTTCCTAGAGCAGGAAATCTTGGCGGTGGCGGTTTTATGCTTATTTACTCGGAGGAACTCAAGAAAACAGTTGCAATAGATTATAGAGAGATGGCTCCGCTTCAAGCTTCTAGAGACATGTTTTTGGATAGCAACGGAAATTACGACAGAAAGAAAGCTCAATTCTCTCTATTATCAGCAGGCGTTCCTGGCACGGTAGCTGGACTTCACTATGCTCTCAAAAAGTACGGAACTTTATCTTGGGAAGCGGTAATAGATCCTGCAATTAAATTAGCGGAAGATGGTTTTGTGGTGCCTCATGACCTATCTTCTGTTCTAACTAATTACAGAAATCGCTTAACGGCAAATGATGCAACAGCCAAAGCTTATTATAAAAGAAATAAAGTTCCTTACAGAGCCGGTGAGATTATTGAACTTCCAGATCTTGCTTGGAGTCTAAAAGAACTTAAGAAACAAGGCCCAGCTGCTTTTTATAAGGGAAAAATTGCAGAGAAGATAGTCGCTGAAATGGAGCGCAATGGTGGTCTTATTACATCTGAAGATTTAGCAAATTATAAAGTTAAGGAAAGAGCTCCTGTTAAGGGAACTTATAAAGGATATGAAATAGTTTCCATGCCACCTAGCAGTTCAGGCGGCGTTCATCTAATCCAGATGCTTAATATGTTAGAGCCTTTTTCATTAAAGGAGATGGGATTTGGTTCTGCTCAGTCTATTCATTTAATGTCAGAAGTTATGAAAAGAGCTTACGCTGACAGAAGCAGATATTTAGGGGATACGGATTTTGTATCTGTTCCGCTAAAAGGATTAACCAATAAAGAATATGCAAAAGCACTATTAAAAGAAATCTCCTTAACTGAAGTAACCTCCTCAAAAGATATATCCAATGGCGATCCTTTGCCTTATGAGAGTCCTGATACGACTCATTTTTCTGTAATGGATGCTAAAGGAAATGTGGTAGCTAATACCTACACACTTAATTTTTCTTACGGTTCAGGAATAGCTATTCCTGGTACAGGAATTCTGATGAACAACGAAATGGATGATTTTTCATCTAAGAAAGGAGTACCAAATGCTTATGGTTTAGTAGGATTTGAAGCTAATGAAATTCAAGCCCAGAAAAGACCTTTGAGTTCTATGACTCCTACAATTATATTTAAAGATCAAAAACCTTATCTGGTTTTGGGCAGTCCAGGGGGAAGTAGAATCATAACCACGGTGTTACAAGTAGCAATTAATGTTTTAGAACACGATATGAACCTTAAGCAAGCAGTAGTAAGTCCGCGGATACATCATCAGTGGTTGCCAGATGTACTTTTACTGGAACAAGGGTTTAGCTCGGATACTATAGCCTTGCTAAAAGAAAAAGGTCATACCATCAGGCCATCAAGAACTATGGGAAGTGTTCAGGCTATTATTTCTAAAGACAAATATTTTTATGGGGCTGCAGATCCTAGACGCCCTGAGGCAGGAGCAGTTGTTGTTAGTCCTTAGGCAAATGAAAGACAGGTATTCTATCGTCTTTTTTTCTTTACTTTTATGCGTAAGTAACAACACTTTATTTTCTCAAACTACCTTAGATTACGACAATCGAATTCATCCAGAATTGGCTCAAGACTATATGGTGGTAAGCCAAAACCATCATTCAACTGATGCGGGCTATCAAATACTAAAACAAGGTGGAAATGCGATTGACGCTGCTGTTGCTGTCGGTTTTGCTCTAGCAGTTACTCTACCTCGAGCAGGGAACATAGGAGGCGGAGGTTTTATGTTGATTTACTCAGCAGATTCACAACAAGTTTTTGCTATTGACTATAGGTCAGCCGCACCCGTAGCCGCTACCAGTGAGATGTATCTCACAGAGTCAGGAGTAGTTAGATTCGGTCATCTTGTAAATGCCGTTCCTGGATCTGTTGCAGGTTTAATTAAAGCACATAAAGAATATGGGAAGCTCAGTCTAAAAGAGGTACTTAGGCCGGCTATACAATTAGCCAGAAAAGGTTTTCCAGTTTCTTACGACTTAAACTATGTTTTGGGTTGGGGAAAAAACTCTATGCTTGCCAACAATGCTTCTAAGAAAAAGTTTTACAATCCTAAGGATAAACCGCTACCAGTTGCTTCTATTCTTAAGCAACCAAAATTAGCTAGAACTTTAAACATAATTGCCAATAAAGGAGATCAGGCTTTTTATGAAGGAGAAATTGCTGATTGGATAGTCGAGGATTCTCTGGCTAATGGAGGTTTAATAACAAAAGGAGATTTAGCCAATTACAGCGCAAAAGATCGCGTTCCAATCGAATCTTTCTATCGCGGTTACAAAATTGTCTCAATGCCGCCAGCAGCCAGTGGCGGAATAGTGTTATTACAAATTCTTAACATCCTAGAGAATTTTGATTTGACCAAATCAGGACATAATTCAGCATCTTCCATTCATCTACTTTCAGAAGCTATGTTGAGGGCTTATTCAGACAGGATGAAATACCACGGAGATCCAGATTACTTTAACGTACCTATTGATGGCTTGTTAGATAAGCACTATGCAAAGGAACGAGCTAAATCAATTAATCCTAAGGCAAAGACTCCTTCTGAAGATATCTTTCCAGGAAAAATTCCTTTTATAGATGAAAGTCCAGATACCACACATTTTTCGGTAATAGATTCTGATGGCAATGCAGTTTCTAATACATATACTCTTGGTTCTTCTTTTGGTTCGGGAGTCACCGTGCCTGAGGGGGGCTTTTTGCTAAATAACCAGATGCGTAATTTTTCCCACTTGCATGGTAAGTCAGATAAATTAAGCCTAAGTACTAGCTCAGCAAATAAGTTAGAACCAGGGAAAAGAATGATAAGTACGCAGACACCTACCTTAGTTTTCGGTCCCGAAGGTGATTTAATGATGATTTTAGGATCTCCAGGAGGAGGTAGAATTCCCAATATAATTGCTCAAGTTATATCTAATGTGATCGATCACAAACTAGGCTTTGCTGAAGCAGTTATGGCTCCCAGAATAAATCAAAGAGTCGGAAAAAATCTTGAACTAGAGTCTGGTTTCAGCCCCGATACTATTGAGCTTCTTAAAGTAATAGGACATCAACCTAAACCTTCTACTACCATGGGAAGTGTACAAGCTATTTTTCTCTCACAAGGTTATATTCACGGTGTCTCTGATTCAAGAAGACCTGGAGCTAAAGCAAAAGGAAATTAAGTTATAACAAGATCGCCGGGACTAAGAAGACTGCAACAATAGAGACCAAAACAATCCCAACCAAATTCAATAGAAATCCTGCCCTTGCCATTTGGGGTACTTTAATTAATCCAGAGCCAAAGACTATGGCATTTGGAGGAGTAGCTACTGGTAGCATAAAGGCACAACTAGCTGCTATTGCAACAGCAGCGGTAACCAGCAAAGGATCAAAATTAGATTGCAGAGCTATGGCAGCAACAACCGGTAAGAAAGTAGCAGTTGTGGCCATATTAGAAGTCAGTTCAGTTAAGAATATAATCATAGTCACAACAAGAATTACTATAAGGACTATGCTGATACCCCCTGGGATCAGATTACCCAACCAAATAGCTAAGCCAGTGCTTTGAACGGCATTAGCTAAACTTAATCCGCCTCCAAATAAAACTAAAAGGCCCCAAGGGACATTTTCTTGAGCGTCTTTCCAATCAAGCAGAGACCCTTTCTTTTCTGAGTCACCGCTAGGCATCAGAAACAAAACCAAGGCAGAAATCATGGCAATTCCTGCGTCGGACAGGTAAGTCAAACCTGGAATATTGTCCAACGCACTTCGAGACAACCAAGCCAAAGCGGTGAGTACAAAAATAAAAAATACTCTGACTTCTGCGCCACTAAATTTACCCAAGTCTTTTTTAAGGTCATGCAACAGGGATCTAGTCTCGGGTGAAGTTTCAAAACTAATAGGAAAAATAATTTTAGTCAGAACAAACCAGCAGATAGGTAACATGGTCGCGCTGAGAGGAACCCCTACGAGCATCCAGTCTGTAAAACTTATATCAAGATTGTAATTATCTGACATAAAGCCAGCTAGCATGCCGTTAGGTCCGGTTCCTATTAAGGTAGACATGCCTCCAAT